>Ga0207138_1025_pt2 | contig 27241 bp, 24 predicted proteins | sample Alteio_BWMinHeat_6_FD_153589 | JGI IMG/M metagenome (GOLD analysis project Ga0207138, IMG submission 153589) | Enriched cells from forest soil in Barre Woods Harvard Forest LTER site, Petersham, Massachusetts, United States -... | ecosystem: Environmental > Terrestrial > Soil > Temperate forest >...
GCGCTAATTCCGCAAAGATCACCGGCATCACAACCTTCTCCCAAAAATTACAAACCGTCTGCTCGGGAGAATATGAAAGCAATGCTGTGTCTTGCCTCTGGGCTTCCACCAGGCTGCGCGCCAGCGAGCCGGGACGATGCACCGTATCCGCATCGGTAAACAACAGCCAATCGCCGCCTGCCACTTTCGCTCCCGCCACAAGCGCATTGTTCTTGCCCGTCCAGCCTGTCGGCATAGGCTCCGGCGTGACCATCCGCACACCCGCAAAAGATTGGGCAATCTCCCGCGTGTGGTCCGTGGAATCGTCGTCAACCACAATGATTTCAAAACGCACACCGCCCTGCTCCGCCAGCGACTGTAGGCAGTTACCGAGACAAATCTCTTCATTCCGCGCCGGCACGATCACCGACAGGGTTGGCCGCTCCGTTGCTTCAATGCGCGTAGTCACAGGCTGATTAGGTATTATATCTGGGTGCGCAGTGCTCTCGTTGGACTCGCGGTTATCACTTTATTGTCCAGTGGCTGCTATCGCGGCACTCGCCCACCGCATATCGGCGCCGCCGCCCCGGACTTCACGGTGCAAGACTCTGACCGCACCGTCACGCTGAGTCAGTTCCGTGGCCAGGTGGTGCTGTTGAATTTCTGGGCCACGTGGTGTGCGCCCTGCGTGGAGGAGATGCCGTCCCTCGTGCAATTGCAGCAACGCTTTCGCGACAAGGGTGTGACCGTTGTCGGGGTCAGCATTGATGTGGATGGCGGTGCCTACCACGATTTTCTAAAGACCTACAAAATTGACTTTCTTAGTGTTCGTGATCCTGACCAGAAAGCCGCCGGCCTTTATGGTTCATTCAAGTGGCCGGAGACTTACATCATTGACCGCAACGGAATTGTGCGCCGCAAGTTCATTGGCGCGGTGGAGTGGAGTCAGCCTGAAATCGTGGACTTCCTAAGTAAGCTCTGACTTAACTAGCAGCTCCCGCAGGTAACGTACGATGCCGGTCCAAACCGTTTTGCAACTTGGCGATCCCCGATTGCGCGAAGTCGCGCGGGCCGTGGATCACCCCACATCGCCACAAATCGCTCTCCTTGTCAAAGATCTCGCTGATACGCTAAAGCACTGGCGCGATAAGACCGGCTATGGACGCGGCATTGCTGCCCCGCAAATTGGCACTGGACTGCGCGTGATATTCCTGCAACTGCCGGGAGCGAAACCGTGGCCGCTAGTGAATCCTGTAATTACCGAGCGTAGCGTGGAAACAGTGATCGTCTGGGATGCCTGCTTGAGCTTTCTATCCATCTTCATGCAGGTCGAACGGCACCGCAAGATCACGGTCCGTTACCAGGATCTCCAGGCAGAATGGCACGAATTTCATGCCCGAGCCGATCGCGATCTTTCGGAATTGCTGCAGCACGAAATTGACCATCTCGACGGGATTCTCGCTGTGGACCGGATCACTGACATCAAGACGGTGTGCACGCGGGAGGAATTTGAGAAGAGATACCGGGCGTCGAGTCCTTACGCAGTTCCGGCGGTTTAAGTTTCGTTAAGAAGATTGTTTTTGCACAAGTCGCTTTTTGTCGTCAGAGTGACAAAAGCTGACCAATCGGTTCGCCCTTTAGTCTCCGAATCTCTCCGCGGCGCGCGCTTTTGCTTTTGCGGCTTCCTCTTCTCGATTTTTCGGGGGTGCGTTCGTCTCCAGTGCGCGCAAAAGACGAGCGGAGATGCCAGCCACTTCATCGATTGCATCCAGGAAAGCAGCTTCGTTGGCCTTCGACGGCTTGTTGAACCCGCTGATTTTGCGCACGAACTGAAGCGAAGCTGCACGAATCTCGTCCGCGGTAACCGGCGGATCAAAGTTGAAGAGGGTTTTGATATTTCTACACATTTACCGTGACCTCAGGTGGGGATGCTCTTGTTGCCGCTTGCCCGATCTTCTCATGGCTTTTGCGTAGAAACGAAGCGCCTAATGCGATCAGAGCAATCGTCGTGTGTTAGGATGAAAATCCCTGCCCTTTTTCTTACAGACCGATGGCCGCCATCAGCAAGCAAAAAGTCGCTGCCGTACTCAGCAATGAAGGCACAAAGAAGAAATTAGTAAGGCACAAAAGTGATATCAGGAATTGTGCAACTACCAACGCCCACACCATGGGCCGGACCTGACTAGGGAATGACCGCGCGAGGTCACTTAATTGCCACATCAGAACCGCGAGTAACACCAAGCTCACGATCATAAATAGACTCAGCCCGGCGTAGACGTCCCAAATGGTGTGTTGGGCACCAATTAGATCGAAGTGGAAACTTCTCTTGGCAGCGGTTACAGCCTTTTCTTCCGGGCTGGCATCAGAAGACGAAAGATGTCCAAAGGTATGACCTGCAGCGCACAATGTGATCAATACCGACGCTATACGCAACCAGATCCATGGCTTCAAAAGGAGCCTCCAAAGTTGGCCATTCTAACAGAAGTATTGTTTTGCTAATAACGTGACGCTATCGTTCTATTTCAAGAGAATTTCCGCGGTCTCAACTCCTTTTCTTGAGTAGTCCTCTTCTGGGCGGCAATAGGAGCAACCGTCACCTCGCGTGCCAGAATTACTGAAGCCGCGAGGGCCGCAGTTTTGTGGTCCTTGGTCCACGATGGCCCGATCAAGTTTCTCAGGCTTGCGATCCTGCGTTGCACGTGGCTGGCCGCATTGCCGAATGCCGTCTTGGCCCGCTCCTCGAGTTCTCGCTCTCGCATTGCTGTGACTGAAATTCTCAAACCTTCACAAGCTTGGCTAACGGCATGGCGAAAGAATTCGCCTTCTGCGGTATGAATCAACGCGTGCGCCGCGAGAATTTTTGCAAGCGACGGCAGCGGGTGACCGGAGGCCAAGAGGACGGCGGCACCTACAATCCCGTAGTCGTGCGCTTCCAATTCCCGGACCACCTCTCCGACCGCCTCTAAAGCCAGGCGCTCCGAAACAGCGGAACAGTTGGCCAGGTATTTCTCCGACTCTCGCAGCCCAAGCTCTGAGAGTCCCCGGCCGGCTGCATAGTGAAAGGGCTGCTTGGCCCCGGGAATCGTCGGATCGTTGATGACGATGCGCCTCCGATCCAAGACCTCCAGCGCAGTGGCGTCTCCAGAAACTGCGACAAGCACCCCCCAACCCGAATGCATACGAACTCCGAGGGCTGCGCGTTTCATGCTTGAGGTTTCCTTGGGTGTTGCGCAAGTCTATCAACACATTCGTAGTGATGTGAGAAACATCCACTAAGAATAATTGGCAAGGATGGACAGGATGGTAAGTGATTGATTCTAATTTGGCTGCCCCCCAGGGATTCGAACCCCGATAACCTGCTCCAGAGGCAGGTGTCCTACCATTGAACGAGGGGGCAGAAAGGTGCATACACCATTGTCGAGGCCTGCCGCATTTAATTCTAAGAGGTGTCCTGCCGGTGGTCAAGAAAATGCACGAAATGGTAGCGACTGCTTCTGATTTTTCCAAACTGCTAGACTGGGAATAGATGTATGGGCGAGGACGCCCGCGGCTATATTCCGGAGAATGATTTTTGGCTACAGACCTTGGCAAAATCACTCCCTTGGCATCAGATGCGAGTGAGGCGGCGCGCATTTCCCTGGAACCGGAGCGCTGCATTCTTGTTGTGGTTGATATCCAAGAAAAATTGTTGCCACCAATCTTTCAGCGTGAGCAGCTGATAAGAAACTCTTCCCTGCTGATTCGGCTGGCCGGCATTTTGAAGATACCGGCGCTGGTTACGACGCAATATGCCAAAGGCCTGGGCAACACTGTGCCAGAAATCAGCAGCCTGCTCCCAGAAACGTCCGCCATTGACAAGCAGATGTTCTCCTGCTTTGGCAGCGAAGTTTTCTGTTCCATGCTCAAGCGCTTGCCCAGGAACCGTAACACCGTCTTGTTGTGTGGGATGGAGAGCCACATTTGCGTGACCCAAACGGCGCTTAGCGCCCTGCGCGAGGGCTACATTGTTCACGTTGCTTCCGACGCGGTGAGCTCCCGCACGGAGTGGAACTGGAAGATTGGTCTGGAAAGAATGCGTGCCGCCGGGTCCGTCATCTCGTCCACCGAAATGATGGTGTATGAGCTGCTGCGCTCGTCCGGCGCGCCCGCATTCAAGCAGATGCTGCCGTACTTGCGCGGATAACGCAGTTGGCATCCGCGCTATATGTGGAATCGCTCGGGCGATGCCGCCGCGCCTCTATTGACACAATCGTTGACCCTCTCAATGAGCGCCATGGCGATGTTACGCCACCTACGCGGGGCCTGCTACCATCGCCGCATGTTCAATTTTGGAAAACCGAAAACAGCTGGCGACTGGATAGTTCACATCACGGGGGCCATCGTCGCGATATTCCTTGTCTGCTGGATGCTTCGGATGTACGTACTGTGAATGCACTCAAAAACCCGCCGGCTTGGTCAATGAGTGTAACGGCGATATTTCAACAGGTACCCATCCGTTACCCTGGCCGGGGAAAGGACGAAGCCGCAAGCCGACGAGACTAATTCCGAGTTGCCGACGAACCACGAACTGGCCTAAGATCGCTGCGTTGGAACGCCGGGCAGAACGAATTATGAGAATCGGCGTTTACATATATGGCATCGCAGCAGTCGCTTATGGCATCACGGACTTCGTATGGGGTGAGTTCGATCCCTCCGATCAGCCCCTGCAGGCCTGGGGCGACCATATTCCCGGTGCCAACGTCTTTGCGTACATTGCCGCCATTTGGCTGGTGGTCGCGGGCACAGCCCTGCTGTGGCGCCGGAGCAGGCGCTCAGCCGCGGCATCGCTGACCATCCTGTACGGCATCTTTGTGCTGTTTCCTTTGCCCCGCTTCTACTGGGGGCCCCACGTCCACGGACATCGAGCCTATGTGTACTTCGGTGTTCTCGTCGATGTCTGCCAGGAAATCATCCTTTTCGTCGCGGCAGTGATTGTTTGGAAATCACTGTCAGGACGAGATTCACTTTCGCAGCAAGCGGCCCGGCTTCTTCGTTGGACGTTCGGGCTTGCTCAATCGATTTTGGCCTCGCGCACCTGACCGCCGTGTGGACGGTGGTTCCCAATGATCCCCAAATGGATGCCATTCGGCGCAACCATCTGGGCGGTGCTCACCGGAATCGCATTCGTCCTTGCGGGAGTGGCCATCGTTTCGGGGGTGCTCGACGTTCTGGCGGCCAGACTTCTTGGGCTGATGCTACTCGCCTTCAGTGCTCTAGCACTGGCACCTCTCATCTTCGCCTCACCCCGCGACCATGGGTCCTGGGGCGCCAACGCGTACAACCTGACGGCGATAGGAGCTGCATGGATCGTCGCGGAGTGGCTCGCCCGGCAACCAATCCCGAATAATCAGCCGAGCTCGCAGCAAGTGAAACCGTGGCTAGCGTAGAACGCGATTATTACAGCTCACCAGAATCTTATTGAGCCCGCGTGTCACTGCGGCACCAATCGGTGAGGCCCTCACTAGGAGCAGACAGTACCGATGTGTCGGCGTGTGAGAATCGAATCGCGATCAACTCACGCCAAAGGCAGCAATTGTTGCAAACAGGCCATAGCACTCATTGAGAATTGGCCGAATCTTTCTGCTTCACCTTCACCACTGTGATCTTCGAGAATCCCTCTTCAAAAGTTGGCGCCTTCAATTTGCTGGCCATGCGCCGCATGATATCTTCCGGCACTTTGCGGTCCCGGCGCGCATTGCGCTGTAGGCAAACATCCAGAGGAACATCAAAAAATACGGCCTGCACTTCGTAGCCGTAGTCTTTACCCAGTTTGATCCAGCCTTGGCGCTCATGAGGAGACAGATTCGTGGCATCCACGTAGTTCATGGGACGCCGCGCGATCAACCGCGCCTTCAACATCGAGCGCAGGTTGGAGAAGATCAGGTCCTGGAAGCGCTGCTCGGTGGGATCGTCGAACAGCAAAGCCCGCAACAGATCGCTGGATAGTGGAGTAATACTGTTCCGCTTGAACCACGAGCTCTTGCCTGAACCCGGCAAGCCGATGGCCAGCACCACCACACCTTTGGAGGCTTGTGGAGCCGGGGCTCTTGTCGGGGCTAGTGCTGGTTGCGAACTGGTCGTCGCTGCTGAGGCCGAAGCTTCTGGCGAACGCGCCGATTCTCCTCCGGCGGCAGCTTTTGCCGGATGACCACCGCGTTTCCGGCCGCGTCCACCTCTGCCACGACGACGACGACGGTTAGCATCTGCGTTGGTGACTAGTTCCGTGGACACCGGTCGCACCGGTTGGGCCTCCGGCTCAGCCGCATGGGCCTGCGGTTGGCGTAGCTCTGGTTCAGGCGGCGTCGAAAATGCTTCATTCGACTCCGCAGGTGCTTCCGGGCTGGGCGGCTCAACATCGTAAAAAGCCGGCTGTAGAGGCGCAGGAGCCGCTTCTGTCCCCACCTTTTCCGGCTGCTTCTTGCGGCGCTTCAAGCGCTCGCTCATCCATTTACGCATCTCTGGCTTGTAACATACCCACGGCCTCGGCGGCAATGCGATGTGTCACAAACGTACCAAGCATGATAGCCGGATCATACAACCCGGAAACCATCCACGACCTGATGTAATTTGCCGCTGCTCCCTTTCCCTGTTACCATTTTTTTGGGTTCCGGCCTGCATTCTTTTCACCTGTATCTTCATCACCTTGACGGAGGCAGAATGGCTATTAAGGTAGGTATTAACGGTTTTGGGCGTATTGGGCGTAACGTTCTGCGCGCCTCACTAAACAACCCCAACCTTGAGTTCGTTGCGGTCAACGATCTGACCGATCCCAAGACCTTGGCCCACCTGCTGAAGTACGATTCCATCCTGGGTAACCTGCACAACCAAATTTCTGCCGGTCCCGACAGCATCACGGTGGATGGCAAGAGCTTTAAGGTATTTTCTGAAAAAGACCCGGCCAAGTTGCCCTGGGAATCGGTGGGCGCCCAGGTCGTGCTCGAATCTACCGGGCGGTTCACCGACGCCATTGATGCCAAGAAACATCTACATGGGCCGGTCAAGAAAGTGATCATCTCCGCTCCGGCCAAGAATGAGGATGTGACCCTGGTGCTGGGCGTCAATGAGCAGGTCTATGATCCCGCCAAGCACCATATTATTTCCAACGCATCCTGCACTACCAACTGTCTGGCGCCGATCGCGAAGGTCGTGCACGACAACTTCAAGATCGTCTGCGGGACCATGACCACCATCCATTCCTATACCAACGATCAAGTGATCCTGGATTTTCCGCATAAGGACTTGCGACGCGCCCGCGCTGCCGCACTCTCGATGATTCCCACTTCCACAGGGGCGGCCAAAGCGTTGAAACTCGTCATCCCGGAGATGGCCGGGAAGCTCGACGGCTTTGCCATGCGTGTACCTACACCGAACGTTTCGGTCGTGGATCTGGTTGCGTTCGTGGAGAAGAAAACTTCCAAAGAAGAAGTGAATGCGGCGTTGAAAAAAGCGTCGGAGGAAGGCCAGCTGAAGGGTTATCTAGGATATGAGGAGCACGAACTGGTTTCCGCCGATTTCCGCGGCGACTCTCGCTCTTCCATCGTGGATGCCCAAATGACTCTGGTGGTAGCTGGGAATTGTGTGAAAGTAATTTCCTGGTATGACAACGAGTGGGGATACTCCTGCCGAGTTCGCGATCTGATTGAGTACCTGGGAAAGAAAGGCCTATAAGTTTTTGTAGCGCCGGCATTTTGTCGGCTGTCGGCGGGGGCATCTTGCCCTCGCAAGCGACAACACGCAGGCACGAAGACCACACAATGTCCAAGCTCTCCATCCGCGACCTCCCACTGAACGATCACCGCATCCTCATGCGCGTTGATTTCAACGTTCCGCTCGAAGATGGACGCGTCATGGACGATACCCGTATCCGCGAAACTCTCCCCACCATCGAGTACGCGCTGCGTCACGGGGCGCGGCTGATTCTGGCGTCCCACCTCGGTCGTCCCAAGGGAAAACCCAATCCCAAGATGAGTCTCAAGCCCGCGGCTGAACGCCTGCGGATGCTGCTCGACAAGGAACTCGCCAGAGGTGAAAATGTGGGCTTTTGCCCTGAGAGTGTAGGCAATGAAGCTATGGAGATGGCAACTCAACTGGAGAAGGGCCAGACGCTGCTGCTCGAAAACCTGCGCTTTCATCCCGAAGAAGAAGCCAATGACGAGAGGTTTTCCAAGCAACTGGCCAGCCTCGCCGACTATTACGTGAATGACGCTTTCGGAACCGCGCATCGCGCTCACGCCTCGACAGTTGGGGTCACCAAATTCGTCAAGAAATCCGCCGCCGGCCTGCTTATGGAGAAGGAGTTGCAATATCTCGGCAAGGCCCTGGAATACCCTGAAAAGCCTTTCGTCGCCATCCTGGGCGGCGCCAAAGTCAGCGACAAGATTGCTGTCATCCAGAATCTGATGGGCAAGGTGGACGCTTTGATCATCGGCGGGGCCATGGCTTATACCTTTTTGAAAGCCCAAGGACAGCAAGTCGGAAAATCGCTGGTCGAAGAAGATAAACTCGATCTTGCCCGTCAGATTCTGCGCCAGGCCGAGTCCTGCAAACTAAAATTTCTTCTTCCCGTGGACCACGTCGTCGCCGACCGCATTGAGCTGAACGCAGTGACCCACATCATCAGTGATGGCCAGCCCATTGCACCCAACATGATGGGCCTCGATATCGGGCCCCAGACCATTGAACTATTCAGCGAAGAAATCTCCGCCGCTCGTACCATCATCTGGAATGGACCGATGGGAGTGTTCGAGGTCTCTCCTTTCAGCAAAGGGACTTTCAAGATTGCCCACGCCGTAGCCGACAACGCGGCCGCAACCTCAATTATCGGAGGCGGAGACTCCGTGGCCGCTGCTCACGCAGCCGGAGTGGCCGAAAAGATCACCCATATCTCCACGGGTGGGGGCGCTTCGCTTGAGTTTCTCGAAGGCAAGAAACTGCCAGGAGTGGAAGCGTTAACGGACAAGAAATGAAGCACTCAGCGTTTAGCCGTCAGAAGGCAACCAGTTATCTGCGTTCTCCGCGGGGCCTTCGCGAACTCTGCGGTTAAAGCTTTCCTGAAAGGACGTCATGCCCCGCACAAAACTAATCGCCGCCAACTGGAAAATGTACAAAATTCCTGATCAGGCCCGCGACTTCTTTCAAGCCTTTGTACCGCTGGTGGCTGATCACACTCGTGACGAAATCGTCGTCTGCCCTCCCGCCATCGATTTGTCTGCCGCACTAGAGGCAGCCAAGGGATCGAAGGTCGCAGTCGGCGGTCAAAACTTACACTGGGAAAAGGAAGGCGCCTATACCGGCGAAATCTCGGCCAGCATGCTGCTCGCGGCCGGATGTACACACGTCATCATCGGACATTCCGAGCGCCGCCAGTATTTCGGCGAAACCGACGACACGGTAAACCTCAAACTCAAGGCCGCGCTGGAAGCCGGACTCATCCCCATCGTTTGCGTCGGCGAGGTACTGGAGGAGCGCGAGGCGAATCTCACCGAAGATGTTCTTCGCCGCCAGTGCCTACGCGCGTTCCACGCCATCTCTGCCAAGAAGGCCGCGAAGATGGTGGTGGCCTACGAGCCGGTGTGGGCCATCGGCACCGGTAAGACCGCTACACCACAACTTGCCTCTGAGGCCCACAGCCTGATCCGTGGCGAGGCCGCCAAAGCTTTCGGTCAGCCCTTCGCCGACGCGATGCGGATCCTGTACGGCGGTTCGGTGAAGCCAGAAAACGCCAAAGCCCTGATGTCCCAGGAAGAAATTGACGGCGCACTGGTGGGAGGCGCGAGCCTCGATCCCAAGTCGTTTGCCGCTATCGTAAAGTACTAGCCTCGCCAGCTTGAACCAGCGTTGCCAGGCAGTGTATGATCCTTGCGGACGCCAATATTTTCCCACGGCAATCGGACGTTTGTCCTCACTGGTTGTAATTGATTGCGGGAATGACAGTTTAGCGGAAGTGGTGGAACTGGCAGACACACCATCTTGAGGGGGTGGCGCCGAAAGGCGTGGGGGTTCAAATCCCCCCTTCCGCACCAATTTTAATGCTGTAGATTGAACGCGGCCACAGGTTTACGGCCAGAGTGCAGCCTTGCGTGCACTCGCTGAGTGCCAACAGCAGATGATCTGCAAGATTTATTTGTTGAGCTTAGCCCTTCGATGCCTTCTTCAGCTCAAGCGCACGGGGTTGTCCTACTCTTCGTCGTGCGTTTGATCCGAATCAATGGGAACAAGACTGCCAAATAATCCGTGCTGCCCCATCTGCGTTCCGGCAGTAAAATAGCATGCATCGTAAGGTCCCATGACAGTTGTGAAGTCCGCGATTCCGCCGTCGGCAAAAGCGAGCGCCCACAGCCCGTCGATGCTGACCACATTTCCGTTCGGATCGAGCATAAAGCCAACAAACTCACCGGTAAATGGATCGAACGCAGCAATCTGGCCGCTGCCGTGATTGGCGACCAAAAGCAAGTGGCTGTACTCGCCGTAATCCTGCGGGGCCAGAGCGACCCCCCATGGTGCATTTAAGGCAGAATGAGAATGTAGCCGAGAGAGAAAATGGCCACGTGCGTCAAATATTGCGACCCAACCCTGCGCACGGTCGGAGTCATCTCGTCCATCGCGTCCATCCCGATGGTAAGTGACGACAACGTCGTTACCAATATTCTGCACGTTGAACGGCACCAAACCTTCGGGAAGATCTGGGTCTTGAAATGCGTCATGGTCGAAAACTATATTTTTGAAGGTGGTGTCGAAGACCTCGATGCTAGCGGTCAACGCGTTGACAGCGTATAAGTAATGCGAAGTGCCGATTTCCGCGGTAGTCATCCCCGTGTAGGATGCTTTGCCATTGCGGTTCACTAATACTACAGCATCAAAAAGATCGACATTGGGACTCCATCCGAGAATTGTGCCGTCAAGGGTGACAAACATGAAAAGCGCTGGATTCCCGGCAGAGACATTGAACCCAGCAGCTCCCGTAAACACGGTGCCAGTCGCTCGGGTAGGCGTCGAACTGCCGGGTGCAGGTGGGAGGTTAACGATGAGAGTACTGGCAACACCGTTTCCATCATAGAGTGTGGCAGTCGCCGAGCCAGAATTGGGAACCCACCACTTGCCGATAATTCCACGTGACAGACCCACAGGCCCGATGAGATTAGGATCCGTGTTGGCTGCGACGCCCGGAACGTCAGCCGTCAAATTGTTTACGGTGAAGCTTTGCGCCGAAGCAGCGACCGTAAGTCCGAAGAACAAAAATGCAACTAAAAGAGGGCCAAGAGACGTGTGAACTCCGAGCTTTTCAATCAGCCGTTTCATAGGGAGCCTCGCAAATAGATCTTGGATTTCACGTTCATAAACGAACGTAAGCATTTGTGCAATCCAAAATCCTTCCGAGGCCTGTCTGTGGTAATTTGTATGTAAATCAGAGGTACCTATGAAGGTTCATGTTAAGGTTGGAGATAATCGAGTAGGTTAATGGGCAGGCCTTAACGGTTATAAGCACCTGCCGGTTTTCACAGAAGTTGTCTCCAAAATTCCATAGGTTATCGCGCGCATTTATCATAGCCCTGTTGTGCACTGCTCGTTTCTTGCCGGGTTAAAACCCGACGAGCCATGGCGACCGACACGACCACTCTCGGACACGATTCGGTAACGACCCCGGCGGATAACTCGCTGCGACAGGCGCGCCACTTTCAGTTCGGGGTGTTTCACGTTGATGTTTCGAACGGAGATGTTCGGAAGCAAGGCTCGAAGATCAAACTCCAGGAAAAACCATTCCAACTCCTCGTACGTCTGCTCGAGCACGCAGGCAGGATCACCACTCGTGAAGAGTTGCGCCAGGGACTTTGGTCAGCGGATACGTTCGTGGATTTTGACGCAAACCTCAAAACCACACTAAGCAAGCTGCGCCAGGTGCTGGGCGATTCGGCAGAAAATCCCATTTACATCGAGACGATTCCACGCCAAGGCTATCGATTCTTGCCACCGGTCGTGAGCCTGGAATGTGAACCTCGTTCGACAGCAGACACCCAACCGCCGGCCATCTCGAAATCGGCAGACGTGCCGATAAACTCTCCTGGAACAAGTACAGGCCCACACCTTGCCAGGTGGCAGACGATCAGCGCTGTGCTGTTGGCGCTCGTGCTGGTTGTTGCAGGGATTTATGCGCTTCGAACGAAGTCCGCACCAGTTCTGAAACCGACGCAGCGGGTATTGCTGCTCGTGCTGCCTTTTGACAATCTGAGCGGCGATCCAACACAGGAGTATTTCAGTGATGGCTTGACGGACGAAATGATCACACTGCTCGGACGACAATATCCGAACGGACTTTCTGTGATCGCACGCACGTCAGCGATGCGTTACCGGGCAACACAGAAATCGCTTTTGCAAATTGCGCGTGAACTGGGCGGCATCGATTACGTGCTAGAAGGCAGTGTGCGGCGGTCGGGCAATCACGTTGGAATCAATGCTCAGCTTTTTCGTACGCGAGATCAGGCGAGCCTGTGGGCGGAAACGTATGAGAGCGGAGTTGCCGACGTGCTGACGATTCAGAACGACGTTGCCGGACAGATCGCCCGCGCGCTGGTGCTCAAAGTCGCTCCTGAGCGCGGACGGCACCTTGCTTCCGTCCCCAATCCAAAGATCTATGACGCTTACCTGATGGGGCTTTATGAGGCGAACCAGCGCTCTGAGCCAAGCCTGCGCAAGAGCGTGGAATATTTCAAAACGGCAATTCAGGGCGATGCTTCGTACGCCCCGCCCTATGCCGGCCTGGCGAACTCATACCTTTTATTGGCGGACTGGTTGCTCATGCAGCCGGCGGACGCGTATCCAAAAGCCAAGGCGGCAGCGCTACGCGCCCTTGAACTTGACGAGACTCTAGCCGAGGCCCACACGACTCTGGCCGAAGCGGAACACGAGTACGAATGGAAATGGGCCGATGCGGAACGAGAGTTCCGCCGGGCCATTGAGCTAGATCCGAATTCAGCTATTGCGCACAAGAGCTATGCCGAATTCTTAATGCATGGAGCGCGAAGCGAAGAAGCAACCGGCGAAATGGAACGCGCTCGGGACCTGGATCCACTGTCGCTGATCGTCAACACGCTCGTAGGTTTCGTGTATCACAACGCGCGGCAATATAACCGTGCGATTGAAGAGTATGAAAAAGTGATCCAGCTCGATCCTCAGTTCGCCCCGGCCCATTATTTCCTAGGTGGGGCGTTGACAAATATAGGGCAGTACGACGAGGCGATTGCACATCTTCAAAAGGCGAAGGGCCTTACCCACGGTGCAAGCCTAATGTCGGCGGGATTGGCCCGCGGGTATGCCCTTGCGGGACGCCGTGACCAAGCGCTGCAGTGTCTGCGTGAACTTCAATTGCGTGGAATGCATCATTACGTCTCGCCCTACGGTTTGGCACAAGTGTATGTGGCCCTCGGGGACAAGAGCGGCGCTCTCGATATGCTCGATCGGGCCGTGAACGAGCACGCGTTCGAAGTCTTATTTCTAAGGATCGACCGCAGTTTCGACAGTCTTCATGAAAACCCACGGTTCGAAGAGCTGCTCCAACGAGTTGGGTTCCACGAGTAATCACCTGTAAGCGAAGAGAGGCTGCTACTGGCTGGGGAGTCGTAATCGTGCGGAAGGAGTGCTGTGACCCAATCCCTATCGATGTAGCCGGAATCGATGACCTTGACCGGTGGGAGGGCCAGGTGTCAAACTGTCGCTTGGAAGGAAAACATTTTAGTGCGGTTTCCTGTTCTGCAGCTGCGTTCGCTGTACAATTAAGAAAGTGAAATTGTGTGACTTTTAGGTCGGCCGCAGAAACACTAAGTTACTTGTTATCAGTGTGATGGGGTTAGTCATCCCCCTTTCGCACCAGTATTATCAGGCTCTCTTATGATCATATTAATCACTACAGTTCATATCGCGGTTTGTTTCTTTTTGATCATTGTGGTCTTGCTGCAAAGCGGAAAAAGCGGCGACATTGCCGCCGCTTTCGGTGGCCAAGGCAGCCAGACTGCATTCGGGCCTCGCGGTGCTGCAACCGCCCTTTCGCGGGCGACCACATGGTCCACCATCATTTTCATGCTTACTTCGATCACTCTGTCGGTGATGGCGTCCCGCCGAGGCACACGCAGCAATTCCGTATTGCAGGGAATAAAGTCGTCCCCGGCCAAGTCAGCTCCTGCTACGTCAGGACCGGCGACACCAGCACCGGCCACACCAGCGCCGAAGAAATAGTCGTTGGTCGTTCACCCTTCGCCGTTGGTTAACGACCAACGACAAGCGGCCAACGGCGGACTCCCATGATTCACGAAATCCTTCCTGTCGGGCCCCTGCAATGCAATTGCTCCATCGTGGGCGATGAGGCCACGCACGAGGCCATGGTCATTGACCCTGGCGACGAAATCCAGAGCATCCTGGCCATCGTGCGCAAGCACAACCTCACCGTTAAGCAGATCATCATCACCCATGCCCACATTGACCACGTGGGCGGCGCCATGAAGCTGCGGGCGGCAACGGGCGCGCCCATTTTTCTCAATCAGAATGACCATGACCTGCTCAAGATGCTCGACATCCAGGCAGGCTGGATCGGGATCGCCCCTCCGGGCAAAGTCGAGATTGATCAAAGCATCGGCTCGGGCGACACGGTAAAGGCCGGTGGGCTCTCCGCCAATGTCATCTTCACGCCCGGGCATACTGAGGGCAGCGTCTGCCTCTACTTCCCTGCCGAGAAAAAGCTGATCGCGGGAGACACTCTATTCGCCGGCAGCATTGGCCGGACGGACTTGCCCGGCGGGTCGTTCGAAAAGATCATCGAATCGCTGCACGAAAAACTTCTGCCTCTGCCAGATGACACAGTCGTCACTCCCGGCCACGGCCCGCAAACCACTATTGGTGAGGAGCGGGAGAACAATCCATTTCTGCAACGTTCCTGAACGGCCCTGCCTAGTGGAGATTTAGCGAGCTCAACTGTCATTCCTGTTTGGAGACCTCCGTGGTTGGCGGCTTGATGCCAGCGAGTTCGAGGGCGGTGCGGAGGTCCCGCCAATTTCCGTGCTGAGCACCGCTTATGGCGGCCTGGGCGCGTTCGATCATGGTGGTGGTGCTGGCGGCGGGTTGCGGCGGATATTTTCTTACGGGGGCGGATGGATCGGGCTTGGTTTGATAGTGTGCCTCGTTGGCTTCTATGTGATCGTCGTCGGCTCCCACTTTTGCGCACAGATCGCGCAAAAATGGGGCACCCGGTTCGGCTTTATTTTCGACCTCATCTTTCTTGATTTCGCCGTTTTCGACTGCTTCGTTTTCGTCGCCGAGACGGGCCTGCTCTTCCTCGTTCGCACATTCTTCCGCATAGTTGGGGACATCGGTGACGTTGCCCAGGTTTACGAATTGGCGGCTGTCAAAGCGGCACTCTTTGGCATTTCGGGCGGCGATGCGCAGTGCATAAATGATCAGGCGGGCCTTGACCGGCTCGATGCGGTTTTTGAGCAGGCCGTCCACGACCAGCATCAAGGAGTACTGGACGGCCTCGGGACTTTCGAGCACGGACATGGCGTCGAGCAATAAGTCAGGACGTTGCTGGATGCCGCGCGAGATGCGGGAGTGGAAGTAGCATTGAAATTGATCGCGCAAAGCGGGAGAACCGCAGCGGCGTCCGCTGACCTTGATGTGCGAACAGCAGCGGGCAGAATTAGTGGTGGACATGGAAATGCTCCTTAGAAAAAGAATGCGGTGGCCGGTAAAATATTGAAACGATTGAGCAAGGCTGGAACAAGTAGCGCCAGATCCAACAAAGCAAAGGGGTTGCAGGCAAAATCTTGAGGGCAAAGGAGTTCCAAGGTGATCGGGGACGAGGGTAAGGAGAGGGAGGGCATGCTTACGGGCTATATATCTATTGATAGTTAATATCTAGTGGTTAAGTCAAGGGAAAAGTGGAGGGCAGGGTGGGCTGGTTCCGAAATGGGAATTGGGGCGACTCTCCGAGGGGTGATCTTCAAACCGGATGTTTCCTCCCACCCGATGTCAGTACCAATCTGAGAGAAAGAGAAATGCAGACGTCCTTCGTGGGGAGTCCCGCTTGGCGCGGGACTCCGCTGCCTCAGGATGACAGTGAATTTTAGAAGCATCGGCCAAGAAGCCAGCTACTTAGCCCCGGGCCTAATGAAATCATCCATACTTTATCTGAAGAATGGCCAGCATGTACCGGGACCTCCGCACCGCTCTCGAACTCGCCGGCATCAAGCCGCCAACCACGGAGGTCTCCAAACAGGAATACGGTAGTCAGCGACTAAAACTGGTTCCCACTTTGCGCACCGATCGCGCAAAGATGGGACACCCGGTTTCCTCCCACCCGATGTCAGTACCAATCTGAGAGAAAGAGAAATGCAGAGGTCCTTCGTTGGGAGTCCCGCTTGGCAGCGGGACTCCGCTGCCTCAAGATGACAGTGAAATTTGGAAGCACGGGCGGGGACGCCCGCGCCTACATTTCTCAGTTAGCGCAGGGCTTCCATGGCTTGTTCCAACACTTCCCTGCCCGGACGCGTGACCGATGCTGGGAGCGTGGCCAGCGGCTCGCTGGTCATGTTCAGCATGTCAATGAAGGTTGGAGTCTTGGTGTTGATGTAGAAGACTCCGGTGAGCACTTCATTTTTCTCGTGGGCTTCGTGCAGGCGTTTGATGGCGTTGATGCGGTGGGTGGGATCGTAATCTTCTTCCAGCTTGCTCAGGCGCAAGCGGGAACCGTCGTGCATGGTGACTTCGAACGTTGTGCCGGGATCGTAGTCCACGTTGATTTCTTCGAACGAGGGGACAAAGCTGATGTCCTGCAATGGCTCCTCGTGGTCTTTCATGTACTTGTACGATTTGGTGGAGCCTTCGTGATCGTTGAAAGTGACGCAGGGCGAAACTACGTCGAGTAAGGAGGTGCCTTTGTGGGCGATGGCGGCTTTCAGCATGCTGTGCAGCTGCTTCTTGTCGCCGGAGAAGGAACGTCCGACAAAGGTCGCGCCCAGGGTGATGGCCATGGCGCAGGTGTCAATGGGCGGAAGGTCGTTGATGACACCGCTCTTTAATTTTGAACCGAGGTCGGCGGTGGCGGAGAACTGGCCCTTGGTGAGGCCGTACACGCCGTTGTCCTCGATAACGTAAATCATGGGCAGATTGCGCCGCATAAGATGAACGAACTGTCCGATGCCGATGGAGGCGCTGTCGCCATCGCCCGTGACGCCCAGAGCCAGCAGTTTCTGGTTCGCGAGAACCGCGCCGGTGGTGATCGAGGGCATGCGGCCGTGGACGGCATTGAAGCTGTGAGAGCGGCTCATGAAGTATGCTGGGCTCTTGGAGGAACAGCCGATGCCGCTGTTCTTGATGACGTGCTCAGGCTTGATACCCATTTCGTACATGGCATCAATGATGCGCTCGGAGATGGCGTTGTGGCCGCAGCCGGCGCAGAGCGTGGTCTTGCCGCCACGGTAGTCGAGCACGGTCAGTCCGATGCGATTGGTCTTCGGTGCGGGCGTGCCGGGGGTGGTCGCCATGTTATTTTCCCTCCATACTCATGAGTTCGTCGGTGACCGAGCGCGCATCAAGCGGTAGGCCGTGGATATGTGCGATGCTGCGCAGGCGCGTCACTAGTTCAGGTTTAATGTCCAGCTTGAGCAGGCTAAGCATTTGCGCGTCGCGGTTCTGCTCGACCACATAGACGCGGTCGTGTTTCTCGATGAAGTCGTGGACTTCGCGCGTGAACGGATAAGCGCGCAGGCGGAGATAGTCTGTCTCGATGTTGTATTCGGCGCGGAGCTGGTCCCGCGACTCGGTAATGGCCCAGTGAGAAGTTCCGTAAGCGATGATGCCAATTTTTGACTTGCCGGTGGAAACTTCGGGGCGTGGCACGAAGGAACGCGCCGTCTCAAATTTGCGGTTGATGCGTTCCATGTTGTGTTCGAAGACGTCGGGCCGCTCGCTGTATTGCGATTGCTCGTTGTGTCCGCTGCCGCGGGCGAAATAGGCTGCGGCGGGATGCTCGGTGCCAGGCAGAGTGCGATAGCCGATGCCGTCGCCGTCCACATCTTTGTAACGAGCGAATCCGCCAAGGCGGTCGAGGTCTTCTTTTGTGAGGATCTTGCCACGATCAATGGGTGTGGTGGGATATTCGAACGGGTCGGACATCCAGTTGTTCATACCGAGGTCGAGGTCGGACATGACGAAGATCAGAGTCTGAAACTTTTCGGCGAGATTGAAAGCGTCCTGGGCCATGCTGAAACATTCCGCGACGGAAGACGGAATCAGCATGATGTGTTTGGTGTCACCGTGTGAAAGGAAAGCGGTGGAAAGAATATCGCCCTGCGAAGTACGCGTGGGCAAGCCTGTCGAGGGGCCGACACGTTGGATGTCCCAGACCACGCCGGGAACTTCGGCGTAGTAGGAAAGTCCGGCGAACTCGGACATGAGGGAGACTCCGGGGCCGGCGGTGGCGGTCATGGAACGTGCGCCCGCCCAGCCTGCGCCCAGCACCATACCGATGGCCGCGAGTTCGTCTTCGGCCTGAACCACGGCGAAGGTGGCTTTGCCGTCGTGGCCGATGCGGTATTCGTTCAAGTAATCAATCAGGGTTTCGACCAGCGACGACGAAGGCGTGATGGGATACCAGGTGACGACCGTGACGCCTGCAAACATGCAACCCAGGGCTGCAGCGGAATTGCCGTCAATGATGATCTTGCCCTGGTTCTTGTCCATGCGCTGGATGTAATAAGGGTCTTTTTTAGGGAGGGTGGCTACAGCATAGTCGTAACCGGCTCGGACTGCACCCAGATTCAGAGCAGCAGCTTTGGGTTTGGTGGCGAACTGTTTGGTGAGGGCCTTTTCCACTTCAGCCATGTCGAGGTCGAGCAGCTTAGCGGCGACGCCGACGTAGATCATGTTCTTAACCAGCTTACGCAACTTGGCTTCCGGGCAAACTGGAGCGACGAGCTTGTCGTAGGGAACGGAATAGAAAGTAAGATCACTGCGGAGCGAGCGCAGGGCGAGGGGTTCGTCGTAGAGAACCGCGGCGCCGGGCGAGAGCGACATGACGTCTTCCTGCGCGGTCTCGGCATTCATGGCGATAAGGAAGTCGATTTCCTTCTTGCGCGCAATGTAGCCGTCTTTATTGGCGCGGATGGTGTACCAGGTGGGCAGTCCAGCAATGTTCGAAGGGAACATATTCTTGCCCGAAACGGGCACGCCCATCTGAAAGATACTGCGCAAAAGCACGGTGTTGGAACTCTGCGAGCCGGAGCCGTTGACGGTCGCGACCTGAATGCTCATGTTGTTGACGACGCGCTTCGGCCCCAGTTGTCCTGAAGCTTCGTGCAGCGCTACATCCGTGGTGGCCATTCCCTATGTCCTTCCTTTGACGAGAGCGGGGTTTGCCCGTCCGGCGTGCTGTTGGAGTAATAAGGCGAACCTTTGATTATACGGCAGGAGTTTGGTTCGGAACAGACGCAGAGGAGAGCGAGGTGCCGGGTTATAAAACACGGACTCTTTAAATGCAGAGCAGAATCGTCCCCGCATGCGACTTCAGTGATGACGACGGGGCCCGCACAAAGGGCAACCGCGCAGCCTAGAGAGGGTACAAAGTGAGCAGTTCTGAACAGTCAGGCTGTTTTCCGGCGCGTAGTCTGCCTAAGGGGAATTCTTTAGCGGTGTTTGACCCGCAGAATGCCCGAGTGCATTCCGTTATTAGAAGGTCGCCTGAAGAGTTTTTCTTACAAAAATTGCAAAGGTAATTGTGCCGTAATCCCCGTACTCCGTAGCCGTAGCGCAGTACCGGGTGAGCGAGGGGTAACGGCCAGGAGAGAAGCAAAATGCGTTTTATTCCGTCAATTCGTTCGCTGTTGTTCGCGCTGATAATTATGGCCATGTCTGCGGCGTCATTCGCGCAGATTGGCATATCCATCAACTTGGGACCACCGGCGCTGCCGGTCTATGAGCAGCCACCTTGTCCTGCCGAAGGGTATCTTTGGACGCCGGGCTATTGGGCTGGCGGGGACGACGGTTATTACTGGGTGCCCGGCACTTGGGTGTTGGCTCCGGAACCGGGTTTGCTCTGGACGCCTCCTTACTGGGGCTGGGGGGGAAGTAGATTCGTTTTCTATGATGGCTACTGGGGTCCGCATGTAGGTTTTTATGGCGGTATCTCTTACGGATTCGGTTATTTCGGCGAGGGCTACGAAGGCGGACGCTGGGACCATGACCGCTTCTTTTACAACCGTTCGGTGAACAATGTAAACGTCACCAATATTCACAATGTGTATAACACCACGGTGATCAACAATACGACGATCAACCGCGTCAGCTATAACGGTGGTAATGGTGGAATCGAAGCGCGTCCGAACCGGGAACAAGAGGTTGCAGCGCACGAGAGACATGTGCAGCCGGTCGCGATGCAAACTCAACATGTGCAGGCAGCCCGGGCAAATCCGGAGCTAAGAGCCTCCGCAAACCAGGGTAAGCCACCCATAGCGGCGACGCCGAAACCAGGAGCATTTAACGATCGCGAGGTCGTACGTGCGAAAGAAGCGGGCGCGCCGTATAAAGCTGAGGCGAATCGCGGCGGCGAACAGCCGAAAGCCGGAACATCGGCGCGTCCCGAGAACAATGTTCCGCGGCCTGCTCAGGGCGAAGTGTCGCGGGCGGATACAACTGCCCCGCGTCCCGAGAACAACGTTCCGCGGCCACCTCCATCCCACGCTAAAGAACTTCAACCACATCCACGTCCGCCTGCTCCAGACACGGGCAACGCTAAAGTGGACCAAAAATATCAGCAACAGCAGAACAAGCTCTATGCAAGGCAGGATCAGGACCACCAGAAACTGCAGCAGAAACAGGAGCAGGACCACCAACGTCTGGCACAACGCAACGCTGACGTTGCGAAAAATCAACAGATAGAACAACGGCATCAGCAACAGACGCAGCAACTGGAACAAAAGCACGAGCAGCAGGCGCAGCACTTGCAAGCCAGACAGCAGCCTCCGAACTTGCAGGCCAGACAGCAGCCACTAAACCATGGGGAAAATCGTCCAAAGGAAAGGCCCTAGAAAGTCAGATCAACCAGCATGCGGGCGGAGTATCAGTCTAGCGACTGACACTCCACTCGCAATGCTACTTAGGTTTTTCGGCATGTCGAGCACGTCCCGCCTCGAACGCGGACGTCACCAGAGCTCCGTCGCACCAAAGTATGAGCAAGACGGAGGCTGCCGCGGCAGCGGTCACTCTCGGGTCTTGGCCACCGTGGGTGGAGAGCAGCAGCAACGTGACGCCAAAGGGAAGTTCCGTTAAGCTCACAATACCAGCCCCGAACCAAATGAGATTTCTTCCGCTGCGTGGGAAACGTCCTGCCAGTAACGCACCCACGATCAGGAAACCAGATAGCAGGCCTAAGCCTTGGGCCATGGCGAAAGATACGGCTGTGAGACACCCTGTAATACCCACAAGCCAACGTGTCTGCTTGGAGATCGGTCCGCGGTCTTTTTTCTGCTCAATCTGGGGGCGTCTGAGGCTAACCTCCTCCTTCACTAGAGCCACGTCGCACAAAGCAACCAACAAGGCCGAGGCTAAGCTGAAAGCGAGCGCACCCGGGCGATGGAAGAAGGGGGAGGGGTCTTCCGGTAAAATGAAGATGCCAAAACAAAGCACCCAAACGCTCAGTGAAAGTGCACCCCCGCACATCAGTATTCTTCCGGTGCGGGGAAGGCGCGGCTGCAGGATCGCGCCCACAATCAAGAAGCCGGGAACAATCGCGAAACCCCACGTAAAACCGAGGGAGCCAGCGACCGCCGTAAAACATCCTGTTGCGATGGCGAGCCAACGTGTCTTACCGGAAAGGGCGACGTTTATGGGGTGCGAGGATTCCCTGCTTCCCAAAATGCCCCCTTGAGATCGATAAGATCCAATCTCTATTCTTAAACTTTATTCGACGCGCAGGAATTGCGCCATGTTGCGGAACTTGTTATAACGAGCTGCGACTAATTCGGGGATTGCCATCTTCGTGAGTTCGGCGAGGTGTTTTTGCAAGACAGCATCGAGCAGTGCGGCGGCGGCATCATGGTCGGTGTGGGCACCGCCTTCAGGTTCAGGAACGATGCCGTCAATGCAGCCAAATTCTTGCAGATCCGTGGCCGTGATGCGCAGGGCCTGGGCAGCCAGTTCCTTCTTGCTGGCGTCGCGCCACATGATGGCTGCACAGGACTCGGGCGAAATGACCGAGTAGATGGCATTTTCCATCATGAGCACGCGGTCGGCGACGGCAATGGCCAGCGCGCCGCCGCTGCCGCCTTCTCCGGTGATAGTAGTAATGATGGGAACCTGCAAGCGTGCCATCTCGCGCAAGTTTCTGGCGATGGCTTCGGCCTGGCCCCGTTCTTCAGCACTCAAGCCAGGGTAGGCGCCCACGGTGTCCACAAACGTGAACACCGGGCGGCGGAATTTTTCGGCGATTTTCATCACGCGCAGGGCCTTGCGATAGCCTTCGGGATTGGTCATGCCCCAGTTGCGGAGAACGTTCTGCTTCGTGTCCCGCCCTTTTTGATGACCGATGACGACCACTTCCTGGCCGTGAAAGCGGGCCATGCCGCAAACCATGGCATGATCGTCAGCGAAGCTGCGATCGCCGTGGACCTCGCTCCAGTGGGTGAAGATGCGGTCCACATACTCAAGCATGAACGGACGCTGGGGATTGCGGGCCAGTTCGGCCTTTTGCCACGAGGTGAAATGCGCTGCGACCTGGGCCTGCAGGGAGTGAATGCGCTCATGGAGCTGCTCGATCTGGCTGCGAACATCGTCGCCCTGTCCGGGCAGGGCCCGCAAACGTTCCAGTTGTTGCTCGATTTTCCCAAGCTCTTGCTGGGCCTTCAGTTCAGACTCCATTTTGCCGCCATCACCATTCCGGGAAGCCAGGCGGGCCTCCACCATAGAAAGAAGAAACTCCGTGCCGGTGGCCGCGAGCATCCCATCCGCCACGGCCGGTACCAGAGACGGTGGCAACGTAGCGTGCTTATGAAGGGTGGCTCTCATGCGCCGCATATGTCAAAATTACGATTCTATGATCCGGACAGCGCCGCGGCCACACAGTTCTTCGACGCGCGCAACAAAATAACGGTCTGGTTGCACATTATAGCCTTCTGCTTCCATCACCACCATGAAATCACCCTTGCGCTCGACGTCAAACAACACTTTTGCCTGGCCTTTGCGCTCGAAACAAAGGGCCTGCAACTGGTCAATCGTAGATTCGGTAACAGTCTCGAGTGGAATGCGAATGCGAAGTGAACGAGGCAACGGAACATTGGCCTCTTCAAGAGGAACAATATCGTTCACCGTAAGTTTGGGGTTGGACCCTTCTTCGATACGTAATCCAGCACGCACCAGCACTGGCACTTCGAGCTTTACTTTCTCTTGCAGCTTTCGGTAGGCCTCGGGAAAGACCAGCATGTCCACGGAGCCGGTCATGTCCTCAAGCGTGGCCTGGGCGTAGAAGTCTCCCTTCTTCGATTTGAGAACGCGAAGGTTGGTAATGAGCCCGGCGGTGGAGATGCTCTCATCTTTGCCGGTGGAAGATTTTACATCTGCGATGTCGCCGGTGCTCAAGGCGCGCAGGTCTTCCAGCTTGTCGTGGTATTTTTCTAAAGGATGCCCGGTGATGTAGAAACCCAGGATTTCTTTTTCGGCTGTGAGGCGGGTGTGTTCGTCCCAGTCCGGAGTGTCAGGAAGGTTGTCGTTGTGGGTGTGTGACTCTTCCTGTGAGAACAGGCCAAACAAGCCGTGCTGGCCGGATTCAGCGTCACGTTGAGTCTGGAGGGCACGTTCAATGGCCTTATCGAGCACGGCCATAAGCTGGGCGCGTCGGCCAAGCGGATCCATGGCGCCGCTCTTTACAAGGGACTCAAGGACGCGTTTGTTGAGCAGGCGCAAATCTACTTTCTCGCAGAATTCGTAGATGGAGGAATAGTGCCCGGCACCTTTTCTGCCGGCCACAATGGACTCAATGGCATTGTGTCCGACGTTCTTGACCGCAGCCAGCCCAAAGCGAATCGCCTTTCCGTGGGGGGTGAAGTTGGCGTCGCTGACGTTGATGTCGGGAGGCTCAACGGCGATGCCCATTTCACGACATTCGTTGATGTACTTGACCACATCGTCGGTATTACCGGTGACTGAGGTCAAGAGCGCGGCCATAAATTCCACGGAATAATGCGTCTTGAGATAAGCGGTTTGATAGGCGAGAAGCGCGTAGGCGGCGGAATGAGCCTTGGGAAATCCGTATTCAGCAAATTTTGCCAAGAGGTCAAAAATCTTTTCGATCTTCTTTGGCGGATAGCCGCGTTGAACTGCACCCTCGACGAAGCGCTCCCGCTGTTGGGCCATCTCTTCGGGTTTCTTTTTGCCCATGGCACGTCTTAATACGTCCGCTTCGCCCATGGAGTAGCCCGCCAGCCGGTTCGCGATCTGCATCACATGTTCCTGGTACACGATGACGCCGAAAGTCTCTTTCAGGATTTCTTCCAGTTCCGGCAATTCGTACTCGATTTTTTTGCGTCCATGTTTGCGCTCAATGAAGAAGTCAATCATGCCGCCTTGAATCGGTCCGGGGCGGTACAGTGCGTTGAGAGCCGTGAGATCTTCGATGGTATCGGGACGATAGCGTCGAAGCACGTCGCGCATGCCGTGGGATTCAAACTGGAACACGCCGGACGTCAGGGCGCTGTGAAAAACCTTTTCGTAGGTCTGCTGATCGGTGAACGGAATATCTTCGAGAATGATGTGTTCACCACGAGTCTGTGCGATCAGCTTTACGGTGTCATCGAGAATCGTCAGAGTCGTCAGACCAAGGAAATCCATCTTCAACAGTCCCATCTTCTCGATGGCCACCATGTCGAAGGCGGTGACAATTTCGTCGTTCTTGGTGCGGTGCAAGGGGACTAATTCGGTGAGCGGCCGAGGAGAAATCACCACGCCAGCAGCGTGCACGCCGGCATTGCGCACCAGACCTTCCAGCTTGCGAGCAGTATCGAGCAATTGCCGCACCTGCGGTTCGCTGTCGTAGGCCTGCTGGAGCGCGGGAGAATCTTTGATGGCCTGCTCCAGCTTGATGTTCAGCGTGGTAGGGACCATTTTGGCGATGCGATCCACGTCGCCATAGGGGATGCCCATGGCCCGGCCAACATCTTTGATAGCGGCCTTCGCCGCCATGGTGCCAAAGGTGATGATCTGGGCAACATTCTCGCGGCCGTATTTCTGGGTGACATAGTTGATTACTTCACCGCGCCGGTTCATGCAAAAGTCCATGTCTATGTCGGGCATGGAAATGCGTTCGGGGTTCAAGAAACGTTCAAAGAACAGCTCGTGCTGCAATGGATCAAGGTCGGTGATTCTCAATGAGTACGACACCAATGATCCGGCGGCAGAACCGCGGCCTGGTCCCACGGGGATGTTGTTCTCTTTGGCATGACGGACAAAATCCCAAACAATCAGAAAATATCCGGAAAACTGCATTTGCTGGATGATGGCGATTTCCCGCGCTAGCCTCTGCTCGTATTCCGAAAGGCTGTGTTTCAGCCGACCCAGGTCGTGCAAGGTTTTCAAAACGTTCATCCGCCGGGCATATCCTTCGCGCGTAACGTGTTCGAAATAGCTGTCCAGGGTGTAGCCCTCGGGGACATCGAAATGGGGAAACGGATTGCTGACCTTTTCCAGGCGCATGTTGCAGCGTTCAGCAATGCCGAGAGTGCGGGAGAGCACATCGGGCGAGTCTTTGAAGACCCGTAACATTTGCTCGAAGTTCTTGACGTAGAAGTCGCTGCCGTGAAATTTCATCCGGTTGGTGTCCTGGATGGACTTGCCGGTCTGAATGCAGAGCATCACGTCCTGGGCGTGGGCATCATCTTCACACAAATAATGGCTGTCGTTGGTGGCGACAAGGGGCAAACCCAGGTCTTTCTCCAGCCGGAAGAGGCTGGGATGAATTCGGTGCTCCTGTTCCAGACCCTGGTCCTGAATTTCAAGAAAGAAATTGTTTTTACCGAAGATGTCGGTGTACATGGCAGCAGCGTTGCGGGCAGCTTCGTATTTGTCTTCCATGAGAAATTCTGCGACTTCACCCTTCAGACAGCCGGAAAGGCCAATCAATCCTTTGGAGTGTTGTGCTAGAAATTTCTTGCTCACCCGCGGTTTGTAATAAAACCCACGCAGCGAGGCTTCCGAGGTGATGCGGGTCAGGTTGCGATAACCTTCTTCGTTTTCCGCCAGCACCAGCAGATGGTTGTAGCTATCGCCTTCAGGGGGCGTGCGCTCGATGTTGTGATCGTCCTTCTTGCAGATATAGAGTTCACAACCGACAATAGGCTTGACGCCCGCCTGCCTGGCGGCATTCACGAAATGCACTGCCCCGAAGATATTGCCGTGATCGGTCATGGCCACAGCGGGCATGCCCAATTCCTTTACCCGCTGGCAAAGTTTCTCCACGTCGCAGGCGCCGTCGAGCATGGAATAGTCAGTGTGGAGGTGGAGATGAACAAATTGGGGCATGGGGGCTCGGATTGATTGTACGATGTCGTCATTCTATCGGGAACCCGAGCCCAGGGGCACAACTAGTTATCCACAATGAGCGTGGGGCACCGTGTGGAGCGAAAGATGACAGCGAAAAGGAAATCTCGCCCTGCCGCTCCGAGAAAACCTAGATTCCTCGTCGCTATGCTCTCAGAATGACTGTGTACGTACGGTGCCAAGTGCCGCCTATGGTCTGGACGCCACGGAGAGCAGCGACCTGTCCTCACGCTATCTGGCGTGCTGGACGCTACCAAGGCTACCGTAACGCTGGGTGGCGTAGCCGACGATCAGGCCTACCATGCCTCCGGGCAGCATGATTTGGAAGTAGTAGCCGTGCTGCATGAAAGCGATACCGAAAGCAAGAAGCAGGCCTACCGCCAATCCGAACAGAACACCCAGGGCAAGAGAATGCACTTTGCGAGCGAAAACCCCGATCAGTACACCTGCGACGATGCCCTTGAATGTTGAGCCCATCACGATACCGGCAAGCCCCGCCCTGACAGCCGGAGTAAACCAAGCAGTGAGCCCATCAAAAATTCCCAAAATCCCACCCAGTATCAACCCCAGGAGAACCTTGTTCATTGCTTCCTCCAGAAAATCTTTCTCGTCGTTCTATTACCCATCAGGTGAATTTCCTTTAACGCCGGGTAAAAATAAT
>Ga0207138_1027_pt1 | contig 26857 bp, 25 predicted proteins | sample Alteio_BWMinHeat_6_FD_153589 | JGI IMG/M metagenome (GOLD analysis project Ga0207138, IMG submission 153589) | Enriched cells from forest soil in Barre Woods Harvard Forest LTER site, Petersham, Massachusetts, United States -... | ecosystem: Environmental > Terrestrial > Soil > Temperate forest >...
GCCGAAGTAGTGGTCTTCCAGCTCCTGGCCTTTGGGCGGTCGGGCGCCGAGAAGAGTACGGCCTGTGTGCACGAGATCGGGACGAAGTGCGTAGTAGGAACGGTCGATGAGCGAAGCTGTGGGCGTGCTGGGCGACGAGCTCTTTCGCCTGGGCTTCCATCGGATCGAAATTCACTGCGACCCAGATAACCTGCGGTCGGCCGCTGTACCGAAGCACCTCCGGCCATCATGAGCGTTTTCCTCGGCGACCAGCTCACGATGATCTGCAATAAGATCAAGAGCGGCGAAGCGATCGACAATCCGGAACGCGCGATGATCAGTCTCGGCGTTTCCAAAATCCCGGCCGTGGCTCGCGACAATACCGACCGTAACCGCACCTCGCCCTTCGCGTTCACCGGCAATAAGTTCGAGTTCCGTGCCGTGGGATCTTCCGCTTCCTGCTCACTCCCAATGGCCACGCTCAACGCGGCCGTGGCGGAAGCCATGCAGGAAATCGCTGCGCAACTCAAAGAGCGCACCAAAAATGGCGGTGACCGCGACAAGGCGACCCTTGAGCTGATCCGCGAAACGATCGTAGCCACCGAGGCGATCCGCTTCGAAGGCAACGGCTACAGTGCGGAATGGGTTGTCGAGGCCGAGCGCCGCGGCCTCGCGCACTTGCGCAATACTCCTGAAGCTCTCGAGGCATTCGGCTACCCGGCCACAAAGCGGCTTTTCACTTCGCAAAGCGTGCTCTCGGAAGCGGAGCTGCAGAGCCGGCATCACGTGAATGTGGAGCGCTACATCAAGAAAACCGAAATCGAGCTAGAAACCATGCGGATGCTGGTGGACTCCTACGTGGCTCCCGCCGCCGCGGCCTACCTTTCCGATATGGCCAAAACGGCCGGCAACCTCGCCAAGATAACCGGCGCCGAAAAGGGCCCGATCGAGAGCAGCGTGAAAAAAGTGGCGGATCTGCTCAAGGAGCTAACAGAGAAGCGCACTGCGATGGAGAGCGCCTTCCAGGGCGCCGGCTCTGCTTCAGGAGAAGAAGCGCGGGCGAAGGTGCTGGTGGAAAAAGTGCTGCCGGCGATGTACACGCTTCGCGATGTTTGCGACCGCGTGGAGTCGTCGATCGGCAACGCCTACTGGCCGCTGCCGAAGTACAGAGAGATGCTGTTCTGCTATTAGCGGTTCATGGTCCAGAATCACCCTCACGAAAAACTGGATGGCGAGCGAATCGTGCTGAAGAAGCACGAGCTCGCCGTTGCAAAAGAAATGTATCGCCTCGTTGACGGTGACCGCGTACGCCTCGGCCGTTTTCTACCCTGGGTAACCGGCATGCATTCGGTGGCCGACGAAGAAGAATACGTGCGCTTCTCTCACGTGCAATGGGAGGACTATAAGCTTTTCGATTACGGAATTTTTCTTAAAGAGGGCGATCGCTACGTGGGCAACGTGGGCGCGCATACTTTGTCGTGGGACGACGAGCGCTGTGAAATCGGCTATTGGATTGCTGGCGGATTCGAGGGCTCGGGTCTGATGAGCGAAGCTGTGGGCGTGCTGGGCGACGAGCTCTTTCGCCTGGGCTTCCATCGGATCGAAATTCACTGCGACCCAGATAACCTGCGGTCGGCCGCTGTACCGAAGCGCTGCGGTTATGAGCTCGAAGGGGTCATGCGGGACCACAAAATCGCAGGCGGCAAACGCCGGAGCACGATGATCTGGTCGAAGCTTCGGCGCGGCTAAGTGTCTTTGAGTTTTCGCTGGAATGGGCGCGAGTTTATTTCGAAACCGAAGTCACTTTTACGGAAACTTTATCGCTTCCATTGGCGCTGGTGCCCACCATGATTAACTGGATGCCTATCGGAGTGCGCTGGGTAATCGTGAAATCAAAGCAACCCATGCAGCGATAAGCGGCCGTCTCTTCAATCTTGGTGACGGAGAGGCCGTTGGTGAGTTTGGCTACTTCGGCGTCGGCCAGAACTTGAGAAATGACCCAGGCGGGCGCCGCGAAGGCAGACGTGGAAGCGAGGAACGAGAGGGAAAGAAGAAGGGTTTTCACAAAAAAGTCTCCAGGGAATAGATTTTTGGGGCGGCGCAATTTATACGCCGGCCGCCCGTCTTGCACAAGGCAATAGTTGACTAAATTTATTCGAAATCGAGCCATCGTCAAAAATTAATATAATTAATTTGAAAATTGATAATATTAAGTTTATACCTAGCTCATGGTTAAGAACTGGCAAGAACTCACCAAACTCACCCAAGGCGCCTCCCTCGTTGTGAAAGAGGTATTCACCCCGGAATTAGGCATCACCATTCAGGGGGAATTTGAGCTCCCTCGCCTCGCCGAGCTCAACCCCGAAGATCAGGTCTTCGTGCAAACCTTCCTGAAAGCCCAGGGCTCCATCAAGGAAATGGAGCAGATGTTCGGCGTCAGCTACCCCACGATCAAAAATCGCCTGGCCCGCATCAACGAACAGCTCCAAATCGTGGAAGTGAATCCCCCCGAAAGCCGGCAACAAATTCTCGAGAAATTGGAAAAAGGCGAGATCACGGCCGCCGAAGCGGTGGAGAGGCTCAAGAAATGATTCCTCCTACTTTGTTGCGGCTGCATATCGCTCAGACGGGAAACCGCGGATTCCGCCTTTGGTTTCCGCTGATTTTGCTTTGGCCGCTTTTTTTATTGTTCCTGCCACTCGTTCTCTTGGCTGGACTGTTTACTTTCCACCCGCTGCGCTTCACGGCCGAAATTTATCAATTGCTCTGCGCCCTGCGCGGCCTGATGGTCGACGTTCGGCAACCTGACAATATCGTTAAGATTCACATCTGGTAAAAGGGAGAAACTATGGACGAGAAAAAGAAAATTCTGGAAATGTTATCTGCGGGAAAAATCACTGTCGCCGAAGCCGAGCAGCTGCTCACCGCCGTGAGTACAAAAGGCGAAGGCACATCTGCCGAGCCTGAAAAAAAGAACCCGAAATACCTTCGCATCGAAGTGAAGAGCGAAGATGAAAACGTGAATGTACGCGTTCCCTTCAATCTCTTGCGCGCCGGAGTGCGCCTCGCGGGTTTGATGCCGGTAAGCGTGCGCGCACAGGTGCAGGATAGTCTGGAAAGCAGTGGGATTAATTTCGACCTCTCCAAGGTGAAGCCCGAAGACCTTGAACAGATCGTCGATCAGCTGGCGGATCTTCAGGTGAACGTGGATGGGAAAGACAAGGTGCGGATCTTCGTGGAGTAGGGAAATGAAACTTTCGTTCCGTCCACTTACGCGAAGTGATTTTCCACTTCTTCAGAAGTGGTTATCAGAGCCTCACGTCGAGGAATGGTGGCATCAGCCACTTGATCACTTCGGCGTCGAAGACAAATACGGTCCGCGGGTTGACGGGATTGAGCCAACGTATCTTTTCGTAATCCTGTTTAACGAAAAACCTGCCGGGTGGATTCAATGGTACAAATGGACAGATTACCCAGATCATGCAGCGCAATTGGGTGCGGAACTCACTGCCGCCGGAATCGATTTGGCCATTGGCGAAAAAGAGCTTTTGGGAAACGGCCTAGGTACGGCCGTAATCATTGAATTTCTTAATCGCATCATTTTCGCAGATCCTGGCATTACTGCGATAGTCACTGATCCCGAGGAAAAGAACTTTAGGTCACTGCGTGCTTTTGAAAAAGCGGGATTTGTCGCCACGAAAACAGTGCAGCTGAAGGGGGAAACAGTTCTCCGGAGAGTAGTCACAATATCCAATAACAAAGGGCCTGCCGATTTGGCGAGGCCCTATTTTGTGATCTGATATTTTCTTAGCGTCTGGCGTTGAACACGTGCCAAAGCGCCCATTCTTCCACTACGCAGTTATTGTCCTGGCCTTCCGGGGTTTCCACGGAGCGAAGAGTGCCGCCGATGACCACGCAGTTGTAGGACGCAGGGTTCGGCATGCAGGGCATGTTTTCGCTGCCGCAGCGGATCGGCTTCACTAGTCCCTTTTTGCTCATAATGCGGTACAGGTCCCATTCAGCGATCACGCAGTTATAGCCTTCGCCGTTCCGGGACTGAAAACTCTCGAGCTGGCCACCCAGGTTTAAGCAATGCTCGGACGCGGGATTACTGGTGCCTACGCCGGAACCTCCGCCTTGGGCGAAGCCGGGGTTGGAAATCAAACAGGCCAGGAAAAGAGTGGGGATCAGGGTTTTCATAAGGGTCTCCTAAGTTGTTGGGCGCAACCTATCCCCGAGAGCTATGCTGCACCAGGATAAGGTTGTCAAAAAAATAAGGTAATCTTTTACAAAAAGTACAATATATTGGCTCTATGAACCTGGTTTACCAATACGAGGGCTATCGGGACTTCCTGATCGCCAGCCTGAACGCCGAAAGCGACCACGGGTCCCGCAGCCGCCTTGCGCGCGCCGCGGGGTGCAGCCCGTCCTGGATCACCCGCGTACTCTCTGGAAACGTGCAACTCACTCCCGACCAGGCCTTCGCGATGGCGCAGTATTTTCACTTGAGCGAGCGCGAGACCGACTTTTTCCTGCTTCTCGTGGACAAAGAACGCGCGGCTACTCTTCCTCTGCGCAAGCGGATCGAAAAACGCTGCGCGGAGCTGAAGCTGGAGAGTGAACAAATTTCCAATTCCGTAAGAACGGACTATTCGATCTCTGAGGCGCACAGGGTTCGCTATTATACTTCGTGGATCTATCCCACGGTGCATGTGGCCTGCATGATCCGCGCCTTCACTCTCGACGAGCTGGTTGCGGTGACGGGGCTGGAAAAAGTGCCGGTGTCTGCGGCCCTCGGAGAGCTTCTCGAAATGGGGCTCGCGCAGAAAAAGGGCGCTAAGTGGGAGGCCACGAATAAAAACCTGCATCTGCCTTCGGATCACGTGCTTACGAATGTGATGCATGCGTCCTGGCGGCAGAGAACCACGCAGCTTCTGCAGGAGCGCGGCAGTAACGATGGGCTGCACTATTCCGGAGTGCACTGTATGTCCGCCAGCGACCTCGAGGAAATCAGGCAAGGCCTGAAGAATACGCTTCTCAAAAACCTGAAGACGATCAAGAACTCGCCTTCGGAAAAGCTGGCGGTGTTTTGCATGGACTGGTACGAGCTGTAGCTCGCAACGATCATGGGGCCTTTGTGCGGCAGATAGCTGTCGGGGTTTTATCGTCGCCCACCCCGGTTTCATAATAGATGTAACCGTCGCCACACATGGAAACAGCTCCGAAGTATTGTCCTCCGCGCGTGGCCACTCGACTCGAAGATCCGCTCTCCGGATCCAGCAGGCATATTTTGCCGTCGCAGGAATAGACGATCTTTTTGCCATCCGGCGTCCAAGAGGCATCGGTGGAGTTGCCATTTTTTGTGATCTGCTTCATCTGTGCCTTCTGCGGAACGCCGCTCTGCACCGGAATCTTATAGAGGTTCCAGCCTTTGCTGTCTTTTCGCTGGAATACGACCCAGGGGCTGCCGCTTGCCGGCGACCAGTCCGGTTGTGCGTTCAAGCCGTCTAGATTCGCGCATTTCCTGCCTTTCAGTGAATTTGCAGGCACCACGCAGATATCGGCTTTGCCGGATTCTCCGTCTGAAGATTCACTCTTCGTCCACTCAAACGCCACGTAAGTTCCACTGGAATCGAAAACCGGTTCCTCGAATCCGCCCTCTCCGCCAGGGAAGTCGCTCACGACCAGGCTTCCTCCCTTTAGGTCGGAAACACAGATATTATTCGAGTAACACGCGTAGGCAATTTTGTTTCCAACGGCGATATGTCCCACGTTGTTTACTCTCCTGTTAATGGGAGGATTGCGGGAACCGATGAAAACCGGAGGTTCGCTCAAATTGGCGGGGTTCAGAGAGTAGATATCGGCGCGCTCCGCGTCCGGGTTCTGGTTTCCGTTGTAGCCGTAAATCCATACCGTATAGGCCAGATGGCCTCCCGGCAGACAGGCCGGATTCTGAAAGCTATTGCTGCCGGTCGCTTGGGAAGCTGGGGGGAAAACCTGATCCGAACCGCAAATATTGCCGCCGGCCATCGCACGCGGTGGATTCAAAAAAAGCAGGGTTGATGTGGCGATGGCGAGAAGATAACTGCGGGCCGTCATAGGATTCCTTTTCTTCCCCATGCCTTGATGCTCTATCGGCCCAACAGAGGATAGGCTTCATCGCGGAAATATGACTTAAATTCAAATACTTGGGCGCATTCCGATGGGAGTCTTTTCTCGGACTCCTTTCTCCGGCACAATTCCCCCATGGAAAATCTGCCCGAAGGCTTCCGCTGGGACCCCGACCTAACGGTCGGCGAGGAAACCGCCGCGCTCACGCGTCTCGTTTGGCCCAAATATCTCATCGAGCCGAGTGATATCCCGGAGCCCGCACTCCAGTTTGAGATCGAAGCCATTGAGCTGGCGCGACGCTTTCCCTTGTGGGGAATTCGTCAGACCGAAACCGGCTGCCTCGCCGCCTACCTGAATGGCGCTCTTATCCATGCCGATCTTTCCAGCAACGAGTTTCCCGACCAAGGCTGGAGCTTCGCGATCGAGAAAGCGTATTCCCCCGAAATTCCGAATTGCCTGTGCTTGCTCGTCGCAAACGTCGATCCGCCACTGAGGAAGCTCGGACTCTCGCAACTCCTCCTGGAGAAGGCGAAAGAAGTTACAGCCGCCTTAGGCTACAGCACGATGATTGCCCCCGTGCGCCCCACGCGAAAGCATGAATTTCCTGCGATGCCGATGAGCGAGTATTTGAAGAAGTGCGCTGAAGATGGCGGAATTTTCGACCCCTGGCTTCGCACGCACGCCCGTTATGGCGCGGAAATTCTCAACGTTTGTTCCCGGTCGGTGGAGGTAAAGGCGACACTCGCAAAGTGGCACGCCTGGCTCGGCGTGACCCTTCCTAGAGCCGGCGAGTGTGAACTTCCCGGGGGATTGGCGCCTCTACAAATCGAAAACGGCATCGGCATTTATCGCGAATCCAATGTGTGGGTGCGCTACCGATTGTGAGTGACTACATCGTCTCGTCAGGAAGCTCTTCTTCGCTCTTGAGCAGATCCTCGTCGGCCCCGTATTCTGCGGGCTTGATATCGTACTTGCGGATTTTTCTAAGCAGCGTGTTCTTGGGAATATTGGCGTGCGCCACGGTCTGGTTGATCTTCCCGCCGAACCGCTTGAGTGCGTTGATGATGAACTGCCGCTCAAAATCTTCTTTTTCTTTATGGAAGTCCACTCCGGCCACATTCAGGGCACCAGGGTCCGCAGACGAATCCCCTTCAGCCGTATTATTTGGCGCTTGCCATGCTTCTTCCGGCGCAATCCCGCTGATCTGCTCGGGCAAAGCGCGCAGCGAAATCTGTTCGCCAAGTTCCATCACGAAAGCGCGTTCGATCGAGTTTTCGAGCTCACGGATATTTCCCGGCCACGCATAGCGCTTGAGCTTCTCCATCGCGTCGTTGGCGATGCCGCGGATATTGCGGCCGTGGAGACTGTTGAATTTCTGAATGAACGTAGTCACCAGCAGCGGAACATCGTCCTGGCGTTCCCGTAAGGCGGGAAGAGTGATCGGCATCACGTTCAGGCGGTAAAATAAATCCTGGCGAAACGAACCGGCCCTGATCATCTGGTCGAGATCTCGGTTCGTGGCGGCGATCACACGGATATCGCATTTGATCTCGCGGTTGGAGCCCACGGGCGTGAAGCTGCGTTCTTGCAGTACACGCAGCAATTTCACCTGCATCTGCTGAGGAAGTTCGCCGACTTCGTCTAAAAATAGAGTTCCGCCTTCAGCGTACTGGAATTTTCCGATGTGGCGGGTATTGGCGCCGGTGAAGGCGCCCTTCTCATGCCCGAAGAGTTCGCTTTCCATGAGGTTCTCGGGGATCGCGCCGCAGTTTACGGCCACGAAGCGTTTTTCTTTCCGGGGTCCGTAGTGGTGGATCGCCGAGGCCACGAGCTCTTTGCCGGTTCCATTTTCTCCGCGTATGAGTACGGAAGTGGAAACGTTGGCCAGGCGCTGGATCAGCGAAAAGACGCTCTTCATCTGGCGGGAATTGCCTACGAAGTCCTGACCGTTTTCCAGTTTCAGCGTGGGGGAAGAGAGCGCCACGTCGCGCACGGCCTGGTGAGTTTGCGATGCCTTTTCGACGAGCGCGCGAAGGTGCTGCTCTTTCACGGGCTTTTCGATGTAGTTGAAGGCGCCTTCTTTCACGGCTTCCACGGCGTCAGATAGATTTCCGTGCGCGGTGATGATCAACACGAGCACGGTGGGATCATGTTCCTTGATCGCGCGCAGGGCCTCGAGGCCGGAAAGCTTGGGCATGTTCACGTCGAGAATTGCGATGGAGAAATCTTCAGCCTTAATTTTTTGAACGGCGTCTTCGCCGTCGACCGCAAGCACGGTTTCAAAACCCATATGCTCAAGCGTGGCGCTGATGCTTTCGCGCAGCTCCTTTTCGTCGTCAGCTATGAGAACTTTCAGGGACTTCATGGAAATGGCGGGCTCAAATAAAAGAGGCCTTTTATAACAGGTACTTATCTTTGAGTCAAAGGAATTTAATGCGTAGCATAAAATTGGTGTGGAAATATTGATCTTGGGTGTCAATTTGGTTATATAGCGGGCGCCTGCCCCTAAATTAACCCTTGGAGATCCGATGAAATTTTCCCAATTATATGTCTTTGCGCTTCTTTCCTTCTTTTCCGCTCCCGCTTTTGCGGATGGAATCACGTCCCTACAGATCGCGGTACAAAACAAAGTTTTGAGCCTCGCCAATGATGCGTCGTCTGACTTAGGAAAAGATCTTCGGAAGATCAACGAAGACATGACGGACGGACGTAATCCAGACGGTGTGTTCGCGTTTCCCATGAAGGCGAAGAGCCTCCAGCTCGTGTTGATCTCGGGTCAAGATGGCTTTGGTCAATATTGCAATGCCGTGGAAGGCCACCCAGAGCAGTATGAATGCACCAATGCTGGAGACCTCGCCAATTACGTAGTCGTATTCCCTTATAAATGGGGAGTACATAAAGCCGGTGAACTTGGTAGCGCGACCTATACAGTGGCAGCTGAATCCGCAAAGACTTGGAAGACAGACAAAAACGGCAAGGTGATTCCCGGCTCCGAAAAGACTGTTGTCACTGTTCCGGCCCCGAAGGCTCTTGAGATCAAGTTCTAATTCGATCATCGAATTTGATAGAAAAAGAAAGGCAGGCTTCTTAACGGGAACGCCTGCCTTTCTTTTTGGTACAATCCGGATAGAATTTCCGCTTGAGGTGACGGATGGACAAAAAATTCTTCTTCGACAGTGTGAAGCTAGTTCCGGTTTACTTGCTCTTTATCGCTACCTTCGGCCAAGCGAGCTCGGAGAAATTTCTCTCGGGCGGGGTTCCCGACTGGTTCGTGAACCAATTTGCGAAAACCCGGCTCAATCTTTTTCCTGGCTCACTTAACCTGCAGTACTTCCTGATCGCCACTCTCGAGGCGGCCGTGGTGCTGGCGTTTATCCTGAGCGCTGGGAGGCTCGAGTTCGTCGATGGGAACGACAAATCCATCTTGAAGGCAGCCTTGCTTCTGGCGCTGTTTGTCTTTTTCGCGCTGGGTTTTGGCCTGCGCATGAGCGGTGATTTTCAGGGTGCCGCCAACCTGTTTCTCTACTTCGGCGTTACGTTCCTGATCTTTACCTACGTGGAGCGTTTCGCAAATACCTAGCAAGTAGCTTAAAAAGGCCGACTCTAACGCACATGCGATAACAAAAGTAGCCGGACACGCCATCCTGGCTAAACCGGCAGGCGGAAGTGAAACTTCGTTCCCTTGCCGATCTCGCTCTCCACGCCGATGTCGCCGCCGTGGAGCTCGATGAAGTACTTCGCGAGGTATAGGCCCAGGCCCGTGCCTTTGACCCTTTCCGACGTGCCCTTTTCTGCCCGCGAGAACTTCTTAAACAGCCGGGCCATCTGGTCTTTTTCGATCCCCACGCCGTCGTCCGTAACGGCCACTTCCACGAAGTCGCCCTGATCACTCGAGCTCACAGTAACTTTCGTCCCTGGCTTATTGTATTTTATGGCGTTGTCCACGAGGTTATTGAGTACCTGGCGGATCAATTGTTCGTCGAACTCCACCGGAAACATCGGTTCGAGCTGGGTCTGGATAGAAACGCCCCGGTCTTGTGCGAGCGTCTCCAGGCGTGCAAGTACGTCCTCGACCATCAGATTCACGTCGTGGTTTTTCTTGTTGAGCTTCAGCTCCTGGCTTTCGATGCGCTGGAAATTGAGGATGCTCAGAATATACTGACCGAGTTCGTCGTTGGAACGCTGGATGGAGCCGAGAATCAGTTTTTGGTCTCCTGTGAGGCTGCGCGCTTCCCGGGCGAGACGCTCGGTGAGGGCTTGCACTTTTGCGATTGGCGTTTTCAGGTCGTGGCTCATGAGGGAGAGAAAATTCGACTTCAGCTCGTCGAGCTCACGCAGATACTGCGCTCTTTTCTCGGCCTTCCAGCGCTTCGATTCCTGCTGGGCGAAGCGTAATGTCTGGAAGGCGATAATCGCGGCGCCCGTGGCGATCAGGAACGGCACGAGCGATACCTGAAGCAAGAAGAAGCGCATCAGCAGCAACAGCAGCACGGCCTCGCCCGTGACCACCGAAAGGATCAGGCCGAACTGCCGGCGCCCGCTGGTGCGGAGCACGATAAGCGCGAGTAAAAGGCAGTGCGCGAAAATAAACAGGAACAGGATTTTTTGGTCCAGCGGAATATAGGCGCTGTCGCTCTGGGCGGTGAGCAGGATATTCGCGAGAATCTCGCCGCGGCTCATGTAGCCCACTGGTGTACGGTAGAGAGTGGCGCCGGCCACGATATTGCCGGATGGCGACAGGATTACATACTTGTCCTTCAGGTTTCCGCAGCGCGAGGGTTTGGTCTCGTCAGACATCAGATCGCTCACGCTGCAGGTCGGGATAAAGCCAGGCGGGCCGCTGTAGCGGATGAGAAATGGCTCTGAAAGGGGCAGGGATCTCGGCAAGGTTTCCGGCCCGCTGAGCAGGGCGCGAAAAGGGAGCGAAATATGGTTTTTGTTTACCAGGTAGGCCCGTCGGACCACGCCGTCAACATCGGGCTGCAGGTTGGTGAAGCCGTAGTTTTCAGTGCCGGTGAGTTCGGACGCAGGCTTCACCAGGCGGCCTTCCTGGTCGAACTGGCTCGCCCAGAGCACCTCTGGTTTGCGCGCGAGCCGATGCAGGTCGGAATTATTCTGCAAGAGCACAAGGCTGTCGCCATAGAAGAAAGTGATTAGAAGCTTGCGCGGAGATTCAGAGAGAATTTTTCGAAGCAAACCTTCGTAAACCCGGTCGTCCCAGAAAAATTGGGTACGCAGGGACTCAAATTTTTCCCGCCATGGCCCCAATTCCTCTCCGGCAGCCAGGGATATCTTCGCGAAACGCTCGCGGAGGGCATCGAAGTCGTCCTTCGTTACCTCGAGCACCACTACCGAATTGGGTTTCTGGAATTGGGTTTTGCTGAGTAGCCTTACCTTCAAATCGAAAAGAAGGTTTTCCTGGTCGGGAAATGGCACGAATGCCAGCAATGCGCACGCAAGGGCGCGTAGGATCACCTTTCTCGAAAGCATGGTTTTATGGTATCCCACGGTTATGAGGCTTTACAAGGGAGTGGCCGGGCTTGAATCGTCGCCGCGGAACGCCGTGGTCACGATCGGGAACTTCGACGGCGTTCATGTAGGGCACCAGCAGCTCTTGCAGGCGATCCGCCGGCACGCCGACCTGATCGGCGGCACCGCTGTAGCGGTCACGTTCCGTCCGCATCCGCATTTCGTGCTCCGGCCCACCGCTGCTCCCCATCTGATCAATACGTACGAGGAAAAGCTCGAGCTTCTTTTGCGCTACGGCGCCGATATCGTGATCGAAGAGCCGTTCAGCCGTGAATTCAGCAATATTTCACCGGATCAGTTCGTGAGCCAGATGCTGGTGCAGAAGCTCGCAACAAAAGTTCTTTATCTAGGCTACGATTTCGCGTTCGGCAAGGAGCGCGCCGGCTCCGTGGAAACGATCCGCCGACTGGCCGAATCGCGCGGAATCGAAATTGACGTGGTGGAGCCCTACAAAGTGAACGGGCAACCCGTTTCCAGCTCCCTGATACGCCAGCTGCTCGACCAGGGCGATATCGAGGGCGTGAATCTTTGCCTCGGCCGCTCGTTTTTCCTGCGTGGCTTGGTATGGCGGGGTGAAGGAAGGGGGCGGCAGATCGGCATTCCCACCGCAAACCTGCAAACGGAAAACCGCAAATATCCCAAAGTGGGAGTCTATGCCTCGCGCTGCCTGTGGCGTGGCAAATGGCACAACAGCATTTCAAACATCGGCTATAATCCCACGTTCAAGGGGGACGGAACCGATTTACCTCTGAAGATCGAAACGCACCTGTTTGATTTTGATGCCGATATGTACGGAGACGAAATCCAGGTGGAGTTCTTTTCTTTTTTGCGCGCGGAACAAAAGTATTCGGGAGTAGAGGCCCTTCTGACGCAAATTCACCATGACATTGATCGCGCCCGCGCCTTTCTCAAGGGGCTGGGGCACTAAGCCTCGGGCTTTTTTGTATAAATAAAAAATAGTTAATTCCGGCTTTTGGGGTGGGGCGCCTATGCGTTTGCGGGCCTTGTTTTGCTGGGTTTATCCTGCCTCCAATGCAACTCTGCAGAAACGTCCTACAAGGAGATCTAAAATGAAAAAGCTACTTATTCTCGGATTGAGTCTCGTAAGTCTGTCTGCTTTCGCCGGCGCTCCTGAGCAGCCGAAAGAGCAAGGAAAAGGACAAGGCCAGGGCCAAGGTAAAGAGCAAGGAAAAGGACAAGGCCAGGGCCAAGGCAAAGAGCAAGGAAAAGGACAAGGCCAGGGCCAAGGTAAAGAGCAAGGAAAAGGACAAGGCCAGGGCCAAGGCAAAGAGCAAGGAAAAGGCCAGGGCCAAGGACAAGGTCAAAACCAAGGCAAGAAGTGAAGACCTAGAATTCGCTGTGGCAGAAAATGCGGCTTTTCCCGGAAGTAATACCAGGAAAAGCCGCATGGTTTATTATAACTAAGATTCGTTTTGATCACTGGCCGCGGCAAACTGCGTGTTGAGCGGGCAGGCGTATGGGCTGAAACTCCAAGTATTGGAAACCATCTGAATTATCCTAACTTTGATAGGAGCCCCAAATGAAAACTCTATTTGCTCTTGCTCTAACCCTTGGTCTCAGCCCTTTCCTGTCCTCCCATGCCAACGCTGCCGCATGTCGTAGCGGAACGGAGGAAGTCTTTTTAGAAGACGACGGAAGTGGCGATCACCTCGTGCCCGTGCATTACGTGTGCAGGCATGGCCATTACGTGATGAAATTCGCGGATTATCGCCGCTATTATTCTCCGCGCTACTCGTCCCGCAACTACAGTTGCCGCGAAGGCGCGGAAGAAATGTTTCTTGAGGACGACGGAAGTGGCGAGCACATGGTGCCCGTCTATTACGTATGCCGCGGCGGCAAGTTTCGCTATCTGTACGGGAACCCTAACCGCTACGGTCGATAAGTTTCATTTCAGCAGCCTGCTAAAAAGCGTAAGCGGCTTGTGTCAGACGTAAGGGGGCTTCGAGTTCTTCGCTGTCCTGGGGCACGTAGATGCTGTACGCGCCGGGTTGTTCGAGAAGTTCCTGCACGAGACGAGTTTGCAGTTCATGGCCGGCGCGGTGGAGCTCGATCTCGGCCAGGATGGGGTAGCCGATCAGCGAGAAGTCGCCGATCGCGTCGAGAATTTTGTGGCGCACGAATTCGTCGGCGAAGCGCAGGCCTTCGGGATTGAGGGCCTTCACGTCATCGAGAACCACTGCGTTCTGCAGGGATCCGCCGAGCGCTAGCCCCATGGCCTGCATGCGCTCCACGTCTTTCATGAAACCGAAGGTGCGGCAGGGAGCGATCTCTTTGAGAAAATCGGTATTGGCGTCGAAATGGAAGCTCTGCTTCCCGATCACGGGATGAGGGAAATCGATCGTATATTTGATTTTGAACTCGCGCGAAGGCTTAAGCACGGCCCACTTATCGCCGGAGCGAACTTCGATAGCCTTGTGAACCACAAGAAAGCGGCGGGCGGAGCGCTGGGTCTTAACGCCGGCTCGGCGGATCAGCTGGGCGAAGGGCGCTGCGCTACCATCGAGAATGGGAACTTCCTCACCGCTCACAGAGCAAAGCACGTTGTCGATACCCATGGCCCAAAGGGCGCTCATGAGGTGCTCCACGGTCGAAACCTTCACGCCGCCGGCCGAGAGGGTGGTGGCAAGTGTGGTCGAGTGAACATTTCTCACGTTGGCCTGGATCTCGATCGATCCCTCGAGGTCGGAGCGTTGAAAGCGGATTCCGGAATTGGCACGGGAAGGATGAAGCGTGAGCGTAACGCGTTTGCCCGAGTGAAGGCCGATCCCGCTCACTGACACTGACTCTCGGATTGTTTTCTGATTCTTCATACCTAAACTAGCTATGGCAACCTTTGTGCCACAATACCTGACACGATGACTAATTTTAAGAAATAGAATTATGCAGTAAAATTAGTAACTTAAATTGGCCATTAGGTTAATGCAATGCGGCGATCGGAGGTTGAGGCGTGTTCTGGATGATATACTTAGCCGCGTTGACTGTGTTGTTTTGGATACAGCCGCGAATTAATAGGGCGCCGCAAACCCTGATAACTAGTAGTTATCGAAAAGATAACCAATAGCTTGAAAACTTCATCTGGGTCTCTTAAAAGGCCGCATGGTTTTGCAGCACTCCAATTACCGCGCCTTTTTAAGGGCAACGTTGGCCGACCGCCAAAAGAAAAACGGCGCCTATTCGATGCGCGCCTATGCGAAACATCTGGGCGTCACCCAGTCGGCCGTATCCCAGATTCTCTCCGGCAAAAAAAATCTTTCAGCGGAAACGGCTTTGAAAATGGCCGGTCGACTTGAGCTTGCAGAGCTCGAAGCGGAATATTTTTGCCTTCTCACTCAACTAGAAACGGCAAAAACGCCCGCCCTAAAAGAAACGGTGATCAAAAGGCTCAATTCTCTCAATCCTCAGAAACCAATCCATGAGCTTAGCCTGGAGTTCTTCCGGGTTATCTCTGACTGGTATCACCTGGCGATTCGAAATATGACGGAGATGGACGGCGTTATATTGAGCCCCAAATTCATTTCAAGACGTCTGGGAATCAGCGTTATCCAGGCCGAGGTTGCTCTGGAGCGGCTTTGCAGCCTGGAACTCATAGAAAAAGTGCCTCATAGCGAACATCAATATAAAAAAACGGCGGATTACGTGATCGCAAAATCCGCCGCGCCAAACGAGGCCTTGAGAAATTTTCATAGGCAGATGCTGCAAAAGGCACAAGAAGCCCTCGTGGCGCAAACGCCGGCGGAAAAAATCGTTGGCTCCGAGACCTTCGCTTTCTCAGAGAAGCATTTGAAGGAAGCCAACCAAATTACGGAAGAATATTTTCAAAGAATGGCGGCTCTTGCCCAAAAGCCGGGCAAGAAAAACGAGGTTTATCATCTCGGTGTCCAGTTTTTTAATCTTACCAAGGAGAAAAAATGAAATTTTTTAATCTGTGTATTCCGGTCCTGGCTATTTTGCTGGCGCTGCTGAACTCTTTGCAGGCAAATGCCGCCGGCGAAGACGGCACACGGGGCGGCGAAAATGCCGTAGTCTGCTTCAATAATCCGGCTATTCCTTTGGCTATTCGCGATGTGTCCAGCCCACGTTATGGGCAGATCCTCGACGAGGAAGTCAAAAACAACGTGGTATCGGTGGAATCCTATGACCTGTTCGAGGCCAGGATGCCGCGTGGCCTCGATCATGTGGAGCCGAAGATCATTGCGTTCGCTGAGGGAGAAAATATTCGAAGTTACGTTGAGCGTATCGCGAAAAGATTCTCGGCCTTCATTCCCGTTATTTCTGCGTCCATTCGCAGAGGCTCAGATACATTCAACGAAAATCATATCCTAATCCGGCCTGGAGGGCTCAAGCGCGTTCACGATGAAAACGACGTGGGCTATATCGATGCTTCCCGTTGCGTGGTGGCTACGATGGCGGTGCAGTACGAGGCAGGAAACGATACCTACTTGCAGATTGATAGCCGTCTTTATTATCATCCTACCCATAGCCATCTAAGTCAGGCGGTTCTCTTTCTGCACGAGGCGCTCTACTATGTCGCGCGCAGCAACGGCCAGCGCGACAGCCGGAACACCCGATTGGCAGTAGGCTCCCTAATCAACGCCGCGCCCATCAACAGTAAAGAGCTGCGTGTCCTTTGGGAGAGCCTTGGGTTTCCCTCAAGCCTGGACAATGCCGGTGATAGCTATCTCGTGAGCTTTTTGGCTCCTGTGCTGCGAAAATACGTAAATGATCAAATCAAACCCATGGTTCGCAGGTCGGACACGGGCAGAAGACTTATCGGCCGCTTTAAGTCTTGGGAGCAAATCTTCTGGAAAATCTCTTTTTCTGCTCCTTCCTATGGCGCCATTTCCACCTATTACGACGCCCGTAATGATATTTGCATGACTCTAAGAGTGGGAGACGGGAGGCCATTCCGCATACCTCCTCCGTGGACGGAAGCCAAAATCAGGGCCTGCGATCAAGAGATCACCGCTATTTATCAGTCCCTTCCCGGCGTGCAGAAAAATCTCTTGGTTTCAGCACAGCAAGAGTTAAATCGCATTCTAGCGCAATCTGTATTTCCTCAACTAGACCGCCTGCCTCAGCTTCAGGGTGATTCCAGAGAGAAGGCAAAAGAGATCCTAAAGCAGGCAGTTCGCACCTCAAAAGTGGAAGAGCCAGAATTAAATCAAGGCGTAACGCCTGCATTCGATTTCCAGTTTTCCGCGCAATACGACTGGGAAAGCGCCATGAAACAAGTCGTGATGGTGATTCCTTAAGTCGAAAGTGAATTAGCTCGTGAGTTTAGCCCAATTTGCTCCAGGACTGATCTTTCCGCAGATCGCCGGGCGCCTAGTTCCCGTGGTGCTCGGAAAAGTAATGGGCTTTCCCAAAAGGGCTAGCCACGCATAAGCGGCGAAGGCCTGGCTTTCGAGGGCTTGGGAGTTCCAGCCGTGGTCTTCCATCTGGCTGAACCTCACTTGCGGGAAACGGTCGCGAAGCAAGGACAGCAAAAACGCATTTCCTGTGCCCCCTCCGGCAAAGATCACCTCGTCTAAGGGCAGCTTTTTCGCCAGAATCTCGCTTCGGTAACACTCGGCGATCAGCTCTACAGAGAATTCGGTGAGCGTACGCAGAAGATTCTCGTCACGGATGTTTCCGTGTGAATTCAGCGCATCCGCGACTAGATTGGCGCTGAAAAGCTCGCGCCCGCTGCTTTTCGGGGCGAGTTTCATGCGGAAAGCCCTCACGTCCGGGCGCTCGAGCAGGAACTCCAATAATTTTTGTACCACCTTCCCCGCGCGAGCGCGCTGGCCGCCTTCGTCGAAGCGCGTCTTCCCGCCGCTCCTTTGTTGAATGGCGGCGTCGAGCAGGCAGTTTGCGGGCCCAGTATCGAGGGCGAAAAGCGCCCCCTTGGGGCCGACGTAGGTGAAGTTCGAAATGCCGCCGAGGTTATGCACGGCGATTCCTTTGGACGCCTTTCGGGCGAAAAGGCGGCGGTGGTAATAGGGAAGGAGCGGCGCCCCTTCGCCTCCCATCGCCGTATCGGCCGTGCGGAAGTCGCTTATCGTGGTGAGGCCGGTGCGCGCGGCGATCAGCGACGCTTCACCAATCTGCAAAGTGCGGTGGCCGGCTGGATCGTGGAAAACGGCCTGCCCGTGGGAGCCGATCACCGATACAGGTTTGCCTTTGAGCTTGGATTTCGCCGCTTTAAGCGCGAGTTCGGCGGCCAGTGCGAAAGCGTCGCCGATTTCATAGTGGAGGCGCATGAAGTCCGGCAGGCGGGTCTCGGGATTGTGAATCAAAGAAAGGATGCGCGTTCGGAGCTCGGGTTCGAATGGAGTCTGGAGATGCAGGAGGAGCTCGTCCTCCTTTTCTCCGAGCTTCACTAGCGAAGCATCAATGCCGTCCACGCTGGTTCCGCTCATGAGTCCGAGGGCGATCACCGGGAATTTTTTCATTTTTTTCCGCCCGAAATTTCTTCCACCACCAGCGCCTCACCTTCGACGTCAAGGGTCACGTCTTTTAAGCGGGCACTATTGGACGCGCTCTCTTTGGCGCCGAGCTCGAGCGGCATGCCGCGCATTTCGAAATTGAGGCCCTTGGATCGCACGGTGCATTTCGGAAAAGGAAGAACGGCAAGGCGCCGGCTTTGGCGTCCACCGAGCTTTATTTTCTGGTTTCGCAGGAAACGCACGCGCTCATTTTCTTGAAAAAGCACGAGCTCGCGAACCGGGCTGTGGAAGCGCTTGAGAAGGGAAAGATTCACAAAGGAATGGTCGACGCGCCCCCCGAAGGCCTGGGCAATCCAGATGCTTTCGCAGTCACGGAGCACGCACCAGGCGATGGCCTTTTCCAGGTCGGTGAAGTCCTGGTCGGGCGTGTGGAGGATCGCCACCCCTTTTTTTTCGAAATAGCGGAGCGTCGATGGGCTGACATCGTCAAAATCGCCCGCCACCATGTGGGGCAGCCAGCCCTGTTTGCGCACGGCTTCGGCGGCCCCGTCGAGCACGATCGTGAAGCGGCCGCGGCGGAGGCGGGCATTGAGGGATTTCGGGAAAGGCGGTCCGTCGGCGAAAATCACGGCGTCGAGTCGCATGTGGAGAGCATATGCGATCGGAGTATGAAAATCCTTGTTAATGCAGGGGGTCGGCCGGGTTTGCCGGGAAGGCGGAAATTTGGTAAGCCGAAGTGCACACTTCTGAATCACCCGGAGCAATTCATGGCATATACCCAACCCGTCACCAGCGCCACCGTTCTCGACGCCCTAAGAAAAGTGACCGATCCCGGCTCCGGCCGCGATCTGGTTTCGCTTGGCCTTGTAGCGAACGTGCGTGTGCAGGCCGATAAGGTGAGTTTCGATGTGTACGTTCCCTCGCACGCCACGGAACACACGGATGCCTTGCGGGCTGCTTGCGTGAAAGCCGTGAAGGCGATCCCCGGCGTCGGCGCGGTGATGCCGAATCTCTTCCAGAAGCCCAAGCCCCGCGTGGTGCATGGGCAGCAGGCCGTGCCCGGTGTAAACCATGTGATCGTGGTGGGCTCTGGCAAGGGCGGCGTGGGCAAGAGCACGAGCAGCGTGAACCTTGCCGTGGCGCTGAAAAAGCTCGGCTACAAAGTGGGCCTCCTCGACGCCGATATTTATGGCCCTTCGGTTCCCACGATGCTGGGCAAATACCTTCCGCAGTCAAAAGAGGCGCAGCAGCCTGCGATGGACGAGGGCCAGATCGTTCCCTTCGACGTGGACGGAACCAAGGTGATTTCGCTCGGACTTTTGATCGCCCGCGACCAGCCGACCGTTTGGCGCGCGCCGATGGCGACAAAAATGATTAACCAATTTTTGTTGGGTGTGAAATGGGGCGAGCTCGACTTCCTGATCGTCGACCTGCCGCCCGGCACCGGCGATATCCAGCTCACGATCTCGCAGCAGTCGAATATCTCGGGCGCCATCGTGGTGACCACGCCTCAGCAGGTCGCCGTGGACATCGCCCGCAAGGGCTTGCTTATGTTCCGCCACGTGGGAGTTCCGATCCTTGGAATCATCGAAACGATGAGCGGCTTCGCCTGCAGTGATTGCGGAAGCACTACTTCGATCTTCGGCAGCGGCGGCGCCGATCGCCTGGCCAAGGAAGACGGCGTGGCCGTGCTCGGGCAGATTCCCGTCGACGCCGATCTCGTGCGCGCCTGTGACGAGGGCGAGCCGATCGTGATGCGCGCGCCGAATTCTCCCTCGGCCAAGGCTTATATGCAGGCCGCGGCTAGACTCGTGTCGACTTTAGAGGCCGCCACCACTTCGGCCGCGCAGGACGTAGTTCCTCTGGCCGTCGAGCCGATTCCGGCCCAGGAGCAGGGAGGGCGCCACAAGCTCGCGATCTACTGGAGCGATGGCCAGAAATATACCTACGACGCCAAGAACCTCCGCGTGGCTTGCCCCTGCGCAGTTTGCGTCGATGAGTTTTCCGGGGAACGTAAGATCACGCCGAACTCCGTGGCCGACGATGTGGCCCTCGAGAAAGCGCTACCCGTGGGACGCTACGGCGTGAACCTCGTTTGGAGCGACAAGCATTCCACGGGGATTTATACCTATCGCTATCTGCGCGAATTGGATTCCGAGCGGGTGGCTGAACGCCCGGCGCCTCCCCCGAGTCTTCAGGCCTAGTTTTAAGTCATTGAGTTTATGGAATAAATTCGTAATTTTGGCTGATTAATAAGGTCAAGATAAGCCCGTTATTCTACGATAAGGTAGGATGCGGTCAGCTTCCCTCTTAGTGTTAATGGCTTTGTCGATTTCCTGCTTCGCTCCGCTGGCCAGGGGAGCCTCGTCGCCCGACGAAACGTTAGCCCGTTGCAAGTCCGGCCGGCATCCGATTCGCTCTCCTGCCCAAATATTTGAATCGCGCGGATTGAAGATCGAAAATGCCTGCCCGGCTCAATCTCAGGTGGACAAGGCCCACGAGTGCCAAGACGCCGCTACCTTGATGAAAAATATGTATGAGCTGCTCGTTGAGCAGCGCAAAAAAACCTGTCAGAAAGCGGGAGAGGCGGCCGAGCAAGCAAAAAAGAATTGTGAAAGCCAAGTATTTGAATTTAAGTCATATTTCCGCGATGAAGCCTATCCTCTGTTGGGCCGATAGAGCATCAAGGCATGGGGAAGAAAAGGAATCCTATGACGGCCCGCAGTTATCTTCTCGCCATCGCCACATCAACCCTGCTTTTTTTGAATCCACCGCGTGCGATGGCCGGCGGCAATATTTGCGGTTCGGATCAGGTTTTCCCCCCAGCTTCCCAAGCGACCGGCAGCAATAGCTTTCAGAATCCGGCCTGTCTGCCGGGAGGCCATCTGGCCTATACGGTATGGATTTACGGCTACAACGGAAACCAGAACCCGGACGCGGAGCGCGCCGATATCTACTCTCTGAACCCCGCCAATTTGAGCGAACCTCCGGTTTTCATCGGTTCCCGCAATCCTCCCATTAACAGGAGAGTAAACAACGTGGGACATATCGCCGTTGGAAACAAAATTGCCTACGCGTGTTACTCGAATAATATCTGTGTTTCCGACCTAAAGGGAGGAAGCCTGGTCGTGAGCGACTTCCCTGGCGGAGAGGGCGGATTCGAGGAACCGGTTTTCGATTCCAGTGGAACTTACGTGGCGTTTGAGTGGACGAAGAGTGAATCTTCAGACGGAGAATCCGGCAAAGCCGATATCTGCGTGGTGCCTGCAAATTCACTGAAAGGCAGGAAATGCGCGAATCTAGACGGCTTGAACGCACAACCGGACTGGTCGCCGGCAAGCGGCAGCCCCTGGGTCGTATTCCAGCGAAAAGACAGCAAAGGCTGGAACCTCTATAAGATTCCGGTGCAGAGCGGCGTTCCGCAGAAGGCACAGATGAAGCAGATCACAAAAAATGGCAACTCCACCGATGCCTCTTGGACGCCGGATGGCAAAAAGATCGTCTATTCCTGCGACGGCAAAATATGCCTGCTGGATCCGGAGAGCGGATCTTCGAGTCGAGTGGCCACGCGCGGAGGACAATACTTCGGAGCTGTTTCCATGTGTGGCGACGGTTACATCTATTATGAAACCGGGGTGGGCGACGATAAAACCCCGACAGCTATCTGCCGCACAAAGGCCCCATGATCGTTGCGAGCTACAGCTCGTACCAGTCCATGCAAAACACCGCCAGCTTTTCCGAAGGCGAGTTCTTGATCGTCTTCAGGTTTTTGAGAAGCGTATTCTTCAGGCCTTGCCTGATTTCCTCGAGGTCGCTGGCGGACATACAGTGCACTCCGGAATAGTGCAGCCCATCGTTACTGCCGCGCTCCTGCAGAAGCTGCGTGGTTCTCTGCCGCCAGGACGCATGCATCACATTCGTAAGCACGTGATCCGAAGGCAGATGCAGGTTTTTATTCGTGGCCTCCCACTTAGCGCCCTTTTTCTGCGCGAGCCCCATTTCGAGAAGCTCTCCGAGGGCCGCAGACACCGGCACTTTTTCCAGCCCCGTCACCGCAACCAGCTCGTCGAGAGTGAAGGCGCGGATCATGCAGGCCACATGCACCGTGGGATAGATCCACGAAGTATAATAGCGAACCCTGTGCGCCTCAGAGATCGAATAGTCCGTTCTTACGGAATTGGAAATTTGTTCACTCTCCAGCTTCAGCTCCGCGCAGCGTTTTTCGATCCGCTTGCGCAGAGGAAGAGTAGCCGCGCGTTCTTTGTCCACGAGAAGCAGGAAAAAGTCGGTCTCGCGCTCGCTCAAGTGAAAATACTGCGCCATCGCGAAGGCCTGGTCGGGAGTGAGTTGCACGTTTCCAGAGAGTACGCGGGTGATCCAGGACGGGCTGCACCCCGCGGCGCGCGCAAGGCGGCTGCGGGACCCGTGGTCGCTTTCGGCGTTCAGGCTGGCGATCAGGAAGTCCCGATAGCCCTCGTATTGGTAAACCAGGTTCATAGAGCCAATATATTGTACTTTTTGTAAAAGATTACCTTATTTTTTTGACAACCTTATCCTGGTGCAGCATAGCTCTCGGGGATAGGTTGCGCCCAACAACTTAGGAGACCCTTATGAAAACCCTGATCCCCACTCTTTTCCTGGCCTGTTTGATTTCCAACCCCGGCTTCGCCCAAGGCGGAGGTTCCGGCGTAGGCACCAGTAATCCCGCGTCCGAGCATTGCTTAAACCTGGGTGGCCAGCTCGAGAGTTTTCAGTCCCGGAACGGCGAAGGCTATAACTGCGTGATCGCTGAATGGGACCTGTACCGCATTATGAGCAAAAAGGGACTAGTGAAGCCGATCCGCTGCGGCAGCGAAAACATGCCCTGCATGCCGAACCCTGCGTCCTACAACTGCGTGGTCATCGGCGGCACTCTTCGCTCCGTGGAAACCCCGGAAGGCCAGGACAATAACTGCGTAGTGGAAGAATGGGCGCTTTGGCACGTGTTCAACGCCAGACGCTAAGAAAATATCAGATCACAAAATAGGGCCTCGCCAAATCGGCAGGCCCTTTGTTATTGGATATTGTGACTACTCTCCGGAGAACTGTTTCCCCCTTCAGCTGCACTGTTTTCGTGGCGACAAATCCCGCTTTTTCAAAAGCACGCAGTGACCTAAAGTTCTTTTCCTCGGGATCAGTGACTATCGCAGTAATGCCAGGATCTGCGAAAATGATGCGATTAAGAAATTCAATGATTACGGCCGTACCTAGGCCGTTTCCCAAAAGCTCTTTTTCGCCAATGGCCAAATCGATTCCGGCGGCAGTGAGTTCCGCACCCAATTGCGCTGCATGATCTGGGTAATCTGTCCATTTGTACCATTGAATCCACCCGGCAGGTTTTTCGTTAAACAGGATTACGAAAAGATACGTTGGCTCAATCCCGTCAACCCGCGGACCGTATTTGTCTTCGACGCCGAAGTGATCAAGTGGCTGATGCCACCATTCCTCGACGTGAGGCTCTGATAACCACTTCTGAAGAAGTGGAAAATCACTTCGCGTAAGTGGACGGAACGAAAGTTTCATTTCCCTACTCCACGAAGATCCGCACCTTGTCTTTCCCATCCACGTTCACCTGAAGATCCGCCAGCTGATCGACGATCTGTTCAAGGTCTTCGGGCTTCACCTTGGAGAGGTCGAAATTAATCCCACTGCTTTCCAGACTATCCTGCACCTGTGCGCGCACGCTTACCGGCATCAAACCCGCGAGGCGCACTCCGGCGCGCAAGAGATTGAAGGGAACGCGTACATTCACGTTTTCATCTTCGCTCTTCACTTCGATGCGAAGGTATTTCGGGTTCTTTTTTTCAGGCTCGGCAGATGTGCCTTCGCCTTTTGTACTCACGGCGGTGAGCAGCTGCTCGGCTTCGGCGACAGTGATTTTTCCCGCAGATAACATTTCCAGAATTTTCTTTTTCTCGTCCATAGTTTCTCCCTTTTACCAGATGTGAATCTTAACGATATTGTCAGGTTGCCGAACGTCGACCATCAGGCCGCGCAGGGCGCAGAGCAATTGATAAATTTCGGCCGTGAAGCGCAGCGGGTGGAAAGTAAACAGTCCAGCCAAGAGAACGAGTGGCAGGAACAATAAAAAAAGCGGCCAAAGCAAAATCAGCGGAAACCAAAGGCGGAATCCGCGGTTTCCCGTCTGAGCGATATGCAGCCGCAACAAAGTAGGAGGAATCATTTCTTGAGCCTCTCCACCGCTTCGGCGGCCGTGATCTCGCCTTTTTCCAATTTCTCGAGAATTTGTTGCCGGCTTTCGGGGGGATTCACTTCCACGATTTGGAGCTGTTCGTTGATGCGGGCCAGGCGATTTTTGATCGTGGGGTAGCTGACGCCGAACATCTGCTCCATTTCCTTGATGGAGCCCTGGGCTTTCAGGAAGGTTTGCACGAAGACCTGATCTTCGGGGTTGAGCTCGGCGAGGCGAGGGAGCTCAAATTCCCCCTGAATGGTGATGCCTAATTCCGGGGTGAATACCTCTTTCACAACGAGGGAGGCGCCTTGGGTGAGTTTGGTGAGTTCTTGCCAGTTCTTAACCATGAGCTAGGTATAAACTTAATATTATCAATTTTCAAATTAATTATATTAATTTTTGACGATGGCTCGATTTCGAATAAATTTAGTCAACTATTGCCTTGTGCAAGACGGGCGGCCGGCGTATAAATTGCGCCGCCCCAAAAATCTATTCCCTGGAGACTTTTTTGTGAAAACCCTTCTTCTTTCCCTCTCGTTCCTCGCTTCCACGTCTGCCTTCGCGGCGCCCGCCTGGGTCATTTCTCAAGTTCTGGCCGACGCCGAAGTAGCCAAACTCACCAACGGCCTCTCCGTCACCAAGATTGAAGAGACGGCCGCTTATCGCTGCATGGGTTGCTTTGATTTCACGATTACCCAGCGCACTCCGATAGGCATCCAGTTAATCATGGTGGGCACCAGCGCCAATGGAAGCGATAAAGTTTCCGTAAAAGTGACTTCGGTTTCGAAATAAACTCGCGCCCATTCCAGCGAAAACTCAAAGACACTTAGCCGCGCCGAAGCTTCGACCAGATCATCGTGCTCCGGCGTTTGCCGCCTGCGATTTTGTGGTCCCGCATGACCCCTTCGAGCTCATAACCGCAGCGCTTCGGTACAGCGGCCGACCGCAGGTTATCTGGGTCGCAGTGAATTTCGATCCGATGGAAGCCCAGGCGAAAGAGCTCGTCGCCCAGCACGCCCACAGCTTCGCTCATCAGACCCGAGCCCTCGAATCCGCCAGCAATCCAATAGCCGATTTCACAGCGCTCGTCGTCCCACGACAAAGTATGCGCGCCCACGTTGCCCACGTAGCGATCGCCCTCTTTAAGAAAAATTCCGTAATCGAAAAGCTTATAGTCCTCCCATTGCACGTGAGAGAAGCGCACGTATTCTTCTTCGTCGGCCACCGAATGCATGCCGGTTACCCAGGGTAGAAAACGGCCGAGGCGTACGCGGTCACCGTCAACGAGGCGATACATTTCTTTTGCAACGGCGAGCTCGTGCTTCTTCAGCACGATTCGCTCGCCATCCAGTTTTTCGTGAGGGTGATTCTGGACCATGAACCGCTAATAGCAGAACAGCATCTCTCTGTACTTCGGCAGCGGCCAGTAGGCGTTGCCGATCGACGACTCCACGCGGTCGCAAACATCGCGAAGCGTGTACATCGCCGGCAGCACTTTTTCCACCAGCACCTTCGCCCGCGCTTCTTCTCCTGAAGCAGAGCCGGCGCCCTGGAAGGCGCTCTCCATCGCAGTGCGCTTCTCTGTTAGCTCCTTGAGCAGATCCGCCACTTTTTTCACGCTGCTCTCGATCGGGCCCTTTTCGGCGCCGGTTATCTTGGCGAGGTTGCCGGCCGTTTTGGCCATATCGGAAAGGTAGGCCGCGGCGGCGGGAGCCACGTAGGAGTCCACCAGCATCCGCATGGTTTCTAGCTCGATTTCGGTTTTCTTGATGTAGCGCTCCACATTCACGTGATGCCGGCTCTGCAGCTCCGCTTCCGAGAGCACGCTTTGCGAAGTGAAAAGCCGCTTTGTGGCCGGGTAGCCGAATGCCTCGAGAGCTTCAGGAGTATTGCGCAAGTGCGCGAGGCCGCGGCGCTCGGCCTCGACAACCCATTCCGCACTGTAGCCGTTGCCTTCGAAGCGGATCGCCTCGGTGGCTACGATCGTTTCGCGGATCAGCTCAAGGGTCGCCTTGTCGCGGTCACCGCCATTTTTGGTGCGCTCTTTGAGTTGCGCAGCGATTTCCTGCATGGCTTCCGCCACGGCCGCGTTGAGCGTGGCCATTGGGAGTGAGCAGGAAGCGGAAGATCCCACGGCACGGAACTCGAACTTATTGCCGGTGAACGCGAAGGGCGAGGTGCGGTTACGGTCGGTATTGTCGCGAGCCACGGCCGGGATTTTGGAAACGCCGAGACTGATCATCGCGCGTTCCGGATTGTCGATCGCTTCGCCGCTCTTGATCTTATTGCAGATCATCGTGAGCTGGTCGCCGAGGAAAACGCTCATGATGGCCGGAGGTGCTTCGGTACAGCGGCCGACCGCAGGTTATCTGGGTCGCAGTGAATTTCGATCCGATGGAAGCCCAGGCGAAAGAGCTCGTCGCCCAGCACGCCCACAGCTTCGCTCATCGACCGTTCCTACTACGCACTTCGTCCCGATCTCGTGCACACAGGCCGTACTCTTCTCGGCGCCCGACCGCCCAAAGGCCAGGAGCTGGAAGACCACTACTTCGGC
>Ga0207138_1028_pt1 | contig 26528 bp, 18 predicted proteins | sample Alteio_BWMinHeat_6_FD_153589 | JGI IMG/M metagenome (GOLD analysis project Ga0207138, IMG submission 153589) | Enriched cells from forest soil in Barre Woods Harvard Forest LTER site, Petersham, Massachusetts, United States -... | ecosystem: Environmental > Terrestrial > Soil > Temperate forest >...
TTCGCCCAGCGGACGAAATCCTCCTTCTCCTGTTTCGGCTTCTGCGTGAACAGGTTGTAGGCGATGCGCAGCGTCATTTCGCCACGCCGGTGCAGCTCGGTGATGATTTCGTAATCTTCCGGATAGTTCTGGAAACCGCCGCCCGCATCGATGGCGCTGGTGACGCCCAGGCGGTTGAGCTCGCGCATGAAGTGCCGCGTCGAATTCATCTGCTGCTCCGGCGGCAGCTTGGGCCCTTTCGCCAGGGTGGCGTAGAGGATATTGGCGTTCGGCCGCGCGATCAGCAGGCCAGTGGGCTCGCCGGATTTATCGCGCTGGATCTCGCCGCCCGGCGGATTCGGGGTGTCGCGCGTATACCCGACCGCGCGCAGCGCAGCACGATTGAGCAGCGCCTGCGCGTACAGGTGAAGCACGAACACGGGGGTCTCGGGCGCCGCGGCGTTGATTTCGGCGAGCGTCGGCATGCGCCGCTCGGCGAACTGGAATTCCGACCAGCCGCCGACCACGCGCACCCATTGGCCCGGCGGCGTACGCTGTGCCTGCTCGCGCAACATGCGCAGGGCGTCGGCAAGCGACGGCACGCCGTCCCAGCGCAACTCCATGTTGTAGTTCAGCCCGCCGCGGATGACGTGCAGGTGCGAGTCGTTCAGGCCGGGAATTGCCGTGCGGCCGCCAAGGTCGATGACCTTGGTTTGCTCGCCCTTGGAAGCGAGAACGTCCTGCACGCTGCCCGCGGCGATGAAGCGGCCATCCTTGATGGCGACGGCCTGCGCGAATGTGCGCTGTTCGTCCTGGGTGGCGATCTTGCCATTCGTGAGAATCACGTCGGCGAATTGGCTCATGTAGTCCCTCGTGAAAACAGCCATCCCGAAAACAGCCGCGTAAGGAATGGCATGACCACCCATGTGAGTAGCGCCACGATCAGACCGGTCACGATCACGTTGACGAGCAGGGAGTGCCAAGTTGGTAACTGAAACGCAAAGAGCGGCGGGAGCAAGGACGTAAGTGGATAGACGCCGACAAACGTCACGAGCGCCATCTTGTGGCGCGGAGGCGGTAAAGCGTTAGGTTTCCCGGGAAGCGTGAACCAGCCCGCGAGTCCGCCGAGTTCCTCGATATGGGGGTCCTCCTCGGTGAAAGTCCGCAGGCAGCGCATCCAGTCCGAGTATTCGAGTGCGCTCTTGAACACCTCACGTGCCGGCTGGTCCGCAAAGCGGTCGACGATCGTGTATTCACGCGATCCTCCTGGATCAGGCCGTAGCACGTGGATCCCGAGATTGCCGGGGGATGCCAGCGCGAAGCGAATAAATTCGTGCATCGCGGCTTCGAAGTCCGCTTCCGCCCCCGCCTTGACACGACGGCGCACCACCACCGTCACCGGTCCCCCGGAGCCGCCCAAGTCCGCCACGTTTTTGGCAATCGTCGTCACCTTGGATTTCTGTATCGGCGAGCTACGCGTGCGCCGCCGCTGGCACGGCGTATTCGGGAAACTTGGTCGCCGGCGCGCCGTGCACCATGGTGTAGGCGTATTCGACGCCGACCCCGTAGGCGCCGCAATGGTTCTTCACGATGTCCATCACCGCGTCATAAGTGCCTTTGTGCGCCCAGTCGCGCTGCCACTCGAGCATGGTCGAAAGCGCGGTCACGGGCTTAGCGCCCGCCTGTATCACACGCTGCATGGCATTGCGGTGGGACAGATCGCTCACGTCGCCACAGCAGTCTTCGGCCACGTAGACTTCGTAGCCGTCGTGGATTGCCTGGACAGTGGGCAGTGCGACGCAGGTTTCGGTCCAGAGACCCGAAACAACAATCTTCTTGCGTCCGCTTTTCTGAATGGCCGCGACGAAGTTCGCGTCGTCCCAGGAGTTCATCGACGAGCGCTCGATTGGCGCTTGCTCCGGGAACACCGCCTGGATCTGCGGCCACATGTAGCCGCTAAAGCTCTTGGTCTCGACCGTAGAGAGAACTACGGGCACGCCGAACACCTTCGCCGCCTTGAGCAGCAAGAGGTTGTTGTTAATGATCGTCTGCCGGTCAAAGTTGGCAACGCCGAATAGCATTTGCGGCTGAAGGTCAATGATGGCGACGACGCAGTTGTCAGGAGTCAAAAGCCCCTTTTCGCTGAGTTTTGGATTGGCAATACGCTGAAGCATGGGGTCCTCCTTAGGTGGTGGGGTTAAGAGCCGTCACGGCCATTCCGTCCCTCATTCGCTGCCCTGCTGGTTCATATCTCTGACTCCCTCCGCTCAAACGAACGAGCTACTACGCGACTCTTGGCATTAGCATGCACGCCATCAACCTTCGCCGCTATTGACCGGCCTGGCGGATTTGAAACTAGCCCGTCGCATAGCGATGCCATCCTTCTTTCGAAGGACATATGAGGCAGCCCGTTGGATCATTTGTGCTCCGAGATATTGACTTTACGTTCGCATCGAGAGCAAAGTTTCCCCACAATGAACCAGCCCCGGCAGCCGAGACGCAATCCGCGCATGGCCTCCGTGCGGATGCGGCGATCGAAGTCAAAGCGACCCAAGAAGCGTGACCACAAGAGCACCCAAGACACCTTGCGCGAGACCAAGGCGGTGCTCGAATTCACGTTGGATGCCGCGCAGATCGGTGACTGGGATCTGGACCTGGTACACGACACGTCGCGCCGTTCGCTGCGCCACGACCAGTGTTTCGGCTACAGCTCAGCGATACCCGAGACTGACTGGGGCTTAGAAGTCTTCCTGCGGCACGTGCATCCGGGTGACCGGGATCGCGTTGAAGAGAGCTTGCAGCATGCCGTGAAAGCTCTCAGCAATTGGGGCTCCGAGTTCAGAGTCGTTTGGCCCGACGGCAGTGTGCATTGGATCGCTTCGCGGGGCAGCATCTACCGCAAGCAAGGCCAAAAGGCGACGCGAATGCTGGGCATCGTCATGGACATCACTGATCGCAAGCGCGCCGAAGAGCTACTGGGCGCATCAGAACAATTGGCCCGCGGTCAGGTGGAAGCTCTCAAGCAAACGCTCGACTCTCTCGCCATGGATTCGGCGCCGGACCGCCTGGCGCAGCATATTTTGCGGACGGTCACGAGCCAACTCGGCGCTCATAGCTGCAGCGTCTGGCGGCGAAATGAAGCAACAGGCGCAATCGGGTTCGAGTTCGCGTTCGAAGGTGGGCGTTTCGTGACCAAATCGGACGCAATCGTCAATGGTCTGAGCCTTGTGTTACCCATGAGCGACGAGTGGCCATGGCCGGCTGCGTTCAGAGCAGGAAAGCACTCGCTCATGTTGGACATTCGGGAGGTTCCACCATTTCCGCTTCGCGATAGGTTGGTAGCACTGGGAATCCGTACTGTGCTTTTTGTTCCAATGCTCATTGCCGGACGCCTGGAGGGCGCAATTGCGATCCGCTTTACGCATAAGCGAGTGTTCCGACCAGAGGAAATAGAGTTTGCCCAGACGCTCGCTAATCAGGCCGTTCTGGCAATGCAATTGACGCGTCTATCCGCTCAGGCACGCGATTCAGCAGTCATCGCCGAGCGTAACCGTATGGCGCGCGACATCCATGACACCCTCGCACAGGGCTTCACGGGCGTCATCGTGCAGCTCGAAGCTGCGGAGGATGCAATACAGCGCGGTTTGTCGAAGGAAGCGGATGAGCACATCCATCGCGCGGCAGACATGGCCCGCGAAAGCCTCAAGGAAGCGCGACGCTCCGTTCAAGCGCTTCGTCCCCAAATGCTGGAGGAAACCGACCTTTGCGAGGCCTTGGACACCGTCTTCACGAAGATGACCGCCGGCACAAAGTTACGGTCGCAATTTACGCTCCAGGGCCATCCGAGACCTCTACCCAGCGAATGGGAGGACAATATTCTCCAGATCGGGCGCGAGGCGCTGACGAACGTTCTTAGGCATGCGCGGGCAAATCATTTCAAAGCGCAGATCTCATTTGTCCGAGACGCCATCCATCTGGATTTTCGCGACGATGGCGCCGGCTTCGACCCGACCGCGATTAGTGAGGGCTTCGGCTTGCGCGGGATGCGGGAGCGCGTCGAGCGAATGGGCGGCCAACTTAATATTCGGAGCGCTTCCGGAACGGGATCGGCCATATCGATTGGCCTGCCGCTACCGGAAGAACACGCACCCCCGCTGGAAGAACCTGAGCCGGAGACATTGTGAGCGGTTTGCCAAACGGCCGACGCAAGACCGAGCCTTCTCGGTGTATTCGCGTATTGATTGCGGACGACCATGTCACCGTACGGGAAGGATTGGCGGCAATCATCGGTCGTCAATCCGACATGAGCGTCGCGGGCGAGGCGGCCACCGGTCATGATGCCGTCGAATTGTGGCAGAAATGCCGCCCCGACATAACTCTTCTCGATCTTAGAATGCCGATCATGGATGGTGTAATTGCCATCGGTGAGATATGCCGGTTGGATTCTGCGGCGCGAATCATCGTTCTAACAACGTTCGATACCGACAACGACATATCCCGGGCAATCAAGGCTGGTGCAAAAGGCTACGTCCTGAAGGACGCACAACGAGAGGAACTCTTAGACACCATCCGCAGAGTCCATGCCGGCGAAACTTGCATTCCTGCGTCCGTCGTCGCGAAGCTTGCCGCCAGCATGCGGAGCGAATCATTGAGCACCAGAGAATTGGAGGTCTTGACGTTGCTGGCGCAAGGCCGAAGTAACAAGGAGATCGCGATGCAGCTCCATATCAGTGAGACCACGGTGAAATCGCATTTGCGGAACCTTTTTGCCAAGCTAGATGTCCTGAGCCGTACCGAAGCGATTACAGTGGCGAGTCGACGCGGGCTAGTTCAACTTTGAGCTGCATGAGCCCGAATTACTTGTGGGATTGATAAGTCTTGGCGGATTCGAACCGCCGACAAATGGAATTGATGTCCTTCTGTTGCGTCCGTCACTTATTTGGCACTAGCGCAAAAAGAAAAAGAGGTTATCTCTTTGATGCAAATGGGAATGTGTGGCGGAGAGAGAGGGATTCGAACCCTTCGAGGACTGACCACCAATCAAGGACATAGAGTAACAGCGTCAATCACAAGTCCCCCATTGTCCCCTGAAATCCCCGAATTTGGCACTGGATTTGGCACTCGAAATTCGTGCAACTTGGACCTAAGCCGAAGCTTTCCGCAAGCGTTTCCTTCCGACAGCGGTAACTCGATATCGCTCGCTAACTGCATTTATTAGGCCAGATTGCGCGAGTAAGAGCAGGACAAAGTGCAACCTATCCTGCGCCTCTCCTGGGTTCATAGGATCCAGTACTGCATCGTATCTTTGAAGACCACTGTCTCCAACAATAAAGCGAAACCGATTTTTGCCATCGGGTATCTGCGATCGCTCCGCCACGACCTCGAAGTGGCGAAGAATCACAAAATGCTTCACTACATGCCTAATTAGATTCCCGATCGAATCCTTTGCAAAATTCGAAACCAATTCGGCGAGACCCGATAGCGACGCTTTGTCTGGGTCGGCCTCAAGAGCTTCGCTCATTCGTTGCGCCTTGCCAAGATTGCTGGCCTCAACTGCGCAGAAGATTAACCCCTGCGCCGCCTGGCCCGCCGCCGCAATCGCTCCGGAACTGTTCGGATCAAGATCCGCCAACAGCAGCTCGCGCCGTCTTTCAAATAGATCCAATGAGCTATCATTCAAGCTCGCCGAATATAAGGTAGGCGCGCCGCCTTGAAGCCGTCCAATCCGAGCCAGCATTACTCCTACCTTTAGCGATCCAGCCTTTCCTAAAGACGCCGTCGCAGCCTGCGCCACCGCCTCGGAGGCTTCATCGATAGATATGTCCTTTCCTTGGGACATTCTTCTACCTAGCAACCGCTCTACAACTGCAAATAGAGTATCCAAAGCAAGCCGCTCATACTGCCGAAGCTGAAGCACCGACCACCAAGCCTGAGTGTCATCAACATCGCTTAATTCGATCATTTTCCCGTTCTGCGTCCTACCTCGTGCCATCGCGATTCGGATTTCATCCTCCGTCGCCCCGTCCTTTCCATCTGCCCCAATCGCCTCTATACATCGAAGCACCAGTGTTAACGATGCCGCCCGGTTTACATCATTAAAAATACTCTGGTCGGTGAGTTGGCCTGGATAGAACCTGCCAAGAAATGCTTCCCGCTCGGCTGGGCTCGGCTGGGTAACATCTAGAATGTCATGTAGAGATAACACCTCACTACGACGCACGTGACTTCGCGTTACATCGGCGAGCCATTCGTAACGGTCATGGTGTCGAGCTTGCTGGTCAAAAGCTTCAGCGAGAACTCTGCCTGATTCGGTACAGCCATAGGTTTCACCGCTTCGGATCTCCAGAAAACCAAGCCCATTGGTCAGGCTAGGACGATAGAAAACTGCGTCGAGATATGAAGTTGTACTTTCACCAAACGAGTCAAAATTTAAATCGATTCGCGAATTATTGGAGAGGAACTTACGCCTAGATCCCACGAGGCCTGTCAGGCCCGAGCCCATATTGACCCATGTAAGCGCAAGTTCCATTTTCTCAAGTGCACGCTTGCTCAGTTCGCTTGCTTGAGCAGCGGTCAACGAACTTTCATGGCGCTCCAGGTAACGCTCAACATTTCGCACCGTCCAACTCAACGCGCTGTACACACGGATATAGCGAACAAAGTTGTTAATACCCGGAAACACGGCACCATAGAGCCTCTCATTTACCGGAGCAAGACCTAGCGGATCATCTCCTGCTATTTCGGACACCACCCTCCGATTGAATTCCGGTCTATCGAGCAATTCGCCCTCCCGGTGGAAGTTTCGCCAGCACGTCATCGCTCGTTATCAGGAACACTGCACGCCCGCAAACGCCCTGCTTGCACACTATTGCGTGCATTACTGATAGTTGCCGTGTTTGGTCCGAATTGAACTGCATGAAGCAACAGGGACAAAATGCACGTTCGAGCGATCGCAGGACGCCAAAGGGCTTCGTAGATGCCCGAAACACGCGAAGTGCGTTCCCCACCCCAGGAGCTAGCGCGTCCAACCGAGGGTCTACCTCCTTCCCAATCGGTGACAGACCCAACTCGATCAGAGAAAGTACGCTCTGTTCAAGCGTTTGCGCATTGACTATCCGCCCAGCTGCGTCGATCGCATGCCCTCTAAGAGGATCTGAAACACGAGCGAAAACCTCTCCGAGCAATCCCTCCTTAGCGGCCGTGCGGCAGTCCTCTTCATTCAGCTCTTGGCCAAACAGCGTAACCAGAGCTTCCTTAAGAGCACTATAGGGGACTGGCAGCTGCGCCGCCTCAAACAACGCCGCAACGAGGCACGCCAACGCGCAGAAATGCGAAGCAAGCTCTTCGCGCGTATCTATGCTGTAGTCGAATCGTGAGTAAGTACTAAGCCAGGCAATACACGAAGCAACTCCCTGTGGGACACCGACTGTGCGCAGATCAGCGAGCGAACGCTTCAATGCGCTTGCCAGCGTTAGATTGACCAATGACGCCACATCCGGATGTCTTGCGTCATTTGCCAACACGCTAGGGATCGCCTGCACTATCGCGATAAACATCGCCTGATTGCGCTCTCCACTATTGAGCCCTTCACTACCTGCATCAGGCGTGTCCTCCCGAGAGGGAAGTTTCTTGCGCGGCGGACCTTTTCCCGCCTTGTCGCCTGGAGCGCTTCCGGTCGATATATTTAGGTCAGAATTTATCCATCGCGCGAGAGCCCCGAATAGACGTTCCGTTTGAACAATTGCACCCGTCTTACTCGGACTCCTTCGACCACTCCCTCGCCACTGATCCCACGAGAATTTCCGCTCGTTTGGAGGTCTACTCGGTCGTTTCTTAATTTCCTTCGCGTCCGATGCTTTGTCTGGGTCCGGCGCATCGCCCATTCCCGCGACACGAGCTAACATCGCTAAAAGCCTTGCTACGTCCGCGCCCCCGAAAGCTCCGGCTGAAACACTTGCAATTGCACGAGCATCCTTTCGTTCGTCCTCTGTCGATGAAAGATCGCTTTCGATACTCACCCATGCGACCGCCTCTAGTCCTCGCGCTATCACCCTGATTTGCAGGCCGTACGGCAAATCTCCCAATGGCCCCACGTGAAACGCAAAGTGCCCTCGTTCATCAACGCGCACATCGTCTACGGAAAAAACTGTGTCGGCATCGCAGAGTAACGCGACCGAAAGCGGGGGAATCTTCAGAGTTGTATCTGTAAATCTTCCCTCCAGACTCCCGCTCAATCGAAGATGAGCTTCCAAATCGGTAGATTGCGACGATCTCACTACAGCTTTAAACAAAATCGGTTCGTACGACTTTGGGGTTACCGATATCCACGTCACCGCCGATTTCGGAACAAGCCTTGCCAACGCCACCTCAACGTTCTGCGTGGTTTCGAGGCTTTTGTGCGTCGCATTGACCGACCCGGTCATGAGCAACACGCTCTTGCGAGATTTGATCTCAATCCACTTTGCGTGAAGAGGCCGCCGATCGCCTTTCAGATCCGGAACCACAAAGGTGGTGCGCCTATCGATTTTTAGTCGTTTGCGCTCGAATGGCGCACGAAGCGAACTACGATCAAGCCCTATACGCAGCGCGGCGCCCCCAAGCGCCCCCGCCATCCGTAACATGGGCCCGCCATCGTCAGAATGAAACGGCGATAACACCGTAAGCGATTCCGCTCCGTCGACAACGCCCTTCGCGATCGTCAATAACGCTGACGCTGCCGATCGCTCCAATGTGTGAACGAGCCAACAGGTCGGTTCATTGGCCGCTTGTCCGGAATGTCTCTGATACGCGCGCAACGCACCTTCCTTCGCAGAGCGAAGGATTTCAAATGTCTCTGATTTTTGTTTCTCGTGAGAACCAAGCAGATCGAAAAAGCTAGCCAGTTCCAGAAATACCCCGGGGTCGCTGTTTGCCGACACCGCGTCAACCACCTCCAGATTCCCACCTTGCCCCGGCAACGTTAGATTGCCACTGGCAACTACCAAGACGTCTTCGCCATCACCACGGAGATACGCAAGCTTCGGGTGAAATATTCCACCGCCAGGTGCTCTCACAGAGCGCACCCGGTAACTCCGACCAACACCGACACTCTTAGATTCTTCGATGGAAGCTGCAACAGCGTCCGGGTCTGCGAGAATCACGATCTCGCGGCACCCGACTTGCCGCAGCATCGGCACAAAAGCAGCCTCAAAATAGGAGAGGCTCAGCGTATAGGTCGTAAATAGCGCCTGCTTCGGCCGTACCTGTTGCAAGATCGAAAGTAGGTTCGTCGCCACGTACCCCCTTGTGCCCTTTCGATCGTCGTAGATCAGTCCAATACTACTGAATTACAATCTGTACGCGATTTCTGTTGACGAACCAGCGATTTCAGCATCCCCGAGCATAACGGGCATCGCACTACCAATAGGTAGGTACGACTCTCGACCTCGCGCCGCCATCAGCCAACTGAGCCATCCCGATCCGGGCCCTAAATAGAAACTTTCTTTTTGCGCTGCTTTCGGCGGTTCTCCGTGCCCCGTGCCTCATCGGATATATCAACCTTCACAGTCTTCGCAAGCTCCGGCCAGAATCGTTTCAGGCGACGCGAAAGCGCGGCGAGGAATCCAAATTCGGCAGAGATATTGCTCAACGCTGCTTTTGGCGCTACATCGAGCGCCCAATACGAGACGGCCGGCGCATCGGTCCCGATTACGCGGCGCAGAACCACGGGCGACGGCGTGATATTTGCGGTCGCGTCTAGATCAAAAACATAGATCCACGCCGGACATATCGGCGGTAAATCCCGTCCTGGCGCTCTAAGGCGATATGTTCCATCGGCTTCCTTCGACATTTCGGGCGCACCTAAGTGACGCTGCCAGCTATCCCAAACTGCTTGCGGAATAGCAAGCACGCAGCCGGCGCACGTCTCATGCTGGCCAAGCTGAAACTTAAACATCATCTGATAAAACGTTCGCTTAAAGACGTTCGCAATATTCGGGCCTTCGACTGAATCCGATAACCACCATTGATTTTCCTGTACGCTATCAGCGAAATCACTCGTATGCATGCGTAAGGCGTCTTTGAGATTTCGAACGGCAGCTCCATAGGAGCCGTGAAAGTCCATCGTTTGAATTTCCAGAATTCCAAATCGTCCTATGTGGGTGCCACCGTTTTGCGACCTCAACTCCACCACCGTTACGTCAAACGAGAACTCGGGAGAGCGATCGGTTCCGGGAATAGACAGTTCACCACTAGTCTTTTTATCGAAATAGATGAACACCTGCTGCCCAGCGGATAACCGAGCTTGAATGTCGTCGCGCACTTCGGCTTTTTTAAGCGCTACCGCCGCCGTTATAAACGGATTGCTCGATTTTGGCAGAGCGAAAAGCTGACGTACGGAATGCGAAACTAAATCATCATTGAGCGCGCGATACGGACAGACCAGCCAATCTTGGCGAAGGCCGTTGCTGGTACTGCTAATAGTACATACGCCCCTCGCCTTGGCCGGCTTGATGCAACTCTTTGCTTCGCCAACCGCGGCGCTAAGGAAAGGACAGCGTTCGGTTTGCTGATCCGATATCGAAGTCGGCGTAGTAACAATCGTGGGATGGAGCCGATGCCCAAACCACTCACTGACGAAGTTCCCTTCGGCCTTCTTTTGTGACTTGGCCGCTCTCACGCGGCAACTGCAGCCATCTCGGCGGGAATTACGTAGCGAGACTTAACAGACACCGCTCGTCCGATCTCGCCAACCTTGAGCATTTGATACAACTCGGCGCCAACAGCTCGCGCAAGTAGCGGAGGGACCGCATTCCCTACTTGGTCGTATTGCTGCGAATAGTTTCCCTCGAATACGAACCAATCTGGAAAGCTCTGAATGCGAGCTGCCTCACGAATGCTTATGGTCCGATGTTGGTTGGGGTGCGTGTATTCGCCCGATTTAGGATCACGAAATCGCGTGATAATCGTGCGCGCAATCCCTTGCCACTTCATACGCCGATACCGGCGCGTGTGGTCTTTCCGCAGTGCTCGACGCATACTTTCTGGCAATAGAGACCTCGGCAAGTCACGCCAGTCCTGTCCCGGCTTTAACGCGCGTAAACGTCGAAGATTCTGTGCTGACAGGCGGGGCGCGTAGTGATTGGCGACAAACTCAGGCGCGTCCTCGCGCATTGCTAGTTGAAAAGCACACTTCGGCGCTCGTCGATACGCCGTGCCCAATTCTCCAGCGCGAATGGCAGCAAGATCTCCAATCGCTTCCCGGATGCTAACGAATCCGGCGGACTCAGCAGTAGTAATGGTGCGATTGGGAACTAAATCGCCGATGCCGGCGCGACCGTGCGTCGGTGCAGGAAAGCCGCCGCGTTTCCCTTGATCGAGCCGCCAACCAATGAAAAACATACGCCAGCGCATCTGCGGCACTCCGTATTGCGCCGCGAGCAGTTCGGCACACTCTATGTTGTAGCCAGCGTCTATGAACGCCTTGCCAATTTCCCTTAACACCCCCCCATTGTCCAACGTAGCAAGACCCGTAACGTTCTCGATCACAAGGCATTTCGGCTGAAGTTCCTTCGCAATACGAAGAAACTCATGGAAAAGTCCATTGCGAGGATCCCATATCTGCCGCTGCCCAAGGATGCTGAAACCCTGGCATGGCGGTCCACCTATCAGAAGATCCAGCTCGCCGCGCCGCAGCCTGGCTGCACGCAAAATGTCAGCGCCTTTAATCTTTTCGACGCTGGTTCGGACAAACGGAATCTCGCCGAAGTTTCGCTTATGTGTCGCCTCGCACGCGGGGTCCACGTCTGCGCAATAGACCACGTTGAATCCGGAATTCAGCAGGCCCAACGTAATACCGCCCGCCCCCGAAAAGAGATCCACGGCAGTGGGGTGTTTCCGCCCTTGTAGACGTGAAGGCTTCCGTAACCTATGGGGGTTCAGGTCTAACCGAAGGCTCATACCCCTTTTTTCCCTCTGTTGCATCCGCAAAAAGCCGCAAGCTCCAACGCGGCGGCGCCGAAGCTGCTGCAGGCAGGATACTGTATGTTTCCCCAGTAGTCAAAAATGTGTCCCGGGGTCACTTTCGCAGCCTTGCCCGTCCCTCTATTTTTGACCTCGCAAGCGACACCCGTTACTCCGGCTTAGCCGATGGAATCCTCTCTCCGCCCATGGCTGCAACACTCCACTGCACCGGGTCCAGCCGAAAGCCACGCTCAGCCGAAACCGTCCCTTCGTGCCAGAGCAATTCATACGTCTCAGCGTCTAGGCGAATCTTATAGATCACGATGAGCTTAAATCGATCCGGATTTCGTCGTGAGAACTGAAGCTCGCCTTCCGTCATAAAGAACAGAGGCTGCCCACGCGTCGTTCCCTTGACCTCGAAGTACGTCAGTTTCTTCGATGCGTTCGGCTCGCGAACAAGGATATCGAACCCAGGGTTGTTCCTCGGCTGAGATTCCACGATCGCGCCGGGATAGCGGCGGCGGATCTCTTCGAGGGCAACACGCACGGCGAAGTCCTCCACCAGCCTAAGCACCGCCGGCGAAGCATAACCGGGGGCTGCCCCACGGTTCTCGTCACTGCCTAGCTCGCCGACAACCTTTTCCGCTTCAATTGCGTTTGTCTGCGCGGACTGGATGATGCGTTTGAAATCATCTTCTGAAATCACTCTTACGCCAGGCTGGAAGTATCCCCGCCGATCGGCGCCAGTCTCGAAATACTCGCCGCGAACATTCTTGAACGATACCGCGACCGCAAACGCCCGATAGTCAAGAACTTCACATATGAACCTCTCCGGATGCTTGGGATCGCGGAACGTATTTCCGACGACGCCACTGCCGAAATAGACTTGCGGCATCCTCCGACCGTCTTTCGAACGCCGTCCGCGGTAATAAACGAAGCGCTCGCCCGGTTGTATGGCGCTTCGATATCGACCAGGATATTGATAGGAGATACCAGTCCGATCGTCGTACGAGATTCCCGATTCTGTCGCCTCATTCTCAGCGAACACGAGTGGCATTTTCCAGCGCTCCAACCCGGGGGTCTTGGACATCGGACGTCGACTGCTTGGTAGACGTTGATGCATCGATACTCGGCTCCCAATAGCCGATGATACGATCAACCGCCGCGGACGGCTCGCCGAATAACTCCCACCTGCTTAAGAACCAGTTCCAGCATTGGCAAGCGGTTTCTGGGAGTTGCAAGCAGCCATGGTCCGCGCCGCGATTTGCAACCATGCAATTCGGATCATAAAGACAGGAATCGTTCTCGACCGCCCGAAGCACGATGTCATCGAGGTTTTGTTCGAGCACGGTGCGTAGACCACCCATCGTGAATTCGCTGCCACCGTTTGGATATATAGCAAATGCGAGCGACATCGGGAAGAGATACTCTGAGAGGCCGGTCTCCGCGAAACCGCTGTCAACCGCTACCGCGCGCAGGACCTGGTGCGCCACACTATGCAACAACCGGAAGTACAGGCCGGCTCCATAGCCCGGCCTCGCCGGATCGTCGATCGGCTCGGGACTCCAAGGCGGTGGCATCCGACCATCGAACTCCGGGGCCTGCGCGGCAAACCACGGGCCAACATCGCTGCCGCGCGGGAGATCACGCGCGCTCGCTGCACGATTCGCTACGAGCCACCGGGCCACACGGTCGCGGTCGAGCCCGAAGACCAACGCCTCTGTGTGGGTCGGGTTGGCATAGAGGAGGTTCCTGATCGCCTCACCGCGTCCACCGCGTCCGCGGTATGCCACAAGGTCAGCGTCCCGGGGCTCAAACCCACCGCGAGAGTAACCCACCGAAACATAAGTCACCGGAAACTCAGTCACAAGCATTGTTCGATTGGGATCGAACCCAGCTTCATGAAGCACGCCGGGATAACGGGCATACGTCTCCCGACGCTTCTCCGGACCGCGAGCGACAAGCTCGGGCAAGCGAATATTCGGCAGGTGCTGCACTTGTTCGTATGTTTCTATCGCGCGGGCGAGCGCCAATCCGCGTACGGCGTCGTTTAACGGATCGAAGGCGAGCCGTCCGGCCACCCGCGTGCGAAGATCGTCGAAGCCTAGCGGCACGAATTTCGCGCGTAATGCCGCGGCTTGCTCACGCAGCCCGGCCGCCTCCATCGCCTCGATAGATTTGAGGACGACCGGATCGGGTGTACCACCTTCCGCCGCAATAATTCGGTCCGCCTCTTCGTCGGTGCACTCGCCAACCCAGCGTCCCAACGAGGCAATGACGAACTCCGGCCGATCGCGGCGCTCGCTGTGTTCAGTCGTACGCACGTTGACGATAGACACGCCATGTCCCGCGAACGCCGCGGAGGCCGTGTGCACCTGGGGAGCCATAAGCTTACGCGTCCAGTTGCATCCGGAGTTGCTGCAGAAAAATTGCATCTCAACTGGGCGCGAGCACGTGAGGCACTCCCAACGAAAGTCCTGAAAACGCGAGGCGCGGTCATTCAGCCGGAAACCAGCGTGGTTACCTCCCGGACACTGAGGCGGGGGCAGGCACGGAGCGATTGCCCCGCACTCGTGCACGAAGACGAACTGCAACTGATGGTTTCCATCGACGTTTCGGCAACTTGGACACATCGGCGGCCAGGCCTCGCCGACACGCGGCTCCTGAGTCTCGAACACACGACCGCAGCGGGCGTTCGCGCATCGCGCTACGGGCGGCCAGATGCGAGAGAACACTTTACCGGGAACAATGACCTCATAGTGGGTTGCCGCAAGAGGGTCGTCCGGCGGAAACTCGGGGGCGCGATCCGACGCTGGCATTGCTCCGCGGGCGTCTGCGCCGACGGTTCTCCAGTAGCGCACGAACCGCATCGCCTCTTCGATGAGCTGACGGTCGTCGACTTTCAGTTCTTGCAGCGTATCGTCATTCGCGTAGCCGACGACTTGCGCAATGACGTTTCCGTGGTCGTAACTCTGACCATGTCGATAGCGATAGAGGATCTGACCGCGAGAACGCGCGATGTTCTTCGGCTCAAACGTTCTCATGATTTCCTCCTCGGCGCGAGCACGATGAAAGGCACTCCTTCGGCGACATCTCGAAGAGACAGCATCGGATCGAATCGCAGACCGAGATAGTCAGGAGTCCCGCGGTAAGTCGGACGTCCGCGCGCGCCAACGCTCGCTGCGGCGCCGGCGACTCGAAGACTTCCGAGCGCCGTATCAAGATCCTCAGTCACCTCACGTCGGATCTCCGTCGCTCCGTCACGCTCCAAAAAATACGCGCGGCCGAGCGTGTCCAGCATCGAGTCGCGCTGAGCGGACTCGATGCCGCCCGCGTTAAGCGCCCGGATCGCCTCTTTCGCCCGCGTAAGATCGTGTAGATGTCGTGGCGCGCCGCCAGCCTCCCAGTAGTCACGATTCGCAACTTGTAGAAAGTGCGCCATCAGCAGTCCTGGCATTGTTTTGCGCGCCGCGTACCGACTCCACCGATTAATCGCAACTGGCTCAACCATTCGGTCGAGGTACTCGTGAAACTTAGCGTGATACCGGAAGTGCGAGCGGTCTCGCTCCCGTACCGGATTAAAAATCATGAATACAACACCCAAAATAGTGCGCCCGACCCGGGACGACGCTTGGATATATTCGGCCATTGCTTTCGGCATTCCGCTGAAAAGCATGACATTGAGTCTGTCAATATCGACGCCGTGAGACATCATGCTCGTGCCAATAACCGCATCGGTATCACCGCCTCGACGCTGCAAATCTTCGAGAGTCGCGCGCACGTCGTCAAAAGGAGTGTCGCCGGAAAGTTCGCGCACCTTCAGTTCCTGCAGGCCGAGTGAGCGGATATGCTCGTTGACTTGGCTCTCCATTGTTCGCCGCAGCTTGCCAAAGTCGACCAAGCTGGTGACATAAGTAAGACTTACGCGATACAGATCGATAAGCGCCGAAAATTCCGCGTCTGAAAGATGCGCGAGCGCGGGTAATGCCACTTTGCCCTTTTGTTGGAGCCGCCGCATAGACCTGTGCAGCGACTGAAGAATGCGCGCCATCGTCTGTTCCGACGTAGCACGATGTGGTAGCACGCCGACGAATCTCCGCAGCGGCTGATCTTGATCGAGCTGCCAGTAAAAGGATCCGCGAAGCGTCGGACCCGGAAGCGGCACAACGACAGACGGCAGCCCGAAGAGGTGCTCGCACTGCCGATCCTCTCCTTCGATTGTCGCCGTCGTGCATACAATCTTCATGCGTACCGCCCGTCCGTCTGGCCGTTGGCGACGGCTTAGCTCTTGCTGCGCGACGGCGAGCATTCCTTCGTAATGACCGGCAAAAGCACCGAGTTCCTCGTCGACCATGTGCAGTTCATCTAGGATCTCGAGAGTCGGTGACGGGTCGTAGAGCGGCGCAGCAAGTGGCACGACGGTGCCCTTTGGGTGACCGAGCGCACGCCGCTCGTGACATTTCATTCCGCGGCCGAAGCCGTGCAAGGTGCACTCGCAGTCAACGTCGCCGAGCAGAGCGCCGAACCGGTCCGACAGACCGATCATCGCAAGCTTATCGAGTGTGCCAACAACGACCGACGGAAGATAGCGGTAGATTTCTGTGTCTACGACGTAGACAGGTAAATCGCGCTTGCAACTTGTGCAATGGTGCACAAATCGCAGCTCCGTGGGATCGGGGGGCGGAATTTCGATAGAACGCTCTCCACAGAATGGGCACCGATCAACGACCCGGTGCGCCATCCTTTTCCCGCGATCGTTGATATAGGACCTCAGCGTGTTGTCGTCTCGGCTGAGCGTGTTGGGCGTATTTGCCTCGCCGACGTAAAAACCGACCGCAAAGGGATCTCCTGGGTCGCCGCCAGCGGTTCGGATACCGTCGAGGTTGCGCAACCGCACTTGTTCCGCAGCGGCTACGAAAGCGAGCTGCCGCTCGGTCTGCTGTAGCGATAGCAGTCGTAGCGGGAACCGACACCAAGCCGTGATGCCGCGGCCCTTTCCTCGCAGGCGGTCGAAAAAGAGAGCAACGGCCATTAGGCCTAGATAGGCTTCAGTCTTCCCTTGGCCGGTCGGAAACCACAGCACGGTCGCAGCCGCCGTTGGGTCACGCCCTTCGAGATCGCCCCACAACCCCGGCGTGAACTCTGCAGAATCATGCTCCCGCCAGGCGAGAGCGGCCACGTGGCTCACAATGAACACGAGCTGAAACAGTCGCCAACCAGTGTACTTGCGATCGCCACGCTGATTGAGCTGGAGCATCGTCTCATTCGTGAAGCGAAACGCCTGCAGGAGCCGTATGTCCTTTTCGAGCCAGCGGAGACCCTCCCGGAAGCGCGCTATTTCGTTGGTGAAAGCTGCCAGGTCGGCGCGCTTGCGATCTGCCTGCTGCGGCGGGAGCGTGTCGACATTCCAATCCGCGTGACGCCCGTAAGCCACCATGTCCTCCCCGAGCTGCTTGAGATGGGGCAATGGATCCACGGCGAGCGTGGCAAAGGACGTTGCTGGATGCTCGGTCGACGGCATGCGGTGAGTCGTGTGGACAGGTGCGGGCACCATTCGAAGCTCGCGTACAACGTCACCGTCCATGGAGGCCTCTATCCCACAGTTCGTCGCGTAGGCTGGAAGCCGCGGATCGTAGCGATATGCGTCCGGCCCAAGGTTCATGCGCATTGCAACGATCTGCCCTTCAAGCGCACGAACGCGCAAACCGACGCGAAATAGAAAGTGATCTCGCGCGCTGTCGTGGCGCCGCTGTGGCGCTTTGTTGTTACGCCGCTGCCCCTGCACAGTGCGCACTGGATCGACCGAGAGATTCTCTAGAGTGGCGAAAACCCGCCGGCGGCCGTCTACAAGCGGCCGTGAGACGATCGTCAGCTGAGCACTCCACGCCGGCATCGGTACCACGCCGCTTAGCGACATGATCCATTGTTCGAACGCCGCTGGAGAGTCGAGCACTTCGCCCGGTACGTCGACCTCCCGCGCCGTCCCGTCGACACGGCGGTACGCGCGCGAGTCCGCGGCGACGGAGGCTTCCACCTCCTGGAACTCGGCCGCAAACGCTTCGACGCCAATCTGGACCCGCGGTCGGCTCGGATCGAGCGGGACGGACAGTTTCTCCAATTTGATCTCCCGGCACGTGAAGACGGGAATCAGGCGGTACCTCCGACCCTGGCGGCCCGCGCCGGTCGCGTGGGGATCGCTTTGCGCGAGTTGTTCCTCATAAGTCGGGAAAACGCGGTAGTACACGCTACAACTCGCCGAGAGGCCGAGCACACACCCGTCCTCAACCTCGAACTCAAACCCTGCGGACGTCGGAACCACCCGCCCGCGGCGAACCGTACCTGCTTCAAAGTCCACCTCGCGTGGAGCTAGGGCAGACAGATAGTAACGAGCCGACGGTGGTTCTCCAGCACAGCGCCCTCCTTCCGCGGCTCCCGTTGCGTCGCCGATCACGCTCTCGACGATGAAGTCCGCCATTGCATCCTGTGCGAGGCGGTCCGGCGCGTAGGTTTTCGTCATGAAGAAAACTCCGTCTCTCGTGCTTCATGCAAACGTCCCAGAACTGCGCCTGGAACAAGGCCCACCGGCACAATCGAAACAACGCGCAGGATCTCGACGCACCCTTGGAAGTCGGCCGCCGTCAGTCCACTACGCTCGTCGATTACCTCGTCGGCGCGCATCGCGCCGGCTGATGCCGCTGGTCCTACCTGGAGTGCAAGCGTACCGACACGCTGCATCAGTTGTGCGTGCGCCTTTCGAAATGCATCAATGCCTTGATAAACAATTGTGTGGTGATCCCGAAGTGGAACATCGTCGAGAGCCTCTCCAACACGTCGAACATCGAGCGGATCGAGTGGCCCAATCGTGTCGCCGATAACCCAGAGGCGGATCGTCTGCGTCTCGCGCCGACAACCTTCCGCGTGGAGTGCCTCACCAAACGCGGTGTAAGTTCCGAATCGTTGCTTCGCCCGGCGGAGCGCGTCGCGCCAGTACTCCACCCATGTGGCGGAGGTGGCTAGGTGCGGAATCTCCTTCGCGACCTCCAGCACCTTCCCTAGGACATCCTTGCGCGCATCACCGTCGAGGAATACAACGTCGTCCCCGGGAGCGAGTCGCGCTACTTCGCTTCCAGCCTCGGCACGCTGAAGGACTGAACTGAACCGCGTTACAGTCCCTTCGCGGTCCAAGATCACCCAGCGCCCATCGTCGAAGGTGACCCGCATTCCCTCGACCGGACCCGCTCGGTCGGACGCGGACCAGGAGACCTGCCGGTCGCGTTCGCCCTCGGGTCGTTCGAGCGACGGTACCCCAATGTCCCACAATCCCGGCGGGACGTCGGGAGGCGCCGGCAATGAAACAATTGCCACCTGGGAAGAATCGACTGTCGGCATAAGCGCGTCATCGTCCGTGATACCGAGATCCTCCTTCGAGAGCGCCTTCCAGCAACGTGCTTTCAACGCCGGTCGTGCGAGCCATGTAGCGTACTTCCGCTGGTACGCAATCGTGCGTTGTACATACTCGGACTCAACGAAAGGATCAGAGACGACCAACTGCCGTTCGGGTGCGTACGCCAGCACGCGCACGTCGGAGGCGATCCCGCTCGCGTATATATGCCGTGCCCATGCTGGCGCGAGCCCGGTAAGCACTGCTACGTCGGCAGGCATCTGCTCCGCAACTTCGCTGAGGCTCGTTATACGCACGTGGCGAAGCTCAGGAAATTTCGCCAGGTAAGCACGATGCACGCGCGCCAGTGTCGCGGTTCGAGCGACGACCATTACATCTTTACCGCGATCAACCTGTTGTCGCAGCACGCTCATCAATGCACCCGTCTTCGGCGATTGTTCGCCGATTGACGCCGCGAGATCTCGGAGCTCCGCGTGAACCATAGGGAGGTACATATCGCGCAGGTCTCCGCGCGCCTGGAATTCTTCGTGGTTAAGGTCGCGCAGCCGAGCCCGAAAGGTCCGCCCCGTCTGTTCCTCGCAAAATGACGTCGGGACCGCCAGATGCAGTAGATCTTGGAAGAGCTCATGCGCTTCGTTTGTCAGCTCGCGCGCCAAGTACGAGCCACGCGCGGCGCGATGCAGAGCACCCACGTCGCTCCAAAATAATGCCGCGTTCTCGCACACACCTTGACTCGGCACAGGTACCGGGCTGCAGACCGTACCCGCGGCAAGCCTTTCAAGCCTCGCCGCCACTGGGACGAGCGCACTACCGTCGAACACGCGCACCTTCTCCAGCCCTCGTAAATCTTCTACGTCCCACGCAAAGAGCGGCGTCGACTTCGCCAGACGGTGTATAAGGCGATCCGCTGGATCGTGACCAACGACGATTTTGGGCACGTCGATTGCCTGCAGCTCCTCCCAGTCATAAACGGGAAGATCAACAACAACGAGCGTAAGACCCCTCACATTGCGCAGTTCCGAAGCGCGCTCGACGAACAGCGTGCCCCATTCGACGCCGGCGCCGCCACGTCCAAGGACCGCAATACCTCCAGTCGGAAGTCGTGTCGCCGCCGGCACGGCATCGAATAGCTTGGCATTTCCGAGGCCGAGGCGACGATATGCGCTCCGCATACGGAGGCGGCTCGTTACAACCGCAACTTTTGCATCCGTGTGCGGGTACCCGCCCTTCTGCTTCCTGAGCTCCAACATCCGCCAAACGTGAACGGCCGCAGCAGTAAGCGGCACAAGGAGGTCATACGGATCAGGGGAAAGCAGCACGACCGTCTGACGCGTGGCAACGGCCCACTCGACAATCCGAGTCGCGACGACATCAATGCAAGTAGCCGCCATGCGAATACCGTCAAGGCGGAGATCACCACGGGTGATACACGTCGAAAGACCAGGGTCCGCGTACGGTCGTACGTACTCGAACCATGAAATACGACGGGGGCCTGCGACGGCCAACAGATCGTCCATCTCATCCTCGCTTTTCGGGGCCGGGGGTTACACCACCCATCCCGCGTTATCGCGTTTCCGCGTTATACGCCCGCGGCGGTGGAAAATCAAGACAACTGGATTTCCGTATGGAAACGGGTTAGGACTGGCTGCAACGTGGCGGACATGTTCGACAGACAAACACGGGCTCGCATCATGCGTGCTGTGCGGACCGCTGAAACGGAGCCAGAAGAACGCCTGGCTGGCGCACTCAAGGCGATTGGTCTCCGCTTCCGCAGGAACGACACAAGTATCTTTGGCAAGCCAGACTTCTCATTTCGACGAGCTAGACTGGCGGTGTTCGTTGACGGGGACTTTTGGCACGGTCGTACATGGTTTAAGAACGGAGCAGCGCCAGCGACGAATACCGACTTTTGGATCGCCAAATTCGTGCGAAACCGCAAGCGCGATCGCCTAGTTGACCGCGAATTAAGACGAACCGGGTGGTCCGTCTTAAGGCTTTGGGGTTCGGAGGTACGCAAGGATGCCGGCGTGAGCGCCGGTAGAGTCCGTGCACGCCTACGACGGGTCACATCCTTGCGGCGGCTCTTTAAAGGCGACGGGCCCCCGGACCGGCGCGACCGCCGGTCAAGCGCCTGATGATTGCTCTTCCCGCGATCTTGGCGAACCTCCGCGGAAGTGCATTGCCGATTTGCACGGCGACACTTTCCAGCCCGGAACCCTTAAATTTGTACGAGCGCGGGAAAGTCTGAAGCATCGCCGCCTCAGTTGCCGTGAGGGGCCGGGGTTCCCTAGGATGCCCGAAGCGACCCTTTGACGCGTTCGTGCATCCACTCGTAATCGTCGGAGACGGTTTATCCCAATCGATCACACCGTAGACATCGTAATATCCGTCTGGATGCCGCTTGTGGCACGCCAACCGAAGCGACGCAGGAAGCGAACTTCGTCCCTCCTTGTTAGTTAGACCGTGCTTTAGCCTGCGACGTACTTCCTTCGCCACGTCGCGCGAGTAGTGCCAGCCGTACCGCGGCACCGCCTTGCCGGCCTTAACGGAAGAGCGAAGCGGCGGCGGCGGGAGATCACTTATCGCGTCGCGAACCGTCTTCCAGACGCGTTGACCCGACTTGCCAGCCCGACCCGGGTCCCGATGAGTCGGTGCCGGAATTCCCATGGCTTTACCACGTGCAGCAAGAAGGACTAGTCGCTTTCGAAACTGCGGCACACCATAGTCGGCCAGTTCGACGATTTCATATGAAAGGCGGTACCCGGCATCTTCGAGACCACGGCGAAGCTCGTCGAAGTAGCGTTTCCCCTTTCGGGTTCTTAGCAGTCCCGGCACGTTCTCAAGCATGCAGATTTTAGGCCGAATGACGCGCACGAATCGCAGATACTCGCGCACCAGACCGTTACGACGATCCCGTCGACCCTTGCTTTCGGTCAAGCGTGTGAAGCCTTGGCACGGCGGGCAACCGGCGATGAGATCGATGGTCTTGCCACGAGGCAGTTTTAGCGCCTGCAGCAAGTGCTGGGGAGAGAGGACACGAATATCCGTCCGATATAGCGTCACATGGGTATGATTGGCGCTATAGGTAGCAGCGGCGTCCGCATCCTTTTCAATCGCTGCCACGACGTCGAAGCCAGCGGCACGCAGACCGCTCGTTAGCCCGCCGCATCCCGCGAATAGATCGATCGCGGTGAACCGCCGCTCCGCACGCTTCCCCACACTACTACGATGAGTCCTACCGCGCTTCTCGCTCACGTCCTACCCCAAATCATTGATCCGGCCGTCGAGTCCTTCTTGCTTGAGAAGCGAGACCAATTTCTCACGAGCAAGAGGAGACGGAACACCCTTTCTGTTTTCCCAGCGACTGACCGTCGACCAGCTCACACCAACCGTCCTGGCGAGCTGCTCCTGCGAAACGTCCCCAAGCCGACGTCGCAGCTCTCGCAGCAGTTCGGAACAAGTTCCCTTTTTTATCAATGTCGCTTCCACATGCTATATCAAATGACATTGTACTTGCCATGCCATTCTTCAAGCAACTGCACTTCTCGCGGCGAAGCACATACCCCAGAACCGACGTCGAGGCGCCGGCAACGCACGCGCCAGGTTCCCTGTCACGCGGTTGCAAATTCTCGGCGCGGGCCGCCGCGTGGCAATCCGAAGCTAACGATCCAAAACGCGCCGCCCAGCGCGGCTTGTAGCTACTCCCACTCGCCCCTGTCCTTTGTGAAGGGGACGATAGCGTGAGCAGCAGACAAGCCGCCAGAAGCTGGGCGGCTAAAGCATTTCCAAGAAATGTCCCCCCTCCCGTCCCCGAGGGGAGGCGAAGAGAACTCCGCATGAGCAGCAGTTTTTTAACCAGCTCATAGGAGATAAAAATGTTGCTCAGCAAAGAAGTTGCCCATGTTACCGACCTTGAATTACTCACCGTCATCCTCGGTAATCGCAGGACAGCCGGAATGATGCTCAAGAAGGCTGGAGGCTCACTCTTCGCCTTGCTTCACGCAATGCCACACCAGAATGGGGATTTGTTCTGCGCGGAAGGTAAGACCGTCTACGCGCCCGATCCAGCAATGAAGCTGCAGGCAGTGCGGGAGCTTGCAATACGGGCAATGTCAGAAGACCTGCAGGTTCGGGATTGCCTCACTAGTCCGGGAGCCGTGCGGGATTTTCTCAGACACAAGCTGGCAGGCCTGCCGCATGAGGTTTTTGTCTGCATTCAGCTCGATTCACAGCACCGGGTAATCGCGTTCGATGAGCTTTTCCGGGGAACACTGACACAGGCAAGCGTCTATCCGCGCGAAGTCGTAAAAGCGGCATTGCGGGCAAACGCAGCCGCCGTCATCTTTGCCCACAATCACCCTTCCGGCGCATTGCAGCCGAGCCAAGCCGACGAACTCCTGACGCGTAACCTCAAGGAGGCCTTGGCCTTGGTGGACGTGAAGGTTCTCGACCATTTCATTGTGGCCGGTACGGGTGCCATGTCCTTTGCGGAGCGTGGCCTGCTCTGATAACCCGCGGGCCGGAAGGCCCCTCGGAAAACGAGGGGTTTCTCCCCTCGTGCTCCCCGCGTCTTGTACCACCACGAGCAGTACCCCCTAAATTCCGTCTACGACAGTAGCTTCAAGAAGCAGGATCAGTTCCGAGCGCGACTCGTCGCGCGACTTGGAGCTTAGGAACGAGAGGAACCCCGGCAGACCTGAGCGCGCATCCGAATCCCGGAATTCCTCCAGCCCGCCGATGACCGCCACCTCCCCGCTCTTCAAACCGAAATTCGTCGCCAGATCGCGCTTGAGCAGCGTAGGCGATGAATTGACCCCGGTCGTCGTCGCCACGAACGACGACACCTGCTGCTGCAGGACCAGATAGATGACCTCCTGCAGAACTTCGGCGTGCAGATCGAGAATCACGCCGCTGGAGCGATACTCGACCGACTGCACCGGCTGACCCGTGCTACTGAGCGACACCGCCCCCAGCACGGGCACTTCTGACCCAACGCTCAATTTTCCGTGCTCGCCGCTTCGGAGCCGTAGAGTCGGCGAGCTAAGTACCCTAAACCGGGAATCGCTGTTCAGGACGGAATATGCGGCCTGGATGCCGCCCACCTGCAATCCGACGCTGTACGCGAGGTTCGCTGCCGGCGTCGATCCGGTCAGCCGGCCACCAAGCAGATTCAGCGCGAGGGATACCGCGGAACCGTCAGAAGCGGTAGAGCCCACTTCGAAGACGTAGGCCCGGATTACGACCTCACGCGCCGGCCGATCCAGTTCGGCAATGAGCTTTTCAACTTTGACCACTTCCGCCTCGACGCCCTCAAAAACCAGCACGTCCTGAGACGCGAGGACCACGCCCTGTCCCGGTACTACCGAAGTCACCGCGCTCTGCGGATAGCTCTGCGCCGATACCACGCCGCCGGCCGGATTTGCGCTGGCAGTTCCGGTCGCGCCCGTACCTGCGCTCGGGGCCGGCACGGATCCTGGCACGGCGCCGACATTGGACCCGGCGCCGGCAAACCGCCCGTGAGGCACGAAGGAGCGGATCGCGCCCTGCAAATAGGACACCGACCGAAACTTCGGCCGGTAGACGAGGACGCGCTCAGCCTCTTTGGGGCGCTCAAGGCGCTTCACGACCGTTACGCCACCCTCCCGCTCGAGGACGAACCCGCGCGAGCGAAGAAGGTCTTCCAGCAGCGTCCGGGCGCCTTTGGGATCGATGTTCCGGACATCCACGGTCGCAACGTCCTCCGCGGCGATCAGAGAGCCATCCAGAACGTAACGCTCCTGCAGCAGCTCCCCGAGCACTACGCGGGCGAGCTGGTACAGCGATACCCGTTCCAGCCGGATATCGACGTCACTTGCCGAAGCTGTTAGCGCCGCCAGCGTGAGGAACGCTGCCGCTATAGCCCGTAGCCGCTTTGCCATCTACGCCCACCTTTACGTCAAGACCATCGATTCGAAATTCAGGCGAGTCAAAAATGAACCGATACCGACCCTCCTGCTCCACTACGAAAACCTGCCGCGATCCGTGAACAACAATGCCCACCGAACGCCAATCCGATACAACCGGCGCCGGCACCACCGGGACGGCCGGCGACGCCCGCGCACCGCCTTTCGACTCGCTCACTGTTTCCGCAGGCTTTGGCGCTTTGCTCAAGGAAAAGAAGCGGAAAACACCCCAGATGCCAAACCCAACCAGCACCAGGGCGCAGGGCACGCCGACCAAAAAGAGAGGCGACTTCCAAATGTTGAATCGCTTATCGACCTCGCGTTCATCGCCGCCCTTGCCCGCGTAGCTCGAATAGAACGGGAAAAAGCGCGGGTTGTATTTGCGCGCCATGATCCGAACCCGCGCGTTGCCCGAGACCTTGTAGCCGTTGAACATCTCCACCGAATAGCGCTTCTTGCTGCCGAAGGCCTTGTACTTCTCCATGCGAAAGTGCTTCTCGACCACGACGAGCACCTTGCGATCGATGTCCTGGATCGACTGCGAGATCAGCACCACGTCGCAGGAGACGCCCTTCGCATCAACGTACTGGCGATGCATCCGGAAAAACTCGAACATCGCCTTGTTGATCACCATGCCCTTGCCGAACCAGCGCCAGCACTCATCCAGCACCACGAGATCGCCGGGCCGCACCACCGCAGCCTGATTCGTTTCCGTGTAGAAGAAGTCGGGCTTCCCCGGTTCTTCCACATCGACCAGGTGCAGCTCGCCGATCCGCTCTTCGGGGACGCCGCACTCGACCATGAGATAGGCCTTCATCTCATCGAAGTGTAGGCCGCGGATGTTCGACACCACGCGCCGGCCCTCGCGCAGCGCCGGCAGCACGACCTCGGATACAACTTCGTAGGTCTTGCCGCTTCCGGGCTCGCCGACGTATGCAGTAACGGCCACTAGCTGACCCGGTCTCTAAAAATCGGGACTTCGACTCGCAGCTCTACGCAGCCCTGAGGACAGCGAGCGTATCCGCGCCCGACAAGCTTCCCGGGCAACTTCGCCGCATACAAGACGACAAGCGCATTCCCGCAACGGCATCGCCACGCCTTAACGGAACGTTCCACTTCCCGAAGCGATTCAGATTTCATCAGCCGATCAGCGGCAGGCGCCGGATAAGAAAGCTCGCGATAAACGCCGAGATCGTGAGCGGCAGGCCCACATCGAGCCGGAAGAAGTACAAGAAGAAGTACACCGAGTCCGGAATCGCCGCGAA
>Ga0207138_1029_pt1 | contig 26353 bp, 21 predicted proteins | sample Alteio_BWMinHeat_6_FD_153589 | JGI IMG/M metagenome (GOLD analysis project Ga0207138, IMG submission 153589) | Enriched cells from forest soil in Barre Woods Harvard Forest LTER site, Petersham, Massachusetts, United States -... | ecosystem: Environmental > Terrestrial > Soil > Temperate forest >...
GGGCGGCGATGCTGCATTTAGCCGCGAACAGAAACGCGAAAAGATGAGCAACCTGCGCAAGACCTTAAGCCGCAGGCTGGTAGAAGCAAAGAACAGTACCGCCATGCTCACCACTTTTAATGAAGTGGACATGAGCAAAATAATGGAGATACGCAAGCAGTATAAAGACATCTTTAAAGAAACCTACGGCGTGAACCTGGGCTTTATGTCGTTCTTTGCAAAAGCTTGTTGTATTGCACTCTCCGAATGGCCTGCAGTGAATGCTTATATAGATGGTGAAGAATTAGTGTACCATGAGTATTGCGATATATCTATAGCCGTATCTGCACCCAAAGGATTGGTAGTGCCTGTGATTCGGAATGCTGAAAGCCTGAGCATGGCAGAGATAGAACAAAAAGTATTGGAGCTTGCTACCAAAGCAAGAGATAATAAATTAACCATTGAAGAAATGACCGGCGGCACATTTACCATTACAAACGGTGGCGTGTTTGGTTCGCTGATGTCAACACCTATTATCAATATTCCGCAGAGTGCTATACTGGGCATGCATAAGATACAGGAACGCCCTGTAGCTATAAATGGTAAGGTGGAAGTGCGCCCAATGATGTATATAGCTGTAAGTTATGATCACCGTATTATTGACGGGCGTGAGTCGGTAAGCTTTTTAGTAAGAGTAAAAGAATTGCTGGAGAACCCCGAACTGTTGCTGATAGGTAAAGACCCAATAAAGGCGTTGTTGGAGATATAAGGACCTCACCCCAACCCTCTCCAAGGGAGAGGGGGATAATACTCGCTCAAAAATTACTTGCCGGCAGGCAGGTTTTGAATTTTAACTTAACACTTTTGACTTTCCATGAGATACATCTGGCAACATATAGAGAACATCATTAAAGGCTATGATGGCAGTTTGCCATTGTCTCATTTTTTGAAGAGTTATTTTAAGAATCATCCTAAGCTGGGCAGCAGGGACAGAAAACTGCTGAGCGAGATGGTGTACTGTTCGTACAGAGTGAGCCTTTCCCTAACACTACCTAAAGGGAGGGAACATGAACTTGAAGAAGCAATAAAAGCTTGTTTGTTTTTGTGCAGTACCCAGCAAACCATAGCAGCATATGTTTTAGATGAAACCTGGGATTTTGATGCTAACAGGGACATAAGTGAAAGAGTGCAAATGCTGCAGGAGAAAGGCATAGCGTTTGATGCAGGGAAATTATTCCCACACGCTATTGAATTATCGGCAGGTATAGAAAAAGAAGAATGGCTTTTTTCTATGCTGCAGAAGCCGAAACTATTTATAAGAATCAGAAAGAACAAAGACAAGATCATTGAACTGTTGCACCAAAATGATATACCGTTTGAAGAAATAAAAGAAAATTGTTTTTCATTACCTATAGGTGCTGCTATAGACCAGTTATTGTCGCAGGATGCCTATGTAGTGCAGGATGCTTCATCGCAGGAGACAGGAAATTATTTTCATCCGCAGAAAAATGAAACATGGTATGATTGTTGTTCGGGAGCTGGCGGAAAAGCCTTATTGCTGAAGGATATGGAGCCGTCTGTGAAGCTTACAGTATCTGATACCAGGGAAAGCATATTGCAAAATTTAAAAAGCCGTTTTCAATTATATGGCCTTGAGCTGCCGTCGGTATATAATATTGACCTTACAAAAAAAGAGACATTGCAGCAAAGGCTTAAAGACAAGCAGTTTGATGCTATCATCTGCGATGCGCCTTGCAGCGGTAGCGGCACATGGGCACGCACCCCTGAACAATTATATTTCTTCAAACCTGAGACCACACAAACATTTTCTTCATTACAAAAAAGTATTGCAGCAAATGCTGCTACTTGTTTAAAGCCAGGGGGTAGGCTCATTTATATTACCTGCTCCATATTTAAAGAAGAAAATGAAGATGTAGTAGCTGAATTAACCAACAATGGATTGCAGATAGAAAGTATGCAGATCATTAACGGCATTAACAAGAGAGCTGACAGCATGTTTGTTGCAATGCTCAAAAAATAAGATCAGTTCTTGAATAATTTGATCGCAGCAGTCTGTTGGGTACCGCTTACTTTCAATATATATATACCCTTTGATATTCCAGTGCCAGCAGGCAATACGACGTTAGGATTGTTCCAGGTATCTACCAGGCGATCATATTTATAAACTGCCCTGCCAGTCATATCATATAGTGTAAAGTAAACGCGCTGAACACTTGGCAGATTCATTTTCACGAATATATTTGATGTAAAAGGGTTGGGAGAAACAGTAACCCAATAAGCAGTATCAACAGGAGTATCTTTTACAGATAAATATTGAGAGGCCTTACTAAAATCAGGTACCCCATAGCCCAACTGATCATCAGGAATTGTATAATGATCAGCACTTTTAATGATCGCATTCCGTATCATGAACGGAGTAGCATGCAGGCTACCCTGCCATAAACAAGCTGCCCAGCCTGCAATTTGAGGGGTAGAAAAAGAAGTGCCGTCTTCACTTACAATAACACCGTTTTCAGCATATACAGTAACCTGATAACCGAGATCACAAACATCCGGTTTTAAACGCCCACCCGCATTAGGCCCATAACCGCTAAAACCAACTGCTGTTTTATCTATATACACCGCACCTACTGTCAATGCACTATCAGCATCGCCCGGCGTAAGCACATAATGCCATGGAGTACCTCCGTCATTGCCGGCAGATGCAACAAACAATATACCTTTTTGTGTAGCAATATTTGCAGCTTTTGCAGCAACAGTAGACTTGCCATCAATATCTGAATAGGTGAGTGAAAAATTGTAATCCATTATATCATAACCTAAGGACACAGAAACAACATCAGTACCCAAACTATCTGCACGCTCTGTGGCAGCCAACATGTTGTCCATTTCTACAGGCTGTTCCGAGTTATTATCTTCTGTTATGTATAATGCATATTGTGCCATAGGTGCAGTACCTACAAACGTACCCGGTACATAGGCTGCCATAGTAGACAGCACAGATGTACCATGCCCGTCGTAATCGAAAACAGTATCCAGGTCAAGTACAAAATTATGTTTGTCCAATAATCGTGAAGACAAAAAAAGGCTATCAAAATCAGCGTAATCATTTACTCCTAAAAAGCCGGCGTCTAATACCGCTATCAACATGCCCGTGCCTTTATATCCCCCATCGTGTAAAAAATCTCCATGCACCAATGTTGTTTGACCATAGGTTTGCCCATAATATAAAGCTGTACCAGTAGGTTTATGCGATGCAGTAATTGTTTTTTGTTCTGCGGAGAATTTGGTATTTCCGGCAGCGGGTTTATGCAAACCCGAAGGATAGTATGCAATAAAAACCGCGCTTTTAATAAACGATTTTGATCGTAAGATCTCTGCCTGTGATGAATCTGTAAGTAATACTACACAATCATTCAGCCAACGTGATGTGACATGTATCTCACTACCCGGCATTGTTAACACGCTGTCTAAATATGCGGGAGAAACAGGCAAGTCGGAACTATCAACGGGAATACTTAAACGCGACCTGCGAGCCATGCTGCGGGACGAAAGAAAAACCAAAGGATTGCTAATGGATACTGTACCTTTTTTGTCAGTGAAGCTAACGCGAAAAGCGTATTGGGGAGCGGGGGGGTGGGCTGTTACCGTCTCACTTAAAAACACTATTACACACACACTCCATATAAGACGTTTATAGCACATTTATACTAATTATGATCTACGGCACGCATAATAACCGAGTACCCTTTCTTACAAGACGCAGTATTCGGGTTATATGTCCAATGTATGGCCTCACTATATACCAGACCAACGTTCTCAGCGTATATCTCTTTAAATAAGGTTCTGGTAGCTACAGAATCAGGTTGCGAAACAATATCATTCAACGATTGATCTGCTTCATTTACAGTAATTGTATTCTGAAAATCAAAATTACCGTTAAAATAAGGTGAGCCCACATCCTGGTAACTGTATGTCCAATTGCTGAAATAAGAATAATCAACATCGCGGGTATCTATTAAGCTATTGCCCTTCCATGTTGTGCCTGCACTTACCGGGAATCCGAATTTTCTAAACATCAACTGGTCCTTACTTACAACTATACCTGTATCTGTTACCGTTGCGTAAAAAACATCGTTGGGCATCCACTGGTTATTTGTTTTGCTGGAATTGATATAAGAATAGAATACGTATTGAATATTTTTCTGGGCATCGGTAAATGTATCTTTTATCACGTATTGCAACTGGTAAGTAAAGTCTATTTGCAAACAACTCGTATCTATCCAGTAGATAGAATCTACTGTATATGTTACATATTTATCTTTTACAAGCGGAAAATAGGAAGTACCTATCACTACTGTCTTGTCATTACTGCTTTTTTTGCAGGAGAATACAGCAAAACACAACATCACGGCAAGTAATAGTAAAAAGAGACGATTTCTTTGCATAAGGACCAAATGGCTATTCTATCACGTAAATATAGTTAAAGAAATGAAAAAGAAGCATAATGAAAAGCAGAAAATAAAGCGATTTTGACATAAATATGATTAAAATGTTACTATGTTAAAAACTGTTTGGCTTTAGAAAAACCGATACGGCTGGCACAATCTTTTTCAAAATAAGGTCGAACCAAATGTTAATCGTATGAAGAAGTTAGTATTAATAGCTGCGGTATTGGTTATAGCCAAATCGGCATTTGCACAAAGCAAAGTTGTGGAATACGCCTCATTAGGACCAGTGATAGGATTTGGGAATAATTGGGTGAGTAATATGCCGGGGACTAATAAATTTAACGCATCGGGGTTTGCCGGTGCAAGCCTGGTATATGCGAAAGACGCACATTGGGGATATGGAGCTGAGGCATTGTTGTCATTAGAAGGATATAGGGTAGCAGATGCTGCAGGTAATATAGCTGCCGCCAACCCGGTATACCTGAGATTACCATTGCATGTTTACTATTTTTTTGGTGACTACCAAAGCCTTGTAAGACCTAAAGTATACTTAGGTCCGACATTTGGTTTAAAACTTACCGAAAGTGACCGTATGGCAAGCAGTGATGTATTGATGTCACAAAATGCAGGAACTTTCAGAACACTGGATGCTGGTTTGAATGCCGGTGCAGGTGTGAATATAAGATTGAAAAAAGCAGTATGGCTGAATACCGACCTGGGGTATTACCAGGGATTGGTGGATGCTGTAAAAGACGGTGCAGGAAAATATAATACCAATCAAAACTTATCAGTGAGTGCGGGTATACTGTTTGGTATAAAATAAAAAGTGGTTGACTTACATGTATCATTACCCCTCACATTTAGTGGGGGGTATATTCTTTCCATATTCTGAAATTAATGCGCAGTTTTTTATCTGTTAATAATGTTTTCCAATCTATAAAAAGAAACATAAGGAGCAAGAAAATACCAAATAGTGTCCCGGCAATTGTTTTCCACGATAACAGTCCATGAATTAATTGATCTGCGTTTTCTGCAGCCACATCACCCAGCAATACCATCACCATATCGCTTGTAAACTTACCAATGAAAAAAGCAGGCAGAATATTTACTGATCTTATTCTTGCCATGCCCGCAGCAGTAAAAAGCGGTGTAGACGGCAATGGCACTAATGTATAGAGTAAAACAAATAATTGAACTTTCCAGCTGTTTCCGGATAATTGCTGACCTATAAATTGCACATCCTCATTTTTTTGGTGATTGATAACTTTAGAAAACAAATAAGGAACATATTTGCTCAATATATACCTGCCTAATGTAGAGCCCAAAACACCCATAAAAAGTACCGGCCAGATGTTGAGGCCAAAATATATTTTGCAGAATACCATTACTGTCCATGCGGGCGGGCCAACAAAGGGAAATAGGTCAACTAATAATGCTAAGAGGAACACCCATACATATGGTAGCCACATTCATACAAAATAATAAAAAAACGGGATTACTATAAATGATTTTTATCAGCAGGATTAATTAAAGCTCATCCTGATCACTCCACCGGCTATCACATCATCACCTTCGTAGAACACTGCTGACTGACCGGGCGCAATACTATTTACAGCATGATCGAAATGAACTTTTACTGTATCACCCTGCGGATGTAATATACTTTCAGTGCCAGCATCCTTGTATCTTATCTTGGTTACAGCAGGCATGTTTTCTTTTATAGCATCATACTTTATCATGTTCAGTCCGCTGACCGTCATTTCTGATTGCTGCAATTCATGCGCTTCGCCCAAGACAACTGTATTTGTTTCAGGAATTATTTTAGTTACAAACATTGGCTTGCCCAAAGCAATATCCAGCCCTTTGCGCTGACCAATTGTATAAAAAGGATAGCCCCTGTGTTTGCCAATTTTTTTACCATCGGTCAAAACAAAATCACCGCCTTCTACTTGCATTTCCAGTTCGGGAATTTGTCTCTTTAAAAAACCGCGGTAATCATTATCAGGTACAAAACATATTTCGTAGCTCTCAGATTTTTTGGCGAGTTCTTTATAGCCCATGTCATAAGCAAGCTGGCGTACTTCTGTTTTCAGCATATCTCCCAGGGGATAAATGCTGCGACTGAGGCAATCCTGCCCCAGGCCCCAGAGCACATAGCTTTGATCTTTAGTAAGGTCCCTGGCTTTTGAGATAACGAAGCGTTTATTTTCTTCACGCACTTTTACATAATGGCCTGTGGCTATAAAATCGCAACCTAAAGCATCCGCACGCTTTAGCAATGCAGCCCATTTGATATGCGTATTGCATAGCACACAGGGATTGGGTGTGCGGCCGGCCATATATTCCTCTACAAAATTATTGATGACAAAATCGCCAAACTCTTCGCGTATATCTAATATATAATGCGGAAAACCATGTTCCACAGCAGCCATGCGGGCATCGTTAAAAGAATCGAGGTTGCAGCAACCTGTTTCTTTCTTACCTCCGCCGCTGGTGGCGTAATCCCATGTTTTCATGGTAATACCCACCACTTCATAGCCCTGGTCGTGCAGCATAAGAGCGCTTACGGTACTGTCTATACCGCCGCTCATAGCCACCAAAACCTTACCCTTCCCGCTCATAAGGTGGCAAAGGTACGAAGAAGCCATTAAGTGGCACGATTTCACCATCTATAAACCAATAGAATGTATATATACGGGTTGCAAGCAGTAAATTTGATGCCCAAATGCAGTACACGCTTACATTCCCGTCAGGAGAAGTACAATACCATCTCAATAGCTCCTTCGGGGCCTTAGATATGCTTATTGATACTAAAAACTGCATTTTACTCACCGACACCAATATTGCGGGTTTGTATCCGCATTTGATAGCAGGACACAAAACAATCATCATACCCGCAGGGGAAAATAATAAAACAATAGAAACGGTTCAGTATATCACCGAACAACTAGTATGTCACCAAGCGCATAAGAAAACATTTTTAGTGGGTATCGGGGGCGGTGTTGTAACTGATATTGCAGGCTTTGCAGCAAGTATTTATATGAGGGGCATTCCATTTGGTTTTATACCCACTACCCTACTGGCTATGGTAGATGCAGCCATTGGCGGAAAGAATGGTGTGAACACAGGGCTGTACAAAAACTTGTTAGGCACTATACGACAGCCGCAGTTTATTTTATACATGCCTTCTTTTCTGCAAACGCTTCCTGTTGAAGAGTGGAACAATGGTTTTGCAGAAGTGATAAAATATGGCTGCCTGTTTGATAAAGAATTATTTGAGGAACTGGAACAAAACAGCATTGAATATTATCAAGAACATTCAGAAGCACTTACTGCGTTAATAGCAAGGTGTACAGACTGGAAAAATAAGGTAGTGCTGGCAGACGAACATGAGAAAAGCGAACGCAAGCTTTTGAATTTTGGTCATACCGCGGGACATGCTTTTGAAATATTATACCATCTGAAACATGGCCATGCTGTAGCACTGGGTATGATAGTAGCTTGTGTTGTTTCTGAACAAATAGATGAGGTGAATGAAGCTGTTAGAAAGCGGCTCATTTCTTTACTGAAAAAGTACAAACTGCCTACACAATTAAAGTTCGACATGAATGAAGTAATGAATGTACTGAAATTGGATAAAAAAAGAAGCGATAACAGTATAGACTATATTATTTTAGAAAGCATAGGCAAAGGAGTGATAAAAAATATTCAATTCAGCGTTATTGAAAAAGCTTTAGCAATATTTGCAGATGCAGGCAACGATTAAACCCGGTAAAATAAGCGGATCTATAAAAGCACCCGTCTCTAAAAGCATGATGCAACGCGTGTGTGCTGCAGCATTGTTACATAAAGGCAAAACCATTATTCACAATCAAAGCTATTCTGAAGATGATAAAGCTTCGCTGCATATTATTCAGCAGTTAGGAGCTAAGATAATCTCACAGGATGCACACATTCTCATTATTGAAAGCGATGGGGCTACCCCCGTAAGCAATACAATAGATTGTGGCGAAAGCGGCCTCGCTGCAAGACTATTTACACCTATAGCAGCACTGGCAGGCAAAGAAATAACCATTACGGGCAAAGGCAGTTTATTGAACAGGTCGATGGATGAATTTGAAACTATATTACCACAACTGGGCGTTGAATTGAAAAATTTCAATGGCAGCTTACCATTAAAGATGCAAGGGCGGTTGCAGGCAAAAGACATCACCATAAACGGAGATGTAAGTTCTCAATACCTTAGCGGATTGTTATTTGCATTCGCTTATGCCGCAACAAAACCTGTAGCTATACAAGTGCAAAACCTGAAGAGCAAGCCCTATATAGACCTGACATTACAGGTTTTAAAACATTTTGGGAAAGATATAGCCCATGATAATTATACTGCATTCTATATTACTCCGTCTACCTCAGCTGTCCAAACAGTAGAAATAAATATTGAAGGCGATTGGAGCAATGCATCTTATTGGTTAGTAGCTGCTGCCACAAGCGGCGATATTACTATAGAGGGTTTGGACAGTAAGTCTGTACAGGCAGACAAGGAAATACTGGCATTGCTGCAACAGATAGGTGCACAAGTACAGCAGCAAGAAAAAAATATACAAATAACTGCAGCACCTTTGCAGGAGTTTGAGTTTGACGCAACCGATTGCCCTGATCTCTTTCCAACTCTTGCAATCTTAGCTGCAAAATGTAAAGGTGAAAGTTATATCAAAGGTATTCACAGGCTATGGCATAAAGAGAGCAATCGGATAGAAAGCATTACCGAGATGCTGCATCAATTCAACATACACTATTCTATAGAAGACGATGCACTTTGCATACGATATCAAAACAAGTTTGATTATGCTACAATAGACTCGTATAACGATCACCGCATAGCCATGGCGGCGGCAATTGGTGCATTACATGCAAAAGGCCCGGTGACTATAACAGGTGCCGAAGCGGTAAATAAATCTTACCCGAATTTTTTTAAAACATTAATTTCGCTGGGGGTAACAGTACAAACATCGGACACATGAATACATTGGGCAGAATTTTCAAGATCAGTATTTTTGGCGAATCGCATGGGCCGGCTGTGGCTGTGCTGATAGATGGCTGCCCTGCCGGTATTGATATTAACGAAGATGATTTTACCGCTGACCTGGAACGACGCAAACCAGGTGCATCGGGAACTACTCCCAGGAAAGAAGAAGATGAACCTAAGATAATAAGCGGTGTGTTTAATGGCAAAACAACAGGTGCACCCATTGCTATACTATTTGAGAATAAGAATGTGCGTTCTGCTGATTATGACGCCATTAAAAATACACCACGCCCGGGGCATGCTGATTTTGTTCTCAATAAAAAATTCAACGGGTATAATGATCATCGTGGAGGCGGGCATTCTTCAGGCAGACTTACAGTTGCAATAGTAGCCGCAGGCGTTGTTGCAAAAAAGATCTTGCAAAATATACAGATCCATGCAAAATTGATCGAAGCCGGAGGCAATACTAATATAGAAACCGCCATACAAAAAGCAGTGGAGCAACAGGATAGTATAGGAGGCTTAGTAGAATGTCGGGTACAAAATTTACCTGTTGGTCTTGGTGAACCTTTTTTCGACTCAGTAGAATCCGTTATCAGTCATGCCATTTTCTCCATACCTGCTATAAAGGGTATTGAATTTGGAAGCGGTTTTTCTGCTACAAAAATGAAAGGTAGTGAACATAATGACGCTATAATAGACGCAGCGGGCAATACCAAAACCAATCATGCGGGTGGCATTAATGGCGGAATTACCAATGGTAATGAATTATATTTTCGTATTGCGGTAAAGCCTGCCAGCAGTACCCCTCAGGAGCAACAAACATGGAACAATGCTACTCAGGCAGTTGAATCATTTACGGTAAAGGGCAGGCATGATCTCTGCATTGCGCTAAGAGTACCTGTGGTTGCTGAAGCCGCAGCCGCCATTGCATTAGCTGATCTGCTGTTGGTGAATAAGCTACTTTAGTCAGTAGGCTTCTTTTCAATATCAGCTAGTATGCTCATTAGCTGTTGTATCTCTTCTGCTTTTTGTTCTTCGCGTTTGTAACGGTAACAAAGAGCCAGTTCTTCCAGCATTTTATAGACAACACGTTTGGTAGTAAGTGGTTTAAAGTACAATTCCGTATCGTGTGCGTTTATTTTACGCAGATACGTATCCACGTCTTTTTGTGTATATACCACCCCATTTATCGGGTCTACATAGAATTGTATTTGCTGTGTACCTTCTTTATCTGTTGCGAAGAATTGATGCAGCGTATCTATATACGCAAACACAAACTGGCGTGGTAAGTCAACTGCAAACACAGGGATATCTAATAATTCGCACAAAGAGAGATACAGTACGCCTAAAGTGTATGCATTCCCTTGTTTACTTTCGAGCACCTGGTTGATGAAAAAGAATTTAGGGTCACGTTCCGTTAATTCATGCCCTTGCAGCTTATAATAATTATACAATATGCTGTTGAAAACATTTACCTGTTCAAGCGGAGTGAGATAGTTATTCAGCTCCAACCAGATGTTTCTGCGTATTTGGTCAAACTGAGTAAGCAAAGAAGGCACATTCAAATCAGGGAATTGGTATTTAGCAACTAAAATAGCTCCACGTAATAATTCAGGGTGTTTGGACTTAGTCCAATCTAGAAACTCATGTTGCAGATCCTGGAAATGAACGCGATGAATCAATAACTCAATTCGCTCCTGCAAAGATTGATCGTGTGTTACTTCCCAAAGCTGCTCCAGGTTGGGGATAATCTCCCTACCGTAATGTAATAATTTTTCAGCTACCGTATCAAAAACTTCATCATCCGGGTCATCAATCAATTGAAGGAGCGCTGATATCTCGTTGTTTTGTTGCATGAGTGTTCTTAAGACAGTATTAATTTACAACAAAAGTTTTATTTTTTCCTACCACGGGGAGATCTTTTTGGAGGATTGGCTTTTGCTTCTTCAATGATCGTATTCACTTCTTCAATAGTTAATACCTCGGGTGTTTCAATTTTATCTTTTGGAATTTTATAATTCCTTAACCCTTGCTTGATATATGGGCCATATGGGCCACGTAGTATTTTTATTTTTTCCTTTTCAAATGTTTTAATAGTGCTTTCAGCTTGCGCCTTACGTTTCTCTTCAATTAACGGAGCTACTTCATCTATTTCAACAGTATATGGGTCCATTTCTTTTTTCAAAGAATAGAATTTGCCTGCATGTTGCGCATATGGACCAAAACGGCCAATACTAATCGTAATTTCTTCCCCTTCAAATATGCCTATTTTGCGTGGCAGCTTGAATAATTCCAATGCCTCTTCAAGCGTTATTGTTTCAATACTCTGGTTAGGACGCAGCTTTGCAAAACGCGCTTTTTCTTCACCTTCATTGACACCTATTTGTGCCATAGGTCCAAAACGGCCTAAACGAGCAATAACCGGTTTGCCACTTACAGGATCAATACCTAATTCACGTTCCCCTGCTGCACGGCTTGCCGTTTCGATAGTTTGTTCCACTTGTTCATGAAAGGGATCATAAAAACTACCGATCATTTTACTCCATACCTGCTTACCTTCAGCTATCTCATCAAACTCCTCTTCAATTTTTGCAGTAAACCCATAGTCCATTACGCTGCGAAAATGTAAATTCAAAAAATCGGTAACAACAAGGCCAAGATCGGTTGGAAATAATTTAGCACGCTCTGCGCCTACATTTTCCGATTCGGAACGAGTTGTAACATTTTTATCTTTTAGCGAAAGAACAGCAAACTCTCTCCTTACACCTTCTCTATCTTTTCTTTCTACATACCCACGCTGTTGTATAGTGCTAATTGTAGGCGCGTAAGTAGATGGACGTCCAATACCCAATTCTTCAAGTTTTTTAACCAACGAAGCTTCAGTATATCTTGGTAAAGGCCTTGTAAAACGTTCAGTTGCCAGCATTTCTTGCAGATCCAATTTTTGGCCAATTGTAAGTGGCGGCAACATACCCTCGTTCTCTTCTTCACCATCTTCTTCATCGCGGCCTTCAGCGTACACCTTTAAAAATCCATCAAAACGCAACACTTCGCCTGTAGCTGTTAGCGAATCAGGATGTAATGACACTTCTATTTTGGCAATAGTGCGTTCTATTTGCGCATCTGCCATTTGGCTAGCCATTGTACGCTTCCATATCAGGTCATACAAACGTTTTGTATCCATATCTCCAACTGAAGAAATACTCATATCGGTTGGCCGGATGGCTTCGTGCGCTTCTTGCGCTGATTCATTTTTATTTTTATAGACACGATGCTGATAATAATTATCCCCATATTGATCATGCACAGTTTTGCTAATCATATCTATAGCAGTATCTGATAGACTTACAGAGTCTGTACGCATATAAGTAATGTGTCCATTCTCATATAGTTTCTGTGCAATTACCATTGTTTTAGAAACAGAATACCCAAGTTTTCTGCTTGCCTCTTGTTGCAATGTAGATGTAGTAAAAGGGGCAGCAGGAGATTTTTTAGCAGGCTTTACCTGTATATCCTTTATAGTATAACTAGCATCAATGCATTTTTCCAGGTATTCCCGGGCTGTTTTTGAATCTTTTACTTTGTCTGGTCCTTCTGCCTTAAAAGTGACAAGCTTTTTATTTATATCAGGAGCCTGAAAATATGCTTCTACCTTAAAGCTGCTTTGTGTAACAAATTTTGTTATCTCCCTTTCACGTTCAGCGATCAAGCGTACTGCAACCGATTGTACCCTTCCGGCTGAAAGATTATTACGCATACTCATTTTGCGCCAGAGTACAGGCGATAATTCAAATCCAACTATACGATCCAATACTCTACGTGCCTGTTGCGCATTCACCAGGTCCATGTTAACAGTCCGGGGATTACGCACCGCCTGCTGTATGGCAGGCTTTGTTATCTCATGAAATACAATACGTTTTGTTTTTTCGGGATTCAACCCTAATACTTCGCACAAATGCCAGGATATAGCCTCCCCTTCACGGTCCTCATCCGTTGCCAGCCATATATCATCTGCCTTTTTAGCTAATGCCCTAAGTTCTTTTACTACTTTTTCTTTATCGTCTGATATTTTATATTTAGGCTTAAAACCATGTTTTATATCAATGCCCATATCCTCTTTTTCAAGGTCACGGATATGCCCGTAGCATGACTTTACCTGAAAGTCTTCGCCCAATATCTTCTCAATTGTCTTTGCTTTTGCCGGCGACTCCACTATCAACAAATTCTTTGCCATGCTACTTAATTAGTTATAAAATTTTCAACCCAGGCAAGTCCCGGATGGCTGCAATAATAAGATTGTTTATGGAAAAAAGAAAAAAAGAAACTTTTAATAGGTAATATATTTAATTAAAAACGACACTGATACTATATAAAAAAGGGATAACATTTCATGTTATCCCTTTAAAAAATTAAGTATTCAATTAATGAATGACCGTAAATCTACCTGAATAATTTACATTTTGTGCCGAGATGGTATATATATAAATACCAGCAGACAATTCAGATGTATTAATGGTCATTTTTCCTGACGATGCCGTGCCCATGTTTTGAACATTTACTATCTGACCTATAGTATTTGTAACATGGAGTGTGATATTAGCCGCTTGTGACAGCGTATAATTGATCGTTATCTTATCTGTTGCAGGATTTGGATATGCTTTTACGCCTGTTAGAATATTAGTCACATTCTTTACTGCCACTGCGTCCCTAACTGTTTTGCAGTTTGCACATGTTACGTGAGCGTCCATCCACAAATACTGATCAGGTGAGCCCGAGCCGGTTGTAGAATTATAATTCTGTATAGCAAACTGTGAAAGCCAGCGTGCAGGACTATTTGTATGGTTTACTAGCGGGTATGTGGTTGTATTGCCACTAGGTCTGCCGCGTCCGTCAAGATAGCAACTACCATTATAATCATTGTAATTGCCAAATGTCGGCACCTGCCAATCACTCATCCAATAAGGCGAGGCCTCGAAGCCATAAACCGGACAAAAATCGTTATATTGAGTAACTGAGTCGCTGGTATGATTCACATGATGCGTAGTATCACCTGATTTAAAAGCCAAGCTAATAGCAAAATGTTGCCCGGCTGGGATAGTGTTAGGTTTTACTTTCAAAGAATATAGTGTGTATGTATATAATATACTGCCCGGCATAGTGGTAGTATCTTTCGCAAATCCGCTGGAATCTGCATTAATAAGAAAAGTATCCAATGTTTGTCTTGCACCAGTTGCGGAATTATCCGGGAGTATAGCTCTGTTTATACTATCAGCATACAGCGGTTGCGGTGAGAAAAACCTTGGGCTATCGCTTGGAATATTGGGATTGTGATTGAACCATGTACTGTTGTCACCCGTTGCCTTAACATAATAAAAATCGTTTTGCTGAGGAGCAACAGAAATAAAGAGTGTATCTATAATATTGTGCCTTTCCCTGATATATGCAGCACGAATTCTTATTGAATCTACTGTATAAGATGTAGTTGCCGTAATCGTTATGTCTCCCGGTTTTGAAATAGTATCATTGGTAGTAACATCTGTACGTTCAGAATCTATATACTCAAAATAGCGTATTGGATCTATTATTTGGCCTACAGCTGACCATTCATTGGCGGCAGGACCGTTAGAATACCTATAAGATACTGTTGAATCCCACCACAAATGTGCAAAACTTATATTACGTGTACCACTTGTTGTAGTAAATGGCCAACCTAAATTTGCATCGATGATATCAAAATACCGATACCACCTTCCCCCTGCAATTCCTGTTGTCCTTTCTTCGCCCATGTTTGCACTTTGCCTAAGGGGTGTAGGGTAGATAGTTTTATTTGCCTGTATCAATATAGGATGTTCCTGAGATACCTGCATATCCGGTTGCCAAAAAACTATAGAATTCTTTCCGGAAGACTGCGCTTTGGCGGTTAATGTGAAGATGACCGCAATAAATAGTAAGTAAACTTTCTTCATGGTTATTATTTCTTTGTTATAAAAATAAGTCTTTTATCCTTAATCAATGATAATATTTGTAAATAAAATATGCGTTATGCATGTTTATTTTACATTAGACTAACAAAACAACAAACCGTTTAAACAAAAAAACGTCCCGGTTTACAAACCGGGACGTTTTGATATTTAGTAAGATCAATAATTAGTGTGCAATTACAACACGACCTACTGAACGTTGTCCGTTAGCTTCTAAAGAATAGAAGTAAACGCCTTCAGCAAGATTTGCAGTATTGAAATCAGCCTGACCAAGATTGGTGTTAGAAATAGTTTTATTACCAACAACCTGACCTATTGCATTGGTCAATGTAACGTTTACATTAGCCATAGAAGATAATGAGAACAAAATGCTCACCTCATTGTTTGCAGGGTTTGGATATGCTTTCACACCCTCAATGATATTTGTAACATTCTTAACACCTACATAAGTGTGAGTAGATCCGGCAATTGTGTTACAAGTAGTACAAATTGTATGCGCACCCCACCATAAATAATTGAATCCAAGTGGTTTTCTGTTATTAAACCCTTCTACTTCTATAACATTTGTATAAAGCCTATATTGACCGAAAGTAGAGAACATCAAATCAGTACCATTCCAATCAGCAGCATGTGTGTTATAATACTGGTTTAACCAATAAGTAGAATATGAACCAACTGATTCGTATCCAAATGCAGGCCTGAAATCATTGTGTCCTTCAACTGAGTCTGTAGCAGTCCAAGTATCAGTAGATTTGAATGTTATACTTACAGCAACACCGTAGCCTGCAGGCACTGTAATAGCAGGGAAACCATAAGAACGCTCTCTTAAGAAATAACCACCAGAATAAACAGAGTCACCTGTTGAATCAGGATTTAAAGCCACTGTGAATGTTATACCCGGATATGATGGGTTCGTACTCATAGCAGTATGACGAATAGTATCTGTAGGCCTTGGACGAACCGTATATACAGCTGTATCAGTTGTATAGAAGCTCACCCATGAATTTGTTGAAATACCATATGTATCTATCCTATTAGTAGGAACAACAGATATAATCAATGAATCTGAAGTGTGGCGTGATGGTTTTTGTTTTGAATATGCACCCCAGAAGTAAATTGAGTCTACCTGGTAGTTATCTGATGTTGTAATATTCATCAACTGACCAACTCCATTAGCTGAACCTAAAAGAGAAGTATAATAAGGTATCAACACATTTGTAGTATCCTGAAAGTTAACATATGGAGGATAAATTACACCTGCTACAGAGCTAAAGTTTATAGTACCGTAACCCGTAGAGAACCTTTGTGTAATAGTAGAATCAAACCACATAAACATAACATCAACATTGTTTAGTGTTGTAGTGGGTGTGACAGGAGAGTAGGTTACAAATGAATTTGATTTAATCTGGTTAATAATGTCAAAATAACTATACCAACGAGTCATCGTAGATGTAGTTCTTGCACCTGACATTGACAGGCTTCTGTTTAAAGGAGTAATCGGAGATTTGTATTGACCTCTGATTGTTGGGGTTCCCGTTGGTGCCGGTATAGCTGCTATACCTGAGCCATTTTCTGTAAACACCACTGATTTACCCGATTGACCAAAAGCGCTCATGGATAACGCAGCAGTCATAAGTAGTAAAAATGATTTTTTCATCACAATATTTTTTTTATTATAAATAGAAATGTTTGACGTAAAGATAGGTATTCTGAAGAAACCAAAAAAAATATTTTCATGTAAAAAGGGTTAAAAATCGAAATCCCGCTGCTTTATATGCTAACCCTATTATTTTTGCACCTTTAATATAATATATGCTTCCCGAGTTTGATAATACAGAAATAGCGTTCCAATACAGGTCTGATAATGAGCTAAAACAAGCAAAATTTCTTTTTTCCTCCATGGGGTCGCCTATTCTAACAAAGGTTGGCCTAACGGCCACTAAATTGGCTTTAACCCTTCATTTACCTGTAAAAGGGCTTATAAAAAATACCATTTTCAGACAGTTTTGTGGTGGCGAAACTATGCAGGAGGCCTCTCATACAGCCTCTACCCTTGAAAAATATGGGGTAAAAGTTATTTTGGATTATGGCGTAGAAGGTAAAGAATCCGAGGCCGATTTCGATAAGGCAGTTCCTGAATTTATTAAAGCAATTGAATATGCTGCCACTCAAAAAAACATACCTTTTATCAGCCTTAAAGTAACCGGATTTGCACGATTTGCACTATTAGAAAAAATTCATCTCAATCTGCAACTCACCTCCTCGGAACAAAAACAATGGACACAAGTGCAAAAACGCATTGATGATATTTGTAGTTGTGCTGCGCATAATAATATTATGGTGCTGATTGATGCGGAAGAAACATGGATATCAAACCCAGTATCTGAATTGGCAGATACTATGATGCAAAAATATAATTATAACAGGGCCATAGTGTTCAATACATTCCAAATGTACAGTCATACAACATTGCAGTTTTTAAAAGACTCCATGGAAAAAGCAAAAACACAAGGATATATTTTAGGAGCAAAACTTGTGAGGGGTGCATATATGGAAAAAGAACGGAAACGTGCCATAGCTATGGGTTATACAGATCCTATTCAACCAGATAAAGAAAGTACTGATCGCGAGTACGATGAAGCTGTATTGTATTGCCTACAACATCCGGATCATAACTGGTTATTTATAGGCACTCATAATGAAAAAAGTTGCCTGCTCGCTGCCACATACATGCAAGAGCACAACATCCACGCAAACACAGAAAAAATATGGTTCTCCCAATTGTATGGCATGAGTGACAATATCTCTTTCAATCTCGCTCATGAAAAATATAACGTAGCTAAATACCTACCCTATGGCCCCGTACAAGATGTGATACCCTACCTGATGCGTCGTGCAGAAGAGAACACATCTGTCGCCGGTCAAACAGGGAGAGAACTGAGTTTAATTAATAAAGAATTGAAAAGAAGAAAACAGTAAATAATTTTTTACAAGGCTTAATGACTGATAAGATACAGATCTTCGTTATCTTTTTTCATGCGGAAATTTTCTCTTGCGTATTGTTCTAATTTTCGCGGATCTTTTGCCAACTCACTTTGTTCATTCTCCATTTTGTTAATCTCTTTGGTAAGATACCCGATATCATCCCTGGTGCTTTGCAATTCTTTTCTGCGTTGTCTTTGCAGCAGCCAGTCATTCTGATCAAAATACACCATCCATACCACGAAAAGAATACTGGTAAGCAAAAATTTATTACTCAGTATTTTAACCGTCTTTTTCATCTCTTCAAAATTAGCAACAATCTATTGAATTCAAAACTGCGTAAGCATACATTTTCAGTTTATCCACAGTTGTTCACATATCCTCTTACTTTCCGAATTTCAAACTCTTGCCGGGGTAATAACCATTAGCCCCTAATTCTTCTTCTATACGCAACAACTGATTATACTTAGCCATGCGGTCAGAGCGCGAAGCAGAACCAGTTTTTATTTGTCCGCAATTCAGCGCCACAGCAAGGTCGGCTATTGTTGAATCCTCAGTTTCGCCAGAGCGGTGGCTCATTATGGTATTGTATCGGTTGTTTTGTGCCATAGTTACAGCATCAATCGTCTCGCTTAATGTTCCTATCTGGTTTACTTTTACCAACAATCCATTAGCAGTATTTTCATTGATGCCGCGTTCTAATCTTTTCACATTCGTAACAAACAAATCATCCCCTACTAACTGCACTTTATTACCCAAAGCCTCTGTGAGCAATTTCCATCCCTTCCAATCATCTTCTGCCATACCATCTTCTATACTTACTATGGGATATTTTTTGCACCATTTCACCCAGTAGTCCACCATTTCTTCACTGCTTATTTTCTTACCGGAAGATTTATGAAAATGATATTTTTTGTCTTTGACGTTATACAGTTCACTGTTTGCTGCGTCCATAGCTATCATTACTTGTGTGCCTGGTTTATATCCTGCTTTTTCTATTGCCTTTAATACAGTTTCAATAGCTTCTTCATTACTTTGAATATTGGGAGCAAAGCCTCCTTCATCACCTACATTAGTAGAATAGCCTTTCTCTTTCAGCACCAGCTTGAGAGCATGAAATATTTCTATCCCCCAACGAAGCCCGTCGCTAAAATTAGTTGCCCCGACAGGCATTACCATAAATTCCTGAAAATCTATTTTATTATCAGCATGTGCCCCTCCGTTTAATATATTCATCATGGGCACAGGTAGTGTTTTTGCATTAGCCCCACCTACATACCTGTATAACGATAGCCCGCAAGTCTGCGCGGCAGCTTTTGCTGCGGCCAGGCTTACAGCAAGAATAGCATTAGCACCCAGCTTAGCTTTGTTTTCTGTACCATCAATTTCAAGCATTGCAGTATCTATCCCACGTTGGTCAGTAATATCAAAACCGTATAGTTCTTCTGCTATTTTTTCATTGATATTTTCTACAGCTTTTGTAACACCCTTTCCGCCATACAGTTTTTTATCACCATCACGCAGCTCTACTGCTTCATGTTTACCAGTAGACGCACCTGAAGGTACTGCTGCACGGCCCATAAAGCCTTCGTTAGTATGTACATCTGCTTCTACAGTTGGATTTCCGCGGCTGTCAAGTACCTGGCGCGCTATAATGTTTGATATAAAACTCATAATTATTTATTTTCAGTAGGTTGCAAAAATAGTCTCAGAAAATGTAATTCTCTAAAAAGAAATGTTAAGCATGAAAAAAGCCCCTGCCGCGGCAGGAGCTTTCTAAAGATATTTTTATATTCTGTTAGCTGTACAATTACTGTACATGCAGGTTATATTCACCATTAGTTGCCTGAATTGTATCTGTAGCAAATGAAAATTTGCCTGTAACCTGCTTTGTGGAATAACTACTCACACTTATAGTACCTGATTTTGCAGGAACATCGAATGTAGTAACCACAAACCATGCTTTTACAGGTCCATTTTGAGTAATCGTATAGTTACCTATTCCATAAAAACTATCAATTTCCACTTTTAATCCTTCATAAAAATTAAGAGGCGCCGGCTGCACATATCCACCGTTTAACTCTAATTTTTCCCTGGTATTAGCAGTATCATACACTATCATTGCCGTGGCAAGTGTAGTATTCCATGCCCCACCGAATACAGTCGCACTCATTTGAATAGCAGGAGTATTTGGTATAGCATCGTTGCTTTTGTTGCATGCAGCAAATAATAGGGTCAATCCAAACAGCCCAATACCCAGTTGACTGATTTTCCTCATAAGTAAAAATTAGTTTACCCGATAAAGATACAAGTGTATAATTAAAAAACCACCATAAGCCGTACATTTAAACATGCAAAAAAAATATCATTTTATATTATACATTTTTTTATTACCGTTTTTCACACAGGGGCAGTCTATTATTACACCCTTTGAAAATTCTGATAGTGAAGCGTCAGCAACATATTTTGAAGCTATTTCTTATTATAAAGTACTTGCAAATACTTATAATAACATAAGTATACAAGATATTGGCCCAACCGATACTGATTACCCGCTGAGCATAGTATATTATAGTGGGGATAAAAGCTTTGACATCAATAAATGGAAGGCTGATGGCAAAATGATATTATTGATTAATAATGGCATTCATGCAGGTGAGCCCGATGGTATAGATGCCTGTATGATGCTATTGAGAGATGCGGCAACAGCTAAAATAAAAATACCATCAAATATTGTACTTGCAGTTGTACCTGTATTCAATATTGGCGGCTGCCTTAACAGGAACAGCTATAGCCGGGCCAATCAAAATGGGCCAAAAGAATATGGCTTTCGCGGGAATGCTCAGAATTTAGATTTGAATCGTGATTTTATGAAACTCGATTCAAAAGAAGCCAGAACATTGGTGCAATTTATGCGCAAACTGGACCCCAATATTTTTATAGACAACCATGTAAGCGATGGAGCAGACTATCAGCATATAATGACACTGCTTGTGACACAACACAATAAACTTGGAGGAGAAACAGGTAAGTACATGAACGACAGCTTCGTTCCGCTTATTTATGCAGACATGAAAAAGAAAGGCTATGACCTGGTACCTTATGTCAATGATTTCAACGCTACACCCGATAAAGGCTGGAGAGAATTTTATGACCCGCCACGTTTTGGCAGTGGCTATGCAGCACTATGGCAAACAATGGCATTTGTACCCGAAACACATATGCTCAAGCCCTATAGACAAAGAGTTGCTGCTACTTACCAGCTGATGCGCAGTTTTATAAAGATGGCTGCTGAACACGCCGATGAAATAAAAGCAGCACGTAATAACGACCGGAAAAAGTTACAAGACAAAAAAGAATTTGCATTGAGCTGGCAGGTTGATACCACGAAATACACTATGATACCTTTCAAAGGATATGAAGCCGGATATAAGCCCAGCAAAGTATCGGGGTTACCGAGATTATACTACGATCGCAGGAAACCGTATACCAAACAGGTGCCTTTTTATAACCATTTTACTGGGACCCAAAAAGTTACTGCACCTAAAGCATATGTTATACAACAAGGCTGGAATGATGTCATAGACAGGCTAAAATGCAATGGCGTGCACATGCAAAAGCTGGAAAGAGATACAGTGATGTATGTAATGGCACCTTATATCGGCAATTTTCAAACACTACCCAAGCCATATGAAAAGCATTATCTGCATAGCAAAATAGACTATATAGGCCTTCTTGAACCCTTACAATTTATTGCAGGTGACTACATCATCTCGGTAAATCAACCGGCAAAAAGATATTTGATAGAATCGCTGGAACCAAATGCTCCGGATGGTTTTTTTGCATGGAATTTTTTCGATGCCGTACTACAACAGAAAGAATACTTTAGTGATTATGTATTTGAAGATACCGCCGCAAGAATCATAGAACGAGTGCCTGGGATCAAAAAAATGCTGGAAGAAAAAAATAAAGCAGATACAAATTTTGCAAAGAACGGAGCTGCGCAACTTGATTTTATTTATCGCCATACACAATACTGCGAACCTGTCAATATGCGTTGCCCTGTGTTTCGGATCGAGTACTGATAAATATGTTCATTAGGCTGTAGCAATTTTATAACACCCCTCACATTGTCGCATTTTTATATATACTAAGCCCTGTAAAAGCTTGTATGTTTTTACCCTTCAATCAATTATATTTGCACCCTGTTTTATAACCATATAAATAATTTATGAATATACTTTACCTCGTGCCTTGTTTCGGCGTATTGGCTTTATTGTACACCTTGTTTAAAAGTTCCTGGGTTACCAAGCAGGATGCCGGTAATGACCGGATGAAGGAAATAGCAAAATATATTTCCGAAGGTGCCATGGCTTTCCTGAAAGCTGAATATAAAATACTTGCTTATTATGTTGTAATAGCGGGGATATTACTCGGCTATATGGGTAACGCTAATCCTAATTCCAGTTTCTTTATTGCAGTAGCATTTGTAATAGGTGCATGTTTCAGCGTGTTAGCTGGTTTTATAGGTATGCGCATTGCCACCAAAGCCAATGTGCGCACAGCACAAGCAGCACGTACCAGCCTTAGCAAGGCGCTAGCCGTTTCTTTCGGCGGTGGTTCGGTTATGGGCTTGGGAGTTGCAGGCTTGGCAGTGCTTGGCTTGGGCTCAGTATTCATCATATTGTTGCACATGTTCGCGCCCGGTCTGATGGCCAATAGTGAAGAGGTAAGGAAGTCTATTGAAGTATTGACAGGCTTTTCCTTAGGTGCTGAAAGCATAGCACTTTTTGCCCGCGTAGGAGGCGGTATCTATACCAAAGCCGCTGACGTAGGGGCTGACCTGGTAGGTAAAGTAGAAGCGGGCATACCGGAAGATGATCCACGCAACCCTGCAACCATTGCAGATAACGTAGGTGATAATGTGGGTGATGTGGCAGGTATGGGTGCTGATCTTTTTGGTTCTTATGTAGCGACAGTTTTGGCCACTATGGTACTGGGTCAGGAAACACAATCTATCGATGCATACAATGGTTTTGCTCCTATATTATTACCAATGTTGATTGCAAGCTTAGGTATTGTTTTCTCTATGATAGGCACATTGTTTGTGCGCGTTTCTGATAATGCAGGTGTAAGCACTTCTGCGGTTCAGAAAGCATTGAACATGGGCAACTGGGGCTCCATAGTGCTTACAGCTGTATCCTCTTATTTTCTTGTAAATTATTTAATGCCTGATACCATGACATTGCGTGGTCATGAGTTTGCAAAAACAGGCGTATTTGGCGCAATCATCGTAGGCCTGGTAGTAGGTACATTAATGAGCATCATAACAGAATATTACACAGCCATGGGCAAACGCCCTGTATTGAGCATTGTAAGGCAATCATCCACCGGTCATGCTACCAACATTATTGGCGGTCTGGCAATGGGTATGGAAAGCACTTTCTTACCGATCCTTGTTTTGGCTGGGGGTATATGGGGCTCATACGCTTGCGCAGGCTTGTATGGTGTAGCTATTGCTGCTGCAGGTATGATGGCTACTACTGCTATGCAATTAGCTATAGATGCTTTCGGGCCGATATCCGATAATGCTGGTGGTATTGCAGAAATGAGCGAACTGCCAAAAGAGGTTCGCGAAAAAACAGATACACTTGATGCGGTTGGTAATACAACAGCTGCAACGGGTAAAGGCTTTGCAATTGCTTCTGCTGCTCTTACGGCATTAGCTCTTTTTGCGGCCTTCGTAGGTGTTGCAGGGATAACAGGTATTGATATTTATAAAGCCCCTGTATTAGCTTGTTTGTTTGTCGGCGGCATGATACCTTTTATTTTCTCATCTCTAGCTATTCGTGCTGTAGGTGAAGCAGCCATGAGCATGGTGGAAGAAGTTCGCCGCCAGTTCCGTGAAATTCCTGGGATTATGGAAGGCAAAGGCAAACCTGAGTATGATAAATGTGTGGCTATTTCGACCAATGCCTCTTTGAAAAAAATGATTGCCCCAGGTGCTATTGCTATTATCTCTCCATTGGTTATCGGTTTTATGCCTGGCCTCGGCGCTGAAGCATTAGGTGGCTTCCTTGCAGGTGCTACTGTAAGCGGTGTACTGATGGGTATGTTCATGAACAACGCAGGTGGCGCTTGGGATAATGCAAAAAAATCTTTCGAAAAAGGTGTTGAAATAAACGGCGAGATCTACTATAAAAAATCAGAACCGCATAAAGCATCTGTAACCGGTGATACTGTAGGTGATCCATTCAAAGACACGTCAGGTCCGTCAATGAACATCCTGATCAAATTAATGTCTATCGTCGCATTGGTAATAGCACCAACTATTGCTACTATGCATGCTAATAAAAAGGCTGCACAAGCACCCGTAAAACAACAAGTAAAAACGGAGGTCGCTGTAACAAAATAATTATTGGCATTGTATAATAAATAAGTCCCGCAGGTAAAGCGGGACTTATTTATTTTGCGTCTTATCGTATTCAGACATAGCTCATTATCATTTCTTATATAGCTTACTCTTTATCCAGCCCCATTTGTGCAGTCGGTGTGTAATGGATACGCGCAGCACGCCTCTACCATATTTCATGCTTCTTTTAAAATTAATACTCGATGCTTCTTCAAAATATTTTGTTGGGCATGTTACTTCAGCTATCTGGTATCCATTCATGAATATCTGTGATATCATTTCATTGTCAAAAACAAAATCATCGCTATTATGTGTAAAATCTATCGAGCGGATAACCTCTGCAGAAAACGCTCTGTAACCGGTATGATATTCACTGAGTTTCTCCCAAAGCAATATATTTTCAAATAAGGTAAGAAAGCGGTTAAAGATATATTTATATACGGGCATCCCGCCTTTTAAGGCGCCATTGCCTAATATCCGTGAGCCCAATACTACAGGATATACATCATATGCAATAATAGATGACATAGCATGTATCAGCAAAGGTGTATACTGGTAATCAGGGTGCACCATGATCACTATATCAGCACCAATTTCCAATGCTTTTTTATAGCAACTTTTTTGATTGCCGCCATAACCTTTGTTTACTTCATGTTTGACAATATGTTTAATACCCAGTTCCTGGCCTACTTTCACCGTTTCATCAGGGCTGTTGTCATCAACCAGCACTACATCATCTACAATATCGAAAGGTATTTCCTTATGCGTGCGCTCTAAAGTAAGCGCTGCGTTGTATGCAGGTAATACCACTACTATTTTTTTCCCGTTTAGCATATTTACTTTTCAAAAATAAAAAAATCTCACTCATATTCACCACATTCTATCATATTGTCACTGTGCAACTTCCCCATCTCTTATCTGCATACCGGTTGCGATCAGATTGCTGGCTGCTCTTGCCAATAAATTATTTTTCATGTCAAAAACACTACATTCTACATGAATGATCTTTTTGCCATGCCTGATAACATTTGCTTCAGCTCTCAATCGCTCTCCTTGTCGTATTGCATACAAAAAATCTACATTCAGGTTCATAGACGTATAATGCGAATCCAGGTCAAGACTCACTACACTCCACCCAATCACTTCATCGATAACGAGGCTCATTATACCACCATGTATATTACCGTAGGGGTTTGTCATTTCCTTTCTCACTTCCAACGATATTACAGCTCTTCCTCTTTCAATAGCTTCCAGTTTAAACTGCAACCAGTTACCAGCTTCCGACCTTGAATTCTTCACTTCCTTACCCAAAAATTCCTGTTTTATCCACTCTAACACCTTTCCCGGTGGTACTTCTTTGTATCCCATATTGTTTTTTTATCATTTTCTTTTAGCTTTGTTAGGGTTCAACAAGTTGTAAAGGTAATTTTTTACCTTTTGCAAATAAAAAAGGACTGATAGAAATCAGCCCTCTGAAATTTGAAACAAAGAATAT
>Ga0207138_1030_pt1 | contig 26161 bp, 25 predicted proteins | sample Alteio_BWMinHeat_6_FD_153589 | JGI IMG/M metagenome (GOLD analysis project Ga0207138, IMG submission 153589) | Enriched cells from forest soil in Barre Woods Harvard Forest LTER site, Petersham, Massachusetts, United States -... | ecosystem: Environmental > Terrestrial > Soil > Temperate forest >...
GAGATAGTTATCGCGGAAGGTGGCATTCTGCTCCGGATCGAGCGCTTCCAAAAGAGCGGAACTGGGATCGCCGCGGAAATCGCGCCCGACTTTATCAATTTCGTCGAGCATGAAAACCGGGTCTTTAGTTTCAGCGCGGCGAATGCCTTGGATGATTTGCCCCGGCAAGGCGCCGATATAAGTGCGCCGGTGGCCGCGAATCTCAGCTTCGTCGTGCACGCCGCCGAGCGAGATGCGCACAAACTTGCGCCCCAAGGCGCGCGCAATCGATTTGCCAAGAGAAGTCTTGCCTACGCCCGGAGGGCCCACGAAACACAGAATGGGCCCTTTCATGCTAGGTTTCAATCGCCGTACGGAAAGGTAGTCGAGAATACGGTCTTTGACCTTCTTCAAATCGTAGTGGTCGGTGTCGAGGACTTCCTTGGCCTTGAGAATGTCCACGTCGCCGCCGGACGTTTTCGCCCAGGGCAGCACCGCCAGCCACTCGATGTAGTTGCGGGTAAGGGAATAATCCGCCGCCATCGGCGACATACGGGACAAACGCCCCAGCTCTTTGAGGGCTTCCTTCTTGACTTCATCGGGCATGCCCGCGGATTCAATCTTCTGTCGTAGTTCTTCATTATCGCGCGCGCCTTCATCTTGCTCGCCCAGTTCTTTCTGAATAGCTTTCATCTGCTCGCGTAGATAGTATTCGCGCTGTGTCTGCTGCACACGGTCCTGCACTTCAGACTGGATCTTGTTGCGCAGCTGCTGGACTTCCAATTCCTTCGCCAGGTGCTGGTTGATTTTTTCCAGGCGGACACGGACATCGGTGGTCTCGAGCGTGTCCTGCTTGTCAGCGGTCGAAAGTGAGGGCAGCGAAGATGCAATGAAGTCCACCAAGCGCCCCGGCTCGTCAATGTTCATCGCCACCGTCGAAAGTTCGTCGGACAAAGTCGGCGACCCTGCCACAATCTGCTGAAATAAGGTCAGAACATTGCGTTGCAGCGCCTCGACTTCCGAACTCGTGGGCGGAATAGCCTCCGGAATCGAGTCCACACGTGCCCGCATAAATGGAGCCAACTGGGTGAACTCTGTCACTCGCACCCGTTCAAGTCCTTCGGCAAAGACAAACAGGCTCTGGTTGGGCATCTTCACAACTTTGTGGACGACCGCCAACGCACCTACGGTATAAAGATCGCTGGGCTGGGGAGTGTCCACTCGCGCTTCACGTTGCGCTACTACAACAATGGTCTTATCTTCCCCCAGCGAATTGATCAGTTGGACAGAACTTTCCCGGCCGACCGTCAAGGGCAGAACGGCGTGCGGAAACAGCACCGTGTCGCGTACTGGGAGGATTGGAAGCGCTCCCGGTGCGGGGTCGCTAATCTTTGTGTTTTCTTTTACTTCCTTCGCTTCTTTTGGAGTGCGCTCGGGGCGCGATGATTGTGTCATGAATTCACCTTGAGTGAAATATGCTCAAGTTTGATGAGACAAACTTCTCGAAAGATGCAACCCACTTCAAAAATTGCGCTGATAGTTCTATGTGGAATTCTAAACCTTCCCAGCGGCCTCCGCCGAACCGAAGGTACAGGGAACGAGTGGGGGACACCTAAAATTCCCAGGTAGGATTCGAGCGAACCCTATTTGTTCTCGGCCCGCTGGACAAGTCTTTTTCCAACACAAAAGCATCTAGTCCGTTCGAGTAGTAGCGAGGACTGGTCTTCACCACGTCATACCCATGGCGCTTGTAGAAGGCCAGGGCGGCCGCGTTGTCTACCGCAGTCTCCAGCACGACGCCGGTGCAAGGAACTGCGCGGAAGCGATCTTCGGCTGCGGTCAACAACTTTGAGCCAATACCAAAACGGCGGCTGGCCAGCGGTACGTCGATGGTCAATATATGGCCGATCCGTCGGTTCGCCTCGGCCACGATGAAGCCTAGAATGTCGTGCTCAGACTCCGCTTCCAGAGCAGTGTTTCCGTGGGACCTCGCCGACTTGGCCACAGCTGCTTCCGCCACCAGGGTAAAAGAACCTCGCCGGTGGATGTAGGCAGCCAGTTCCTGTCGGGAGTAAGCAATCCCCGGCACGAAGCAGTCTTGATCAACCTGCCAAAGCTGGTCAAAATCTTCGGGCCGGAAATCACGGAGGGTAAATTCCACAAGTCATTGTAACCGGGCACCTTCGTGCGCCCGAGACTGCCCGGTTGTACCGAAGCCCCGAGCAGAGCCTAGGGGAAAGCCGAGGGGTGCCCTTGGTGTTTTTGCGAATTTAGACACTTCTTCTCATGGACAGCCAAGGTCAGGATTTTCACGCAAAAAAAGTCCAAGAAACTGTTGCCGGAGCTGCACCCCTCGACGTACCATTCGCATCTGAAGATTTTTAGTGGTTTATATTCTGTGCGTCTCCTTTTCATTAACGGACTGATTGATGGGGGCACAGCTGCGGGTCTGGTTGTTCTGTGGTATCTCTGTCTCGCTGGTTACAACCACCGCCGGGGAACCAAGGCCTTACGCTGGCTAGAAGCGGCCTGTTCCGGGCGCGCTCGGGTGCTTGAAGCCCACTGGATGGGTGCTTCGGGACTGCAGGCACATCTGGGCTTTGCCGCCCACTGGTTTGAGAATGCCCGCGTCACCATCCGGCTGCTGCCTCGACCGTTACCAGTACAATGGATGCTGAGCCGCTGGCATAAGCAGCGGGAAACCTTAACCTTTGAGGCCGATCTCGACTATGCTCCTAATCTTCAGCTCGAGGTTCTCCGCCATCGCTGGGTGAGCCAAAACGACAACAAGATCATTCGTGATTCACGGGACTGGACCGTGGTTCGCCCCGGTCCGATTATGTTCACTACGTGTTCGCAGTGGAAACAGGAAGTCCCGCCCATCGTCAATACTTTGATCACCACCCGAGGCCACAACTTGCTGAGTGTGCGTTTTCGCCCCGAGTCGCCGCATTTGGCAGCTACCATCGACCTCGAAGCCATCGCCGACGAACAGGCAGCGGCAGGCTTCCTCGATGTGCTGCGCGAGCTGGCCGGTTCTTCGACCTCCCGGCAGTAAATCTTTGTTGTAATTTAAGGTTTTTTCTTCCCTTTCCCCTGGGCCGATGAGGATGAATTTTCGTTGGAGGAGGAAGACTTGCCTTTGCTGTCACACGAGGCCACGCCGGTGACACTCACGTTCACCAACTTCAGCAGGCAACCAAGGTCGAATGACGTTCCAAACAGGAAACGCAGGTCCCCCTGAGAGTTTCCCACTCGCGTATTGGAATCAAATCCAAGGAAGATTGGATATTTGGGAATGTTGAATCGTCCCTCCATAGCGAGACGGCCAGGATGATCAACCTTTCCGGCCGCGTCCAGAGTTGCAAAGTTCTCGAATTTTCCGTACGTAATGTCCAAGTACAGCAAACTGTCGGGCGCCACGGACGTTCCCGCGTGATCGTGAAACCGGTAGAGTCCGAAACGGCTGCCCCCCGCATAAAAATGGAAAAAAGTCTGGCCGTTTATGGTGGTCACAGGGTTTTGTGTTGTCGACCCGGTTCCACTGGCGGTGGTGGTCGCCGATTGCAGCAGGGTCTGAAATCCTCCCTTAATAATGGGAGCGTAATACAGGGCGTAGCGATGATCTTCCGCGTTCGGATTCTTGGGCCACGACGACCATTTGAAATAGTTAGGTGCGTAAACCGCTCCCGAAATAAGAGCCGACTTCGCTGAGGTGTTGAAGGTAGCGGGGAGGGAAGAGTTGGGCGTCGTGGTCGTTGAGCTGGAGGTCGGACAAGCGTTCGATGTCGCGGTCTGTTGACACGAACTCACCGGCAAAGAGGTCAAGCGCGCTTCAAAAGAGCTGTTGAGCTGCTTGCCGAAAATCTGGTTAGCAAGACCCCAAGGCTCGGTTGGGTCTTTCATCGCCCATGTGTTATCCGCATTGAAATTAAGGTAGGAAGAAGTTTTTGAAAACTGGTTTTGGTCCTGGGACAAGATGGCGCCTGCGGAAAGATAAATCCGGACCCGCCCAAAATCAAATTCGCTGCTCGCGTCAGCCACAGTGGCAGTGGCCCCTGGCAATCCATATTGTTCCGGTGTGACACCCTCAGCAGAGGTGATTCGCTGCGCCGTCACTTTCTGACCCGTAGTGAGGGACTTGGGGAGCTTGGCCGAAAAAGAACCGTCGCGAGACACCGTCGCCGTCGCCACAGGCAGGTCTTCTACACAGATTCGGACCGAGCCGCCGCTGCTTTCTTTTTTTGAGGTTTCTTTCAGTTTCCCGGAAACTTGATCGCTCGATTTCACCGGGTCGAGAATCGGCCCCGAACCCTGGTCCCCTGTACCGGTTTCCGAGCACTTGCCCACGGGGACGGAGTTGCTAACCGGGCCGTAGGTTTCCGCCGCACCATTGGTTCCAGCGATAACCTCCTGTGCCGTGACTTTGTCGCCTAGTTTCGTAGTGATCAGGGCAGAGAATTTCCCTTTAGCGACTTTCTGTTTCGCGAGTCCATTCTGGTCTTTCACTTCCTGGTCGTTAATACAGATGCGGACGCTTTCTGCTTTTGTATCCGTCAAAGTCCCGGAAACAGTTGCACCCGTATCAGCGTCAATTTCAGTTTGATCAAGCTTTGGCGCGGTTCCCTTAGTGCTTTCGCCCGCCTTGGCACAACTTCCTGCTGCTCCGGAGGCGTTGTCCTGACTACTTGCGGCTGCTGGAGCCGAGGCCGCCGTCGCAGAGGCGGCTGGGAGCGTAGGACAACTGGATTGGAGCGATTTTATTTCGTCCTCACGGGACTTCTGAATCGCTGCTTTCTCCGATGCTGGCAATGACATCTTGTCCACCGGCTCCAACTGGTCAAGCATTTTCAGGAGATTCTTGGCTGCCTGGGTAAGCACCGCTTTCTGTGCGTCAAAAAGGGCCTTTTCGTCTGGATCGGTCGGCGGAGTCTTACAAACTTCGGAACTCATGGCGGCGATCTGCTTCTTCAATTCGTCGACCTTGGTGTTTGCATCGTCATCAGCCCAAGCCGGCATACTTGCTAGCCCGACCAGCATGCAGATCACAGTGATAACCTTTATCAGGTGTTGCGGTGGATGGTTCACTTCGCTGAAATACATGCGGTACCCCCGTTACCTTTTCGCGCCGGCATTTCAGTCAGGGCACAAACGCATGCTGACCTTACAGTGGGGAACCCGGCCAAAGGGTAGGCGTACTTTCTATGAAAACTACCTTTGTCAAAACTTGGCGGTCCTTTCTTTTCTGAAACTAGAACACCGGGTAGCGGCACGAAATTTTTGGGGCGAGAACGCCATTCTCCATTGTGAATTTTCCTGTATTTAAGCAGGCTTGAACGCAGGAAGTAGTTCTGATCTTTCAATCCGCATGTCCTAGCACAATAAAATTAATTCTGGACAACAAATATTTTTTGTTCCAAAAATGGAACAAGCAGTCTAAGAGGGGAGCGGCATCCAATTTTTTCAGGACAGGTCGGAAGCACAACCAATTGATCGGCTCGGTCTAGTGGTTCCCCGACTCCGGGGCGAAGCGGTAACCCACGCCCCGAACCGTCAGCAGATGTCTGGGCTGGGCGGGATCGTCTTCAATATAACGGCGAAGCCGGACGATGAAGTTGTCAATGGCCCGCGTGTCAGTGTCTTCGTGCAGCCCCCAGACTTCTTCCAGGATGGCTTTGCGTGAGACCACACGGCCGCGATTGCGGACCAGATGCCGCAATAGTTCTGCCTCCATCAGTGTAAGTTGGATTGTGTTCTCCTGGAGTCGCAGCTCAAGTTTGCCAAAATCAATGGTCTTGCCATTGAAAGAAAATACGTCATACTCGGCGGCTCCGGGAGGTGCAACACCATTTGGCCCGTGTTTTCGCGGGGACGAAGCCGCCTCCAGCGGGCCCAGCCTCGACCATTCGCGACGGCGCAGCAAACCTTGCAGCCGGGCCAGCAGGATGGGAAGCTCGAACGGCTTTGGCAGATAGTCGTCCGCGCCCGAGGCGAAACCCTTAAGCACATCTTCCGGTCGGCCACGGGCCGTCAGCATGAGCACGGGGACAAAATTTCTCGCCGCTCTCAGTTCCGCGGCCACGGCAAAACCGTCTTTGCCGGGAAGCATGACATCGAGTACAACCGCATCAAATTCTTCCGCTTTGTGATTTGCGTTTTTTCGCTGCCCGAGAAGCAACTCGATGGCGCGTTCGCCATCTCTCGCGACTTCGACGCTGTGTCCTTCCGCCTCCAGATTGAACTGCAACCCCTTGGCCAAGTGGGCTTCGTCCTCGACAATCAGCACACGGCTCATGTCCGCTTCTCCAGCGGCTCGCGGTCCCGAATCATCAGCTGCGGAAGCTCGAGCACAATCGTTGTTCCCTGGCCTTCTCCCTGACTTTGAGCAAACACCCGGCCACCGTGTTTGCGCGCAATGGCGCGGACGATGAACAACCCCAGGCCCGTTCCTTTGACGTGTGCCAGCGAACGGTTCGATACCCGATAGAAGCGCTTGAACACGCTTTTCAATTCTCCCTCCGGAATACCCACTCCGTGGTCCCGAACACTCAGCCGCACATGCTTTTCGTCGGGGACCTCCACGCGTACAAAGACGTCCACCTTATTGCCCGAGTACTTGATGGCATTGTCGAGGACGTTGGCCACTGCAGTGCGCAGTTCCTCGGGATCACCCGTCACGCTATGGCCCTGGCCGTTCGCTTCGAAATGCACCGCCTGAGGTTGAAGATGATGACCTGTCCGCGCCGCCTCCACGCACTCTCCGACCAGATGGCCGAAATCAATTGGAACGCGCCGGCGGCTGCTGTTCCGGTGCCCCGCTACTCCAGCTTTCAATACCTGCTCGACCGTGCCCAAAAGGCGGTCCGTATCTTCGAGCATGAGGCGATAAAAATCACGGCGCTGAAGTTCATCCACTTCACGGTGCTGGAGAGTTTGCAGGTAGAGTCGGATGGAGGCGATCGGGGTTTTCAGTTCGTGAGTGACCGCATTGATGAAGCTGTCGTGCTGCTCGTTGCGGCGGATTTCCCGCACCAGAAAAATCGTGTTCAGCACAAGCCCCGCGGTGATGGCACCAAAAAAGATCACACCCAGAAAGACTTTGATGCCTTCGCGCCAGTTGAGAATGATCCAACCGGAACCCACCGCAACGGCCACGCCCGCCAGGCTGACGCCTAGAACCAGAAATGTGATCGTGGCCTTGCGCCGGCTGGTGATGCGCATAATACGATTCTACTCAATACCGTCCATCCGTAAGTAAAGTTAAGATTGAACATCTGTTTCCGGTCACTCGTAGTCTATTGTTGTTGAGGGATATCCCTATGAACGCTCACAGTGTTTGCCGTCTAGGCGCCGGCCAGTTCCACGGCCACGTGGTCCGCAGCCGGGAAGTCGGTGGCTTTCGGCTTACCGAAGACGTATATCCGCAGAACCTGCGTGTGCCCCGCCACTCCCACGAATTGGCCTACCTCTCATTTGTGGTCGAGGGCTCATACACGGAATGCTCGAAAAACCAGACCCGTGAATGCACGCCAGGTACAGCTATTTTTCACCCCGCCTCAGAAACTCACTCGGACCACTTTCAGCGCGCCGGAGGACACATTTTCAGTGTCGAGATTGCGCATGCCTGGATTAAGCGGCTGCGTGATGAAAACTGCGATACTGCAACCCCCAGAACTTTCAATCGAGGGGCCGTGACCAACACCGTGACACAATTGCTCCGCGAGTTTCGAGAGCCAGACCCTTTCTCGGCCCTTGCGGTGGAAGGCTTGGTGTTACAACTTCTGGCTCAACTCAGCCGTTACCGCCGGGCATCTCTTCACGGACCAGCACGATGGATGAAGATTGTGCTAGACGTCCTGCATAAGGAATTCGACCAGAAACTGGATCTGACTCTGATCGCGAACCGCGCTGGCATTCACCCAGTCCACCTCGCGCGCGAATTTCGCAAGCATCATCGCCGCACGGTTGGAGACTATATCCGTCAGGTACGCACCGATGCTGCTTGCCAGCGCCTCACCCGATCGGACGAACCCATATCCGAGATCGCGCTGCAGACCGGGTTTTTCGACCAGAGCCATCTCACAAAAATCCTAAAGACCTTAACCGGCTATACTCCTGCCCAATACCGAGAACAGGCCCGGGGGCGTTAATCAGGTGCTATGCGCTAAGCGCATACAAGACCGCCGTTGGTGGACCGTTTTAATGTAACCGGTATGTCCGCCGAAGAATCCAATCCGTCTTTGCCACTATTCTCGTTGTCGGATGTGCATCTGCGCGTCTGGCCGTTTGTAATGGTCCTATTGCTGGCAGCAGCCGGGATGGTTCCTGGAGCATTGGCCTTCAAGCTGGTGACCTCCTATTTGACACCTGCGCAACTCGAGGCAATGCCATGGCTGGCAGGTTATGCTTCCGAGACCGGATTCCTGATTGGAGCCCTGATTTGTATCGGCTTCCTCAGCAAAGGCCGGTTCGGCGAATTCGGTCTGCGACTGCCTCGCGGAAAGAGCTATCTCAAAACTGCTTTCTTATGCGGAGTATTCTTCGGACTGCTGATGATTGTAGTTGACTATCTTCCCAAACTAATCGCCCACGTTCCCCCGGAGGTGGTCCCTCTTACCCGCAGGAGTATTACTGGACAACTTGTGTTTGAGGGGATATTTCCTGGCGTCGGCGAAGAGGTTTTGTTCCGAGGCCTGCTGGTGACATATTTGAGTTCACGAATCTCGGGCCGAATCCGATTTCTGGGGTTCGATATGCACATCGCGGGCGTGTTAATCGCTCTCATGTTTGCGCTCGCTCACATGTCCAACTTTTGGTCGCGACCATTCTTGCAAGCGCTTGGACAGCAGGTGTACGCATTCAGTTTTGGAGTGTTTTACGCCTATTGGTACGAGAAATCAGGCAGCTTGGCAGCCGCAATAGTCGGTCACAATGTAGGTAATTTCGTTGAATCTGTGATCGAATTTCTCTTGGCGGCGCTATGGCGCTAATGGTGTTTATGGCCCAGAACGTCCTCTGAGCGCACAGGCCTAAACCGAGGCCAATTCCGGAGCCACTACTGAAGATTCTTGCGGGCGTTGCGGCAATTCCGACAACTTTACCCGGTACACATGGCGCGCCAGGCCCAGCTTCTTCAGGGCCCAGATGCCGTACCAGTTCATATCAATTTCATACCATCGCAGACCATGGCGGGCGGAAACCGGGTGCGCGTGATGATTGTTGTGCCAGCCCTCGCCAAAGGTCAGAATCGCCACCCACCAGCTATTAGTCGAAAGATCTTTCGTGACAAAGCGCCGAGTGCCCCAGCTATGCGTCGCCGAGTTCACCAGCCATGTCGTATGCAAGCCGACCACGGTGCGCATGAAGACTCCCCACAGCAGTAACGGCAGACCTCCGATGGCCAGCAGCACCACGCCCAGCACAATCATGGGAACGTAGTGATATTTCGTGATCCAAACGTGAAATTTATCTTTGGCCAGGTCGGGAACATAACGCGCCAGGGTTGTGGTGTCATGGTGCATGGACTTGCCAGTCAGGATCCAGCCCATATGCGCCCACCACTTGCCATCAATGGGCGAGTGCGGATCGCCTTCGTGATCGGAGTACTGATGATGAATGCGGTGCGTCGCCACCCAGAAAATTGGTCCGCCTTCGAGCGCAAGGGTTGCGCAGGTGGTGAGGACATATTCCACCCACTTTGGCGTCTTATACCCGCGATGCGTGAGCAGGCGGTGATAGCCCATTCCGATGCCCAGGCTGCCGGAAACCCACCACAGGAACATCGTGGCCAGAAGTACTTTCCAACTAAAGAAGAAGAGGGCCGCAATCGCCCCAACGTGAAACAGGGCCATAAAAGTTGCGGTCACCCAGTTGATTTCGTTATCGGCAGCGGCGTCGCGGTGAAGCGCTTCGAGTTCCATGGCGAGGGTCCCTGTGCTGGTTTTGAATGCTATGAGTCAAAACTATCAGGGATTATCGCTGCGAAAGTGTAATAGTTGTGTAATAGGGGAAAGGGAGTGGTTACCAGAGTACAGGGCTGCCTGGACGGGCCTCGCTCTTTAAACGCTGCAACGGATATACCGCAGAAAACTGGATCATCCCCTCAGCGTTAGGCCGATGCGCCCTTCACTTCGATCCCTGCCCATTTTTCCAGCAGAGTCAGCGTAGCAGCGTAATCGAGGTCGCCGTGTCCATCTTCGGCGGCCACTTCGTAGATTTCTTCCACCGTCTCCAGCCCCGGCAGCTTCACCCGAGCTTCCTTGGCCGCATCCAATGCCAGGCGAAGGTCTTTGTACATCAAGCGCAGAGGGAAGTTCGGAGAGAAATCACGCCTCATAACAAACGGAGCTTTATACTCCACCACGCCCGAGTGCACCATCGAAGCCTGAATTAAGGGCAATAGAACCTCCAAATCTACGCCCAGCTTCGCGGCTAACGTAAGGGCTTCGGCAAAGCCTTCATAAATCATCGCGATTTGCAGATTCATCACGAGCTTGGCAGCCTGCCCCTTGCCGGTTTCGCCCATGCGAAAGAATTTCTTGCCCATGGCGGCGAACAGGGGTTTTACTTTCTCAATGGCCGATTCCTCTCCGCCTACAATAAAAATCAGGGTGCCGCTTTCCGCTCCGGCTTTGGATCCGGTCATCGGCGCATCCACGTATTGCACGCCCCGCGTACACACCCTCTCGGCAAACTGACGCGTTGCGGAAGGCGAGATCGTACTCGAGTCCACGATCGTCATGCTTTGGGCAAGGGATTCTTGCACGCCCTGCGGTCCGAATAGCACGCTTTCGACCGCTTTGGTATCGGAGACGCACATCCACACCACTTCAGCGCCATGGGCGGCGTCAGCGGGAGAAACCGCCAGCCGCGCACCTTCGACGTCCTTGCCCGGCGTGCGGTTCCACACCGCAACTTCGTGTCCGGCCTTGGCTAAATTGGACGCCATCGCCCGCCCCATGATTCCCAACCCTAAAAAAGCAACGCGCATCTTCGCTCCCGTGAATTCGTATTTAAATTTAAGATAGGTTTTCTTGCAGCCTCTGTGCCTTTTTCCTGTGTCCTCTGTGGTTGAAAATTCTCGGCCACAAAAACACTCAGGAAAACACAGGGTTGCACAGAACCGCTTCTACAAGGATTAGAACCGACCAGCGCACAGCGGTCAAGCAATCGTCAGCAAATTGTCTTAAAATGACATCAGTTCTTTCGCCTAAACGTATATAGAGCCTGAGGGCAGTTATCCTCAGTTCTTGCGCGCTGTACACTTGTAATCGGATCTACTTCAGTCAGGAGCATATTGTTAAGACCAAGTCTGACGAACCCCATCCTCCGCAAACGCGCGCGGGCATTTGGCGGTCTCGTGCGCCACTGTGCCGTCCTTCCTCGAACCGGCCAGACCTATAAGCCCAGATTGGTCAGTAATGGAGATCTGGGTTTAACTTTCATCGGCCACTCCAGCTTTTTTGTCCAGATGGGCGGCCAGAACGTAGTCATCGATCCTAATTTCGCGCGCTGGCTGTTTGTGTTAAAGCGCCTGCGCCAACCGGGAGTGCAGCTCCGAGACCTTCCTCCCATCGACCTGGTGCTGGTTACGCATGCCCACTTTGACCATCTGCATCGGCCGTCATTGCGCGCCATCGTTCAGCAAGCACGGAGCCGGCGGGCCGCTCCTCCGATCATCGTTGTGCCACATCACGTTGTGGATCTGGTCTCCGACTTGGGCTTCGGCGATGTGGTGGAACTGGACTGGTGGAACAGCTACCGCCATCGCGAGTTCATCGTTACCCATGTGCCCTCCCGCCATTGGGGCGCTCGCATGATAAAAGATTCGCATCGTGGATACGGCGGCTATGTGCTACGCGACAACAAACACTCTCTCTATCACGCCGGCGATACTGCTTATTTTTCCGGCTTCCGCGAGATCGGTCAGCGCTTGACGCCTGATTTGGCGCTCCTACCCATCGGCGCTTACAACCCGCCTTCGTTCCGCAATGTCCACGCCAACCCCGCTGACGCCACCCGCGCCTTTCTCGATTTGCAAGCCCGCTGGATGGTGCCCATGCACTACGGGACCTTTAAACTCTCCCACGAACCCATGGACGAGCCTTTGCAGTTGCTGGAGCAGGAAGCCAAGGCGGCCGGTATTGAGGACCGCGTGCTGGTGCTGCAGGAAGGCGTAACCCAATTTTTCTAGGAGAGATTAGCCTTCTCGTAAATGGCGCGTTGGGGATAACTGGTGTAATGGCCTGTGTAACTATTCTGCAAACATTTTCACATTTCTGCGCCCCGAGTACGGTTGAAGAACGATTACAAAATTGTTGATGCAAGCTGCCTCGGTCGTGGTATGTTACGTTCCCGCAGGACTATCGCAGAGTCGAAGCAGGGAAACAAACTTAAGTCCCTTCCCCTGAGTTAAACGGACTCGGGGTACAACTGATTTATGAATTTCTGAAGGAGATAATTAAGGAGATAAAATGAGAATTACGAAGCTGTTGTTGATTTGCATGTGCTGCCTCATCATTGCACCGGCGGTCCGGGGCCAAGTGGCGAATAGCCAGGCCCAGCCTGGCGTCCTGGGATACTTGGACCCGCACACCGGTGCGTTCCGCCCTGTCCCTCCAGCTTCTGAAGAAGGTACGGATTCAGCACCTTTAGCGACATTCGGAGGGACAATAACCGTTACTCTCACCGTTACCGTTAAGTCCGCCGGCATCACTAAGATTCTATGCACGGCCGAGGTTAGCGTGCTTGACGCGGTTACAACCAGCCCGCGTTTCTTTAGCGAGTCTGCCATCGCCACCGGAACCACGAAGACATGTAAGCTAACCATACCCTATTCCTGGGCCCTCGCAACCCAATCCAGCGACATGATGAGCACCAGCTACTCTGTTAACGGGAGCGGGGCAACAGGGCCGCCGGAGCGGACCAGTTCGCTCTCTCCACTTGACACCAGGAAAGTCCCAGCAAACGGCGTAACCACTAGCCTGACAGCTTCGGTCACTATCTGAACATCCGGCGGGCCTGAATAACTCCTTGGCGAAACAATAGGCGGGCCTGAAATATGGCCCGCCTAATTATTTCCGCAGCGCCGATGTTGCCTTTCGGACGGAGAAGTCCTTGTGTAAGACCGAAGTCAGTGCCTTCTGCCCATGCCGTCGCACCTTATTGTTGACCACTTTTGATCTTGCTTGGTCTAAACTCTTCTTCCGGAGGATGTTCTATGACAGACAAAGTAAAAGCCGTCCCTCTCGGATACCACACCCTGACACCCCATATAACCGTTCATGATGCTCACCGAGCCATCGAATTCTACAAGCAGGCTTTCGGTGCTGAAGTTCTTCACATCGCTTCAGCTCCTGGAGGAAAAGTGCTGCACGCTACGCTCAGAATAGGAGATTCGATCCTGATGTTGAATGACGAATTTCCAGAGATGGGGGTGTTGGCGCCGAGTGCCGCTACAGGATCAGGCGTTGCCTTGCACATTTACATCGAAAACGTGGACGCTGCATTTGATCGCGCGGTTTCTGCTGGCGCCACGGTAAAGATGCCATTGATGGATCAGTTCTGGGGCGACCGCTACGGTACAGTGATGGATCCTTTCGGACATAAGTGGTCGCTAGCAACCCATACCCGCGATATGACTCCGGAGGAAATGCAGCGAGAGCAAGAAAAGGCATTCAGCAAAATGCCGAAGTCAGCTTAGTAGGAGAGCAGGATTCTCAGATCTCGCAGGTTGTTGCCGGTAGGCCCAGTCATGATGGTGTCGGCTAACGCTTCGAAGAACGGGTAGGCGTCGAAGCCAAATAAACTGGCCTCCGGCTGCAATCCGCGAACCTTTGCGCGCTCAACCGTGGTTCCGTCCACGATCCCACCCGCCGCGGGGCTGTTGCCATCAATTCCATCCGTGCCCGCACTGAGCACCGTGATGTTTTTGCCAGCAATTTTCTGTGCGCAGGCCAGCGCAAACTGCTGGTTACGCCCACCTACACCTCCGTTGGTGACCTTCACCGTAACCTCTCCGCCGGAAATAAGGCAGACACGCTCTGATTTTTTCCGCAAATCACGCAAGCGCTCTAACAGATAGTCGGTCGCACTCATGTACTCCCAGTCGTCGCAACTATTGTCTACTTCGACGGTGAAGCCCTGGCGCTCGGCTTTTCTTCTGGCGGCCTCCAGCAAAGTTGAATTCGACAGCACAGTCCACCAGCGACTGCGATGGAATGCGGGATCATCTGATTTGGGAGTTTCTTCCAGGGCATGACGCTGAAACAATTCACGAACAGAAGCCGGGAACTGCTCCAGTAATCGGTGCTTCGCAGCAATCGCGTGGCAATCCTCGACGCTAGTGGGGTCCGGCATCGTCGGACCGGAGGCCAGGGCATCCGGAGTATTGTCGGGAACATCCGAGACCAGAATCGACACCTGCTGCGCCGTCAGGGCCGCCTGGGCCAGCCTGCCTCCCTTAATCGTCGACAGGTGTTTGCGAACAGCATTGATCTCCGCAATAGGTGCGCCCGAGTGTACGAGCACGCGGTAAGTAGCAACAAGATCGACCAAAGAAATCTCATCGTCGATGGGCTTCTCCACCATCGAAGACCCGCCGCCGCTCAACATGAAAACCACCAGCGATGAAGCATTCTGGGCGCTCAACGCCTTCAGAATGGCTTCAGCTGCGCGAATCGATTCCTCATTCGGCACGGGATGACCGCCGTGAAAATACCGGAACCCGCCTACCTGCGATGCGGGCTGCAAGGAGCTGGCGACGATTCCTTCAAAGTTCGCGCCCGCTTGAATTTCCAGAGCGCTGACCATCGTATGTGCAGCCTTGCCGATAGAGACCACCAGCACCCGGTTGTAGGAATGAAGATCGTAAAGATCTTCGCAGATTCGCAAGACTCCGCGCTCAGAGGAAACATGGCGTTCGAAGGCGCGGTCAATGCTGGATTCTTCTAGAGAGTGCTCGAAAAGGTGCCGCGCTGTAACCCGCATCTCGATAGCAAGTCGCTCGCGGTCGGCCCCGGTCGATGACATTCGAAGAATTATAGAGGGTGCCGGCTAGGGGGTACGTGGGGACAGCCGCCCCGGGCGTCCGGGCGAGCACAGCTTGCAAAGTTCACCAAGTTCTTAAGTTTGGCAAATCGGGGCCCAGAATATCCCTTCACTGAACGGGGAGCTTCACTCCGCTGGACAGCCGAGGGGGGCTGTCCCCGCGCGATTCCTCAGGCATACGTTTCCTTGATCCAGGCTTCAATTGCTTCCCGCATCTCCCGCAAGCGCCCTTCAAAGAAGTGGTCAGCGCCCGGGACAATCACCAATTTTTTCGGCCCTGGAATCGCTCGCACAACTTCTTCGAGCTTTGCACGCGGCCCGAACTGGTCGCGGTCGCCGCTCGCGAACAGCTTCGGTTTGGCGCAGACCTTGAGAAATTCAAATTCGTAGGTCCGTTCATCAATCGCCGCAACCGGCAAACCTAAGCCAATGACGGCTCGCACACGCTGGTCAGGGCAAGCGACGCGCAATCCCACCGCAGCCCCAAACGAAAACCCGGCAAGAATCAAGGGCAGATGAAACTCACGATCCAGCCAGTCCAGCGCAGTGCGCACGTCCTCGACTTCACCAGTGCCGTGGTCGTGATCTCCCTGACTCAGTCCAGCCCCGCGAAAATTAAACCGCAACACCGGGTAGCCGAAACTATTCAGTGCCTTCATGGTGTGAAATACGACTTTGTTGTGCAGAGTTCCGCCGTAGAGTGGATGCGGATGGCACACCAGCGCCGCGCGCGTAGCCTGCTCCCCACCCGCGTTGAGCAGGGCCTCAAGTCTGCCGGCGGTGCCCTCAAGAAAAAAAGATCGAATGGCGCCGTTCTGCGTTCCCATGGTTTGCGGTCTGAACAGAATAGCAGCCCCGCACAAGCGTTAGAGACTGGGTTGGCTATCTCGCTCCAGCTTGCCAGAGATAGATTACCAGCAACGTCTCTACGGCTTCTTAGGTTATCCTCGTTTTCATGGATATTGTCGCCCTCACGCGAAAACTCGTGGACGTTGAATCCATTACGGGCAACGAAGGCCCAGTTGGCGACGTACTGCACGGCGAACTCTGCCACCTCGGGTATCAAGCCGAGAAAATCCCCGTTGAAGGCGATCGTTGTAATGTGTATGCAGCCTGGCCAGAACAAACACAGCCGGTCATTGTATTCTCCACCCACATGGATACGGTCCCGCCGTTTATCCCTTCTTCCGAAGACAGCACGCGAGTTTACGGACGAGGATCTTGCGATGCCAAAGGAATCATTGCTACCCAAATTGCCGCCGCTGGACGATTGCGACAGGAGGGCATTCACGTGGGACTCCTGTTTCTGGTAGGCGAAGAGCGTGACAGTCTGGGCGCCAAGCTGGCGAACCAACAACCACGTGGCAGCAAGTTTCTAGTGAACGGCGAGCCCACTGAAAACCGGATGGCGACCGCTTCCAAGGGAACATTGAGGGTGAATGTGATCGCCGAAGGACGCATGGCGCACTCCGCCTATCCGGAATTAGGTGAATCTGCAATAGATAAACTGCTGCTCGTGCTCAACTGGTTGCGAGCCATGAAGCTGCCCGTTGACCCAGAGATCGGTTCCTGCACTCTGAACATCGGCATCATCGAAGGGGGTCGTGCTCCCAATGTAATTCCAGACAAAGCGCGGGCCCAACTGCTCTACCGTCTGGTGGGACCCTCGGAAGAACTGCGGCGCGAGATCGTTAAAACTGTCGGCGACCTGGCAGAAGTTGAATTTCCCCTGGAGATCCCGTTCCAACGCTTGCGCACTCTCGATGAGCTTCCCACCATGGTCGCCGCCTTCACCACTGACATTCCCTGGCTCAGCAACTGGGGCCAGCCGCTGTTGGTAGGCCCGGGATCAATCCACGTCGCCCACACCGACGGTGAATATATCGAGAAAAAGCAGTTGAGCGATGCGGTGGATTTGTATTGCGTGATCGCGAAAAAGCTGGCGGGATGAGAGTTACGGCACTGGGGTCTACTATCCCCATTGACATAGTTATATAAGCACGTAAAATGGTGCTACACGTAAATATGTGCCACATATGAAGGCCAACATAACACTCAAGCTGGATGCGACTCTTCTACGCGAAGCGCGGGTACTGGCGGCGGAAGAGGGTACTTCGATCAGTGCCTTGCTTGCGGCTCGCCTTGAGCAGATCGTGTGCGAGCGCAAGACTTATGACCGTGCACGCAAACGCGCCTTGGCCCGGCTGCGCGAAGGACTCGATTTGCAATGGACGCCTCCCCGTTCCCGCGACGAGCTTCATGAACGATGAACCATGCCCGATAAATACTTCGTAGATACCGACATCTTGCTCTATGCGCACGATCGCTCCGCTGGTTTGAAGCATGAACGCGCTCGCCAACTCGTCGAGCGTTTATGGACTTCGGGACAAGGCGTGTTGAGCACGCAGGTGCTGCAGGAACTTTGCATCAACCTTCGCCGCAAGCTTGCCCGCCCGCTGCCCGTCGAAGAAGTTCGTCAGCTGATACAGGACTACCTAAGCTGGGAGATCGTCGTCAACACCCCGGCAGCGGTCCTCCAGGCGCTGGAAATCGAGGTGCGCTACAAGACCTCTTTTTGGGATGCCCTTGTTCTGCAAGCGGCGGAAAGCTCAGGCGCTGCGGTTCTTTATTCCGAGGATTTAGCAAAAGGGCAGAAGTACGGTCCGGTTGAGGTGATCAATCCACTGCTTGGGTAGAGGCAGGTAAAAAGCTTTTCCTGTTCCGTCGCGATACACTGATTCGTGACCTCCTCCGCTCTCAACTCCCTCTCCAAGGCGTCTTCCGCCTACTTGCGTTCTGCCATGCACCAGCCCATCCACTGGTATGAGTGGGGGGAGGAAGCCTTCGCCACGGCACAGCGCGAGAACAAACCTATCCTGCTCGACATCGGAGCGGTCTGGTGCCACTGGTGCCACGTGATGGACCGGGAATCCTACGACAATCCCGAAATCGCTGAGATCATCAACCAGCGTTTCATCGCCGTGAAGGTGGACCGCGACGAGCGCCCCGACATTGACAGCCGCTACCAAGTCGCCGTCAGTTCCATCAGCGGACAAGGCGGCTGGCCACTGACCGCCTTCCTCACTCCTTACGGCAAGCCATTTTATGGTGGAACCTACTTTCCTCCCGATGATCACTACGGTCGTCCCAGCTTTAAGCGCGTGCTGCTCTCCATCGCAAACGCGTATCAAGAAAAGAACGGCGATGTGATGGAACAAGCCAAGATGGTCGAAGGCACCATCTCCCACGCCGAATCTTTTACCGGGAAGAGCGGCGAGTTTTCTCCGGCTGTGATTGATGCCATCGTCAAATCCGCACTGGGGATGTTTGATCCGCAGAATGGCGGTTTCGGAAGCGCGCCCAAGTTCCCTCATCCAGCGGTCCTTGATTTGCTGATCGATCAGTACGGGCGCTCGGGTGACGAACAATTGCGCAACGTATTCGTCTCCACCCTCGAGAAAATGGCCCGTGGCGGCGTGTACGACCAGTTGGCTGGAGGTTTTCATCGCTACTCAGTGGATGAACGCTGGATCGTTCCCCACTTCGAGAAGATGTGCTACGACAACTCTGAGCTGCTTAAGAATTATGTTCACGCTTACCAAACTACCGGGATTGAATTCTTTGCTGAAGTCGCGCGCGACATTATTCGGTGGATGGATGAGTGGCTCAGCAACCGCGAGTACGGCGGCTTTTATGCCTCTCAGGACGCCGACTACTCCATGGACGACGACGGCGACTATTTCACCTGGACGCTGCCGGAAGCCCAGTCCGTTCTCACCGAAGAGGAAGCGCAAGTTGCCAGCCTGCACTACGACATCAACGAAATTGGCGAGATGCACCACAATCCCGCCAAGAACGTGCTCTACGTGCGGGCATCGCTACAAGAGGTGGCCCAGCGCTTGAAGCTCCCTCTGGATCAAGTGAAGGACCAGCTGCAAGCGGCAAAAAAGAAAATGTATGCCGCTCGTCTGCAGCGTCCCACTCCCTACGTGGACAAAACAGTTTATACCGGCTGGAATGCACTCTGTATCTCCGCTTATCTGGAAGCCTCGAAAGCGCTTGGCTTGGAAAGTGCAAAACACTTCGCCCTGCGCTCTCTCGACCGCATTCTCGCCGAGGGATGGCAGACAGAATCTGGTTTACTGCACGTATTGGCCTATTCCGACGCGCACGCCGTACACCGTCACGTTCCCGGCGTTCTCGACGATTACGCCTTTACCGTAGTCGCCTGCCTGGGCGCTTATGAGGCCACTGCCGACCTCAGCTATTTTAAGTTCGCCGAGAGTTTGACCGCGGCGATGATAGAGCGTTTCTTCGATCCCGTCTCCGGTGGTTTTTTCGATACGGCCAAACCTGCCGACGGCGAGAATGTTCTCGGGGTGTTGGGCACATGCCGCAAGCCGTTTCAAGACTCACCCACTCCGGCAGGTAATTCTGTAGCAACGATTGCGCTATTACGGCTCTGTGGATATACAAATGACAGCGTATTGCGGGACAAAGCCGAACAAACCATGGAAGTACTCGCCGGAGTCGCGGCGCAGTACGGAATTTTTGCCGCCACTTATGGCCTCGCCGCGGTACATCTTTCGCAACCACATACGCAGATTGTGATCGTGGGAGATGACGAGAGCGCCAGCCGCCTTTATGCCGCTGCGGTAGGACCATATTCTGCCAATAAGGCCGTGCTCAGAATTTCCCGTGACCAAGCCTTGCCCCAGAATCTCCCACCAGCTTTAGCAGAAACCATTTCACAGATACACGCAGTCCAGAACGGAAAATCCGTGGCCTTGATCTGTTCGGGATTCACGTGCTTGGCACCGATCTTTGATCCAGAAGAACTAACGCGAAGCCTGCAACGATTCTCGAAAACAAAACCGTAAGCGTCTTGCCTCCGCCACTCGGGTCTTCACGAAATGGCTTTGGGAAGGGGCACGACTTCAAGTCGTGTTGATAGAAACCGTCCGGAAATCCCGCACATAAAAAAAGAGGCTGGCGAATGCTTTCTGCAATCGCCAGCCTGCAAAGTCATAAGCTGTTTAGGGACAGCTCGAAACTACACGAAATGCCTTACCGGCACCCGCGTCCTGAGCAACACGGAATCGGCGCCCCGTCAATTGTGGGTGCTACCGGAGCCGCTATTGCTGTGTATGCGCAGAACAAACCTACCATCAGGCATAACATCCTGACCGCACGCGTCATTGATTGTTTCTCCTAGTACGGGTCCCCTGGGAGCGGTGACCCTCACTGGGCAGCGATTATACAAGGGCGTGTCAAGCACCCTTGCCGACATTTCGGCAGGCGGGTGTTTGTTTCTCTCAAGCCTGCGCTATAAAAGTAAGTTTTATACCTAATTTTTCAATTAGATAGGAGCAGTAATTAGATGAGGGTTTGAGCTTGCTTTTCGGGCATCAGATGAGAGTAGCAGTGTCTAAGATTGAGACGAACTGTACGTTAGCGTACGAGATCTTTGGGCAGATCCAGAGGCGTAATCTTCTCTGCCACAGGCTTGGGACGCATCAACCGAACATCTTCGGCTTCTCTGCGCGTAGACCCTTGCGGCGACCGGGAAAAAGCCCGGTCCACCATGCCCTCAAACATGGGAATCAAGGAATCTTCACCAGTCGGCCGCCGTAAATCACCCAGACTCTGGTCCCAGCGCTGCGATGTGAATTGGATCGAGGCCGCCTCGCGGGCCGTGCCTTTCGCCGCTGTGTACGCAATCCAAGTGAGAATGGTCAACCCATACGCCGCAGTATTGATCAGATTTAGCGTGGGGGGTTGGATCAGCCCTCCTGAAAACATGGCTAGTACAATCAACTCCACGCTAGCGAAACTCCCGAATCCCAAAGCAATGCCGAAGCTGTGCTGGCGCCACGAAACCCCCAGGTACTTGGAAAATACCAGCAGAAACAGAATCAACCCGCATTGAATGACCCGCACGCAGCGCTGACCAATAATGACCGCCTGGGTAAAAGGTGATTCACTTCCACCCTGGCTCGCAGCCGTCACCACTAGCGCTACCATCAACATCACCAGCGCTGCCCATTTGAACAACACAGTCCCCAGGTCCTTCAGCGTGTGGTAAGGACGAAACACGTCCAGAAAAATTTCGTGAATTACCTTGAAACCGAGTGCCAGGCTAATCGCCGCACTGATCCAGTAAATATAGAAGTATGCCTGCGTGCTGCCGTATCGATAAACCGGAAACACAATCGCAAAGTTCACTACTTGAAACACTACATAACCGAAGAAAATCGGAAACGCCCTATGAAGTTTGCGCCAAAACATCAGCCCCGCCAAACCGAGTTCCAGAACTGGGTGGGCGGTCCAGAGCGCGAGTTCAAGGTTGACGTTCATGAATATGGAGGAGGCGGCCTCTTAAATAATAGGCCGGGCTCAACCTTACTTTGCCCTTACACCTTAGCAGTTCTACTTGAAGGGTCAATGGACGAAGGTAACCAAAGGTAATAGTTACCCTCGGCACTTCCTTCTAAACTGTTCTTGAGCCAAAGGATAGATTCGATGTTCACTATGCAATGCAGAGTACTTCGCATTCACGGAAGGTTACTTCTGGGGAATGATCAGAAAGCTGGAGCTGGGGGTAGCCTTTTGTACCCGTACACCAACGAAGATAGAAGATGAAGATAGAAGATTCAGAGGCTGACGTGGGGTTCGACCCAGAGGTGTTCAAAAGTCCTGCCCAACCGTTGACAGGGCGGTATTTTTGTCACCAAAGCTGTTTGTCCGGAATATTTCAGCGACCTCAATTTCAAAGTACTGGTACCATTTCTCCCGCGCCAGTCTTTTGGCTTCAAGATGCCGGACGTTGCGAGACCAATCTCGAAGGGTGTCCTTGTCCCGCCAGCGCACGGCAGTGAGACGCTCGCCGTCATCAGCAGTGTAAGTCTTAATGTCCACAAAACCGGGATTGTCTTTTGCTAACTCTTTAAGCTCCATTACCCGGCCAGTGTAATCTTCGCCGGCTGCTTCTGTAAGCCGGGAACGAAATACGGTAAGAATCATGGTGTTTCTCCTTGAAATAAAATTGTTTTCCATTCGCGAATTGCATCCCAACAGAATTCCTGGAGATACGGCCCACGCTCGTCAGCCGTGCGGAGTTTCATCCAGGCATGGAGTTCCGGGGAAGGCAGATTGTTGACAAATTCGAGGGGAGGAATCGGATATTTTCCCAAGAACTGTTTGAGCCATCGGTGGGCACTGGCAGGGCGCTCGATCCAGGTGCCAATCTGCTCTCCACCATTGCGAAAGAAGACTACGGTGGGTATGTGGCTTTTGCCGTCAGGGCCGGGAAAGCGGTTGGCTAGATCGTGCACGTCGGGACGCCGCACCACGCGGAGATCGAGGTTTCCCATGGCCTCGGCCACGTGGGCAAGGACAGGAAGATTCAGCACGCAGTCTGGGCACCAGTCCTCGGTAATGACGAGGGCCCGCAGTGGGCCGATTTTTGCAGCGCTCTGCTTCAGTTCGTACCGCAGGACTGGAGTAAGGGCGAACTGGGCATATTGGTCGAGGGTTTCCTGCAGGTGGCATAGGCGCGACCGCGCGAATTCTTGGAAAGTTTGTCCGCGGGTAAACGCCGCTTGCAAATCCTTACTCGTGTCCTTGGCGGGAATTTCGATAAATACTGCTTCACCGCTGCGGTCGTCGCCGGAGGTGAACCGCCATCGCTCCCGGAGGGACAGACGTCCATCCGGCAGAATTTCTGGTATGGACTCGCCAGTTCCTGCCTTGAACTCGCCGGCCGAAGTAATTTGTTGGAAGCGCAGCTCCAGCCGGCCTTGCTGGTCAGCTTTGCCGATGAAAGTCCCGAGTTCGATGGCGCCACCGCTGTAGGTCGCCCAGACTAGGCATCCGCTTTGGCGGAAATGAAAGGTTGTGCTCCCTGGCTTGGCATCGCCCGGACCCGAGTTGCTGGCGAGCGTGAAGCGCTTATCGTGATAGCTGATCGCGCTCATAGAAATTGGGAAGGCATTCTCTTAAATTTTCATTATGCGAAGATTTGGGGTATGCGTCAAATTAATGTTAGTGCTATTATCCATAACTAAACGGTAATGACATTCACTCAACTGCGCATCTTTGACGCACTTGTCCGCGAGGGTGGCTACACCGCCGCCGCCCAGGCGCTGGGCATGACTCAGCCCGCAATCTCTCATGCCATCTCAAAGTTGGAACGGGAACTTGGTCTTATGCTGCTCCGGCGCGGACGCGGTGGTATGGAGCTTACGGCGCAGGGCAAGAAGATTCTTGGCCATGTGCGCGAGATCCTCACCCAGACCGATTGCCTGATACAGGTTGCGGTAGAAGTTGCCGGCAGCGAGCGTGGACGTTTGCGAATTGGTTTGATTACCAGCGTGGCAACGCGGCTTGCCCCGGCTTTACTGGCCGGGTTCCGCAAGCATCATCCTCACGTGGAGGTGGTGTTGTTTGAAGGCACGGACCAGGAGGTTGCCGAATGGCTGAGGTCATCCGTAGTCAACATCGGACTGCTCGCCTTGCGCTTTCCGGAATTTACCTCTCACTCCATCAAATCGGACCGAGCGCTGGTTGCGTTGCCGCGGAACCACCCCCTGGCAAGGAACAAGACGATTTCGATTCAGGCCATGGCGCGGCAACCGTTCGTGATGTCAAAAGCGGGATGTGAGCCGTTCATCCAAAGTATCTACGGGCAAGAAGGACTTATTCCGAACGTTCGCTACGAGGCACGGGACATTTCTACTGTTCTGGGGATGGTGCGCGAAGGCCTTGGCGTGAGTATCGTGCCGGAATTGGCGTTGCCCGAAAAAGTTTCAGGCGTCCGGCTGGTTCCGCTTCGGCCTGTAGCCAAGCGTGAGATCGTTATCGCCACGCGCAACGATCAGAGCATGTCTCCTGCAGCCAAAGCGTTTCTTGCTCGTGCACTGCAATGGAGAAAGCAAAAAGCGGTCACTAAATCCGCAGTCGGCTAGTCTCCCCATCCATTCTACCCTTCCGGTGAGGCCTGGATGTAAGCCCGCATCATCCGCACTTCGTGGTCTTTTTCGCTTAGATCATGCAGTAGGATGTCGCGCAAAGAGACAATCCCGCGCAGTTGATGGCCTTCGCAGACCAGCAGATGGCGGAAACCGTGGCGCCGCATCAAGTGCAAGCAGGTTTCTACATCTTCCTCCGGGCCCACGGTAAGAGGGTCCTTGGTCATGACCGCCTCCACTAACGTGGTCCGCGGATCACGCCCTTCGGCGACCACTCGCTTCATCAGGTCGCGTTCGGAGAAGATCCCCACCAGCACGCCATCACGAAGCACGGGCACTGCACCGATATTGCGTTCTACCATGGCTTGTGCCACCTCTAGCACGGTCTGGTTGGCTTCGGCCTGGTGCGTTTCTTGCGTATTAATCAAATCGTAAACATGCATGGGATCACCCCCGGAATTCCCTTACAAGCGACGCGGGCGCGAGTATATGCCCAAAGCTGTCCCAAGATAAAGGGGTTGTGTCACCAAACGCTATTTGTGCCCACGATCTTCTTATATCGGGGGTGCGAAATTTAAGAACAATATTCGATCGCATCCTTGTGTTTTCAATATTTTAAACAACTCCCGGACAAGGCGATGGTGCTGACACCGTCAGGCGTAAATGTGATCGTGCGATCCAGCGCAACTGCCCTTGCATCATTCGCGACAATTCGCCACAGCGTTGAGCAAGCAAACAGCCAGCAGGTCATCTACGCCCCGCAAACTATGAACGAGGTCATCGCATTATCGTTGGCGACGCAGCGCTTCGCGATGGTATTGCTGGCGAGCTTCGCTTCCCTAGCGTTGCTGCTGGCCAGTGTCGGCATCTATGGGGTGATTTCCTACCTCGTAGCGCAGCGCACTCACGAGATCGGGGTTCGCATGGCGCTGGGCGCACGGCGCTGGGACGTGCTTCGCCTCATCCTCGGTCGTGGCAGCAAACTGGCCATCCTCGGCGCAGGAGTCGGGCTGGTCGCGGCCTTCGCGTTAACGCGGCTGATGGCAGGCATGATCTATGGTATTAAGGCCAGTGACCCTCTGACCTTCATGGTCGTACCCATTCTGCTCGTCTTGGTGGCGTTGGCAGCCTGCTATATTCCTGCGAGGCGGGCAAGCAAAGTTGACCCGATGGTGGCGTTGCGCTACGAGTAGTGATAAAGCCGAAAGCGAGTGATCTCGACCGTTGACCAGCACGGACCGGCTTAGGTATACATCACTTTGCGCTCGCCCTTCACAATTCTGCCTACGGTGTACGCCTTTTCTCCTGCTCGCTCCAATAGAGTTTGGGCCTTCTTGAACTTGTCAGAAGGGACAACCAGCAGCATGCCCAGTCCCATATTGAAGGTGCGCAGCATCTCGTCCCTGGGTACGTTGCCAAGCTGCTGCAGATGTTCGAAAATCGGGGGCAACGGCCAGGAATTCGTCTCGATGGCAGCGGCCACTCCCCTCGGCAACACTCGCGGCAGGTTCTCCGTGATGCCTCCACCCGTGATGTGTGCCATGGCAGATACGCAATCGCCCGCCACTAGCCGCTTCACGACAGGCCAGTAGCTCTTGTGAGTCTTCATCAGCTCGTTGCCGACTTTGCCCTTCAGTTCATTCACGTAGGACTCTGGCGTATAGTTTGCTACTTCAAACAGGAGCTTGCGGGCGAGCGAATAGCCGTTGGTATGCAGTCCATTGGAGGCCAGCCCCAGAATCACATCGCCGATCTGCACCGCTTTCCCGGTGATAATGCGCTCCCGCTCGACCACTCCCACTATAAAGCCGGCTAGATCATATTCGCCTTCGGGATAGAATCCAGGCATCTCCGCAGTCTCGCCGCCGATCAGAGCGCATCCATTGTGCTTGCAGGCCTCCGCCAAACCCTCAATGACTTTCTCCGCCACTTCTGCTTCAAGCCTTCCGGTAGCCAGATAGTCCATAAAAAACAGCGGCGTTGCGCCCTGCACCACGATGTCATTGACACAATGGTTCACCAGGTCCGCGCCGATGGTGTGGTGCACCTTCATTTCGAAGGCGACTTTCAGCTTGGTCCCGACCCACATACTTCGTCTTGTCAATGGCGAACAACCCGCCAAAACCCCCAATTTCACTGAGCACACCTCGGGTGAACGTTTTGTG
>Ga0207138_1031_pt1 | contig 25633 bp, 25 predicted proteins | sample Alteio_BWMinHeat_6_FD_153589 | JGI IMG/M metagenome (GOLD analysis project Ga0207138, IMG submission 153589) | Enriched cells from forest soil in Barre Woods Harvard Forest LTER site, Petersham, Massachusetts, United States -... | ecosystem: Environmental > Terrestrial > Soil > Temperate forest >...
CGTAAGTATTCGACCTTAAATGGCGGGTATTTTGGTGGTATTTCAAAGCTGTCGAACCTCGCGTTTGACTTCCTTAATTCGATTTTCTGCCTTTTCTTTCTGTATCTTCACGAAATTCATGAATTCGGAATCCAATATTCCTTTGCCATCAACAAGTTGATTTAGAAAAAAGTCCGGCATCTCATTCATTTCTACAATGACTGGCTCTCCACTCACCGAGGCCATGTCCCATCCAATTAACGGCATATGGCGCATTAATTTTGCGCCTTCCAGCGCGATATCTGCCAATTTCTGCCAATCTGGCACGTCTATTCCGACGATCGGCGTATGTGTGTCCGGATGGTGTGTATGCTGGATCAAATCAAGCCCGACCCCCGACACTGAGCGGACGACTTTTCCTGTCTTTATGTCAATCTGCGCCAGGAGATTGCCCGGTCGCCAATAATTATCGGCGGCGTTCTGCCCTGCGGGTATTTTCCAACAAGCGCGGAAAAGTTTTGGTGCGGCCTCGGCGGCCATCGTCACTATTCGAACGGTCGCGAGTCGATTGCCACACACGGCACGAATAGCGGGGTGAGGGGAGACGAATTTTTGAAATAAATATCCATCTGCATAATGCGTGACGACGTCGGATATTAAGTTTCCGAGAGGAAGTAGCTCGCCACTCACCGTTTCAACGGAATCGGTCTTTGCGATATAGCGCTGAAGGCCTATTGAGCCGAGACTCTGGCATCCTTCAGTCGGTTTGCCAAAGAGCGGATAATTATCCTCGTTCGTCAAGAAACCGCGCAATTCGTTCGGATTGGAGACAAGTCGGGATGAGGCCCCTGTTCGAACAATCGTATAGATTGCCATGATAGGGATCGTTGGAAGTCCATATGCGGCGAGATAGCTGCTCGACGCAATTTTGTCGGTGAACAACCCCATCCAATCATGTCTATAATTCGCGTTTGAAACGAGTTCTCGATTGCGCCGTTGACCGACGACACTTCTTCTGTCGCAGCCGGAATAATGAGTTTCGTCAAACAGCCGTAGCCGGACGTAATCCCTAAACGAAACGCGACCCGGTCCAAAAGCCAAAGTCGTAAAATCGCGCATGATTCTGAGCGGGCTTGTTTTCGTCAAAACGCCTATTTTTTTAAGCGCCACATCAATCGACACCTCAGTCTTGGGTCGACTGATGTTGAGCGAAGGCTGCTTTTCTTGATCGGGACTTTGTATTTTCTTGAGCGCGGACGGCATCTGAAAAAGGCTCCAGCCCGTGATTCTGAAAATTCATCCTCTCCCAATCGTGTTAACGAAGTTTTATCAAGTTGCCCGCCATGGGGCGCGCCTGCAACGCTTCTCCCATCCGTAGCCTTCAAGACAACAAGGCGGTTATTGGTTCTGCCGTCCTCGCCCGAGCGATGCGCGACAGAGCGACAAAATCGGCCGGCAAGGGAGCCCAGTTCAACGATACCGACGAGGCCGGCATGAAGATCGATGTCGTTACACTACGCCGAAGAAAAATCTCAACACGGGGCAGATGCTGCTTCATCATATCGAAGCTTTGATGTCGCAGGGTAAATTCCCTCGGTGGAAGGAACCTCGGAGAAGCATTGGCGTTCTTAAGGGGTTAGATTGGGCTATTGGTTTGCCTCTTCTGATGTCTTCATCCGGTTCGACCAATCTGCTAAGATTGCAATAGCGGAGGTCTCCAATGCGGTTCTTAGCGACTATCGGTGCTCTCGCGATCATTACAGCTTTCGGTGCGGCCATTTTCTTCTTCGGCGGGTTTTTCAATGTGGCCGCGACCGAGCCAGATCCAGGCCTCGTGAACTGGGCGCTTGTCAAGATTCGGACAGCTTCGATCGAACGTCATGCCGGCGTAACGGGCGCCGTCACGCTTGACGATCCCACGATTTTACAGACTGGCGCACGTGCCTTTGCGGCGCGCGGTTGCGTGAATTGCCATGGCGCGCCGGGCATGGAGTGGCAGAAATTTTCGGAAGGCTTGCGACCTGATCCCCCCGATCTGAAGGAAATTGGAAAGGAACGCGAGCCAGCGCAGCTATTCTGGGTGATCAAGAATGGGATCAAGATGACCGGAATGCCGAGCTTCGCGTTGGCCGGCGCCGAGGACAAGGAAATCTGGGCTATCGTTGCCTTCATAAAAAAGTTGCCGAACGTGTCGGATTCGGACTTCAAGGCTTGGACTGCGAAACCGTAAGGCGCATCCTGGACCCGCATATTTGCCTGGCGGAAGTTGGCTGGTGCGCACCCCGCGGCCAGTGATCGCTTGCGATGATTGATTGTTATCGATTCAATCACATATTGAGTGCTCGAAAATGGTTGAGAGAATGGGAAAACAACCGCAATCGGAACCCGAAATTATCCTGCCGGGCGAGCAACCAGATTCTGGCATTTGGGTCTCTCGGCCAGCGCACGGAATCCATCGAATCTATGTCACGAGACTGGGACCGCTTGGGATCATCTTTATAGCCGTGGTGGCGGGCGCGATCCTGACGCTCATTCTCGCTTTGTTGCTTGGATTTTTCCTGCTCTGGATCCCGATTATGACGGTGCTGATTGCCATAACGATCATATCAGCTTTTATGAGTGGACGCTTTCGGCGCTAACGATAGCCGTCGCAACTTAAAATCGATCACCGCATTTGTATTTTTTTGGCGTGGTTTCTTGTCATGCGCTGGTCGTGTCGATTCCCAAAGTTCGCCGGTTGACTGCGAAGCGCACCCAAAGTGTCGCAATAAAATCCAGAAGCGATGTAGCCAGAAGAAGCCACAATGCCTGAGTTTGAAAGCCCGATAGCCGGAGAGTTCCTTGAGCCATGTTGACCAAGGCGACGAGACCCACAACAAACGGTATAATCGCCATTACAGTGTCGATCATTCCCGTGAGGCGAACGCTGAGAACGGTTTCGAGCAACGATATCAATTGTATGGCGATATAGCCGATGACGAGCCAAGCCAGTAGATATTTCGGCCAGTCTGACGTGGGTTCCCATTCTGAAACGAACCAGAAAAAATAAACAGCAGCGCATGCGAGCAGCAGGGAGGACCCTATGCTGATATATTCTCCCGGATGTTTTGCAAGGAACCCGCGCATAAATTATCCTCCGTGATCAAGTTTGGTTGGTCATCAAAACGATGATTCATTAAAGGATCCGGTAGGTCAATTGCTGTTCATAACGGGCTCGACTTTGACAAGCGCGCACGGGAAGAGACGCGGACGGCAACGTCTGTCTGGCGCGCAAACGATGAATGACTTATTTGCCAGGGGCGGGCGCGCGCACGCTTCCCCACGGATCAGCATTAACGTTTTTGTCGGCGTCCGGGACACGCTTTAGCATGGATTTGTATGCCTTATCGATATCCTTCTCTTGCGCCTCTTTTTCCTGCAGAGCGGCCTTCTCTTTGGGGCTCATTCCAGGAATCGGCTGCGCATAAGATGCTTGCGTCAACAAGCCAGATATTAAAGCTGACGCGAATATCGTTACATGGCGGCTTGTCATGCTGAAGACTCGCTAAAAGCGCAACCGCTTAATAAAACGCCCATCAACAGAGCCCTTATTGGCTTTCACTCGGTCCACACCAGCCGGGAAGATAGCGCGCCTCTTTCGTTTTTGCCAATGCGAGTGCTTGTTTAAGAGCGTTTTGGAAGCTCTTTTCGAGCAACTTTGATTTCATGCGCCGACGCAGAAAATCAGCCCATAAAAATTCACTGAACGGTGTCGTATCCTTGGCAAAACCTCCCGCGCGTCTGAGTTCCCCCGCAAGGCTCCGGAAAGGATCGTCTTCAAGATCGGTGATGGATTTCGGGATTTTATGGAAAGCCTGCCGTTGACCCCTGGCATCATAGGGATGGACCCAGCTGTGATGATCGAGCACCACCCAAAACGCGTCTGAATCAAGCGCACTCAAGTCCGACACGACGGTTATTAAGATGTCCTCGACGCCTTCCTTATGAAGCGCAAGCGCGAGATGGTGGTGGTCGATGATATAAGGTCGTCCCTTTGGCCCCAGGATGACTGGAATCATGTGATCACCGAGAAATTTACCGATTTTCTTCGACGGCCGTTTGCGCAAGTGCTCCTGCTTATCCTTGACTTCACGCATTCCGACCGTGATCTGGGTCGGACGCAGGGTCGAGATCGCAACTGGCCTCAATAGAGGCTCGCGCACAACAGTCATGATGGGCTCCTGAAAGACGATTTTACAGCCTCCGGGAGGGGGGCCTTATCGTACTAAGGTATTGATTCCCCGACCGCATCTATATCCTCAAGCGAGCTTGTGGAGAGGCAATGTCTACGCCAAGATTGCCCTCAACGAAATAAAGACACGGGAGGATCGCTATGTCGAAGAAGAGTATCCTAGGCACATTCAACCGACGAACGCTTATCAAGGGCGCCGCGACGATCGGCGCCATGCAAGTCACTTCGCCCTTCATCATCAAGGCGCTTGGCGAGACACCCGTCAAAATCGGCATGGTCGATCCGCTGACCGGCGTCTATGCCGCGGTCGCGCAGAATGAAGTCACCGGCGCGAAGCTGGCGCTCGAACAAATCAACGCGAAAGGGGGAATTCTTGGCCGCCCCATCGAGTTACTGGTCGAAGACTCGGCGAATGACGTCGGCACCGGCGTGCAGAAAGCGCGCAAGCTTATCGAGCGCGACGAAGTGACGTTCATCATCGGCGACGTGAATTCGGGCATCGCGCAGGCGATCGCCCAGGTCAGCAATGAAAAGAAAATGCTCCACGTCGTTTCAGGCGGCCACACCGATACGATCACGGGCAAGGACTGCAAGTGGAACGTTTACCGCGTCTGCAATACGACGCGCATGGAAGCCAACGCCGTGACCGAATTGCTGTACACAAAATACGGCAAAAAGTGGCATTTCATCACGCCGGATTACGCCTTTGGCCACACCTTGCAACAAGCGGGTTCGGCCAATCTGCAGAAGCTCGGCGGCACGGTGACCGGCAATGAGCTCACTCCGCTGGGGACCACCGACTTCTCCGCCTATCTCATCAAGGCGCGCGCCGCCAATCCCGACGTGCTGCTGGTATTGCCGCAAGGCTCCGACATGGTGAATTGTCTGAAGCAGATCGCTCAATTCGGCATCGACAAACAGATCCATGTCGCCGGGCTGCAACAAGAGCTGGAATCGCTTGAGGCCATGCCGCCCGAGGCGCGTGTCGGGATTTGGATGTTCGAGTGGTATTGGAAGCAACCCGGAGTTCCAGGAGTCGAGCAATTCGTCGCCGATATCCGCAAGCGCAATGACGGCAAGGTTCCGACCGCGCGCCATTGGTTCGGTTTCACCTCCGTGCATACGCTTGCCGGTGTGGCGAACCGGGAAAAGACGCTCGATTCCGTGAAACTTGCCAAGGCGCTCGGCAATTTCGAATTGCCGCCGGAAGTCAAGCTGCAGCCCAACAAGTGTTATTACCGAAGCGGCGATCATCAATTGATGACCTCAGCCTTTGTCGGTGAGGCGTTGTCCAAGCCTGCCGGAGATCCCGAAGATCTGTTCCGCGTCGATCAGGTGATCGCGGGCGATAAGACCGCGCCGGCGGAAAGCGACACGGGCTGCACGGTGACGTGGCCGGCCTGACGTGAACCCACCTTCCTCTTGGTCCGGGAGCATTCGTTGCTCCCGGATCGGATTGTCTTGCCCGAGTGTTGCTTCATGACGCAACTTTTGCTTTTCAACGTCACCAACGGGCTAATCATAGGCGCTTTTTACGTGCTCATGGCGCTTGGTCTGTCGCTCATTCTCAACTTGAGCAATGTCATCAATTTCGCTCATGGCGGCTTCCTCGTGCTCGGCGGCTATATCGCCTACACGATTACACCCTATGTCGGCTTCTGGGGCGCATTGCTGATCGCGCCGCCATTGACGGCGGCGATCGGTCTGGTCGTCGAAAGGGTGCTGATCCGCCCGCTCTATGGCCGCGATCCACTCTATAGCCTTCTCCTCACCTTCGGCCTTGCATTCATCCTTGAAGATGGCACCCGCTTCATCTGGGGCGCGCAAGGCAAGCCAGTGACCGTTCCGGCATTTCTCGCACAGCCCCTGAGCTATGAATTTTTCTTTATTACGGGTTATCGCCTATTCATGGTGAGCGTCGTGATCGTCACGGTGGCATTGTTGTTCGTGCTGTTGCGCTTTACCCGCCTGGGTATTCGTATCCGCGCTGGCACCCTCGATCTCGAAACGGTATCGGCGCTGGGCGTGAATGTGCGGGTTTTGCGTTCCCTTAATTTCGCAGTCGGCATTTTCCTGGCTGGCCTAAGTGGAGTGCTCGCTGCTGGGCAACTCGGGCTCGAACCGACCATGGGAGCCGGGCTATTGATGCCGAGCTTCATCGCCATCATCGTCGGTGGTGTGGGAAGCCTGACGGGCACACTCCTGGGCGGATTGCTCATCGGCGTGGCCTCGGGCGTCACGGCGGTGTTCCTGCCGGCGGCAAGCGAGGCGATCATGTACGTGCTCATGGCGGTAGTGCTTTTGGTCCGGCCGCGCGGATTGCTGGGCGAGGAAGGCATGATGACATGAGTGGAGAATCGGTGCGCAAATTGGCCGTGTTGGCCGCCATTTGGGCGGCGTTGCTGCTTGCGCCTTATTGGATGCCGCCGCTGGGCGGCTATACCGCGCTCGGAACGCGCGTTCTCGTTCTCGGACTCGCCGCCATGTCCGTGAACTTTCTTCTTGGCTTTACCGGCGTATTGTCTTTTGGCCATGCGGCTTATTTTGGTCTGGGCGCCTATGGCGCGGGGTTGACGCTAAAGTTCCTTGCGCCGAGCACGCCGCTTTCGCTTCTTTTGGGCATGCTGTTGGGTGGCGTCGCTGGCGCAATTCTCGGAGCGCTCATCGTGCGCCGGCGCGGCGTCTATTTCGCAATGGTGACGATCGCGTTCGGGCAGGTCTTCTATTATATCGCGTTTCAATGGAGCTCACTCACAGGCGGGGATGACGGCTTGCGCGGCTTTTCACGGCAGCCGATCGACCTTGGCTTATTTTCCATCAATATTTTATCGCATGCCAACAGCTTCTATTATTTCGTCCTGTTCTGCTTCGCGATTGCGGTGGCCGTAATGGGCTTCATTTTGCGTTCGCCTTTCGGCCGCACCATGCTTGCGATCCGCGAGAACGAACGGCGAGCCCGCTTCCTCGGAATTCCAGTGGAACGCCATATCTGGATTGCGTTCACGCTGTCCTGCTTTTTCATGGGATTTGCTGGAGCGCTCTATGCGCTCGTCAATAACTTTGCCGACCCGCGCGGGCTGCATTACAGCCAATCCGGTGATTTTGTCATGATGGCCGTCATGGGCGGGATGCGATCTTTCTGGGGGCCGCTTTTGGGCGCCGCGGTATTCGTGGTTCTGCAGGATTATCTTTCCAGCGTCACCGTTAATTGGATGTCCTTCGTCGGATTATTGTTTGTGCTGGTCGTGTTGTTTTTTCCGCGCGGTCTTTTGGGAGTCATTCGGCGCAAGAGCGAAGCATGAGCTTCTTGGAAGTCAAGAACGTCACAAAAAATTTCGGTAGCCTTGTTGCCGTACGCGATGTGTCCCTTGCCGTAGGCGCGGGCGAGTTGCGCGCCATTATCGGTCCGAATGGAGCGGGCAAGACGACATTTTTCAACATGATCAGCGGGTTTTTCCGCCCGACGCGCGGCGAAGTGTTTTTTGATGGACGTGATGTCACGTCGCTTCCGGCGCACAAGCGCGTTGGGCTCGGCATGGCACGCACGTTCCAGATCACCGAGATTTTCCCCGAACTCACGGTGCATGAGAATGTCCGGATCGGGGCGGAAGTCGCGGCCGGCTATCGTTGGCGGCCCTGGATCAGCCGCACGGAAGCGGCCGAAGTGGAGCGCAAAATCGAGGAGACGCTGGCCCTTGTGGGACTTGCCACAAAAGCGAAACGGCGTGTCGGCGAATTGGCTCACGGCGATCAACGCGCTGCCGAAATCGCGATGGCCCTGACATTGCGTCCGAAGCTTCTCCTGCTCGATGAGCCCACGGCCGGCATGGGCGACCAGGAGACCTACGAGATTACTCAATTGGTCCGCCGGCTCCATCGCGAGAGCAATTTCACGATTGTCTTGATCGAGCACGATATGCGCGTGGTCTTTCACCTGGCCGATCGCATCACGGTTCTTGATCAGGGGAAATTCTTGGCGGAAGGCACACCGCAGGAAATTGCAGCGAATGAGGCCGTCCAGGCCGCCTATTTGGGGAAGGCCGCATGAGCCTGGCCCTGGAAGCGCGCGGTGTTCACACCTTTTACGGCAAGAGCCACATCCTGCATGGTGTTGCTTTGGAAGTCGCCGAAGGAAAGATCACGACTCTTCTCGGCCGTAATGGCGCCGGCAAGACCACAACGCTTCGCAGCTTGATGGGACTGACACCGGCACGGGAAGGGCAAATCACCATTTTCGGGACCAAGACGACGCATTGGCCGCCGTTTCGCATCGCAGCCCTCGGCGTGGGATATGTACCGGAGGGCCGGCGGGTCTTCGCGAATTTGACGGTTGAGGAGAATCTTGCTGTTCCGATCAAGCGAAGCGGTCCTTGGACAATCCAGCGGGTTTACGAGTTGTTTCCAAGGCTTGCTGAGCGCAAGATGAATCGTGGACGGCAACTTTCGGGCGGTGAACAAGAGATGCTCGCGATCGCGCGCGCGCTCTTGCTCAATCCCAATCTTTTGATGCTCGATGAGCCATCCCAGGGCTTGGCTCCCCTGGTCGTCCGCGAAGTGTTCAAGATCGTCGGTGAGATGCGACGCGAAGGAATTTCCGTTCTGCTCGTCGAGCAAAATGCGCGGATGAGTCTTGAGATCGCGGATTACGCTTATGTTCTTGATGACGGCCGTGTCGCCTATTCGGGGTCGGCCCGGGAGCTTGCCGCCGACGAGGCGCGCGTTGAGGCGCTTGCGGGTGCGAGTGCCGAGGAATGGAAGCAGAGTTAAAGCGCGATTGCCCGGCCCCGTTTCTGCGGCTGTGTCAACAGCCCGATGCGTCCGCCTCTCGGGCTGTTTTGAGCATGATATCGGCGAGGCCGACATTCTCGTTGCGCGTATTTGCATCGCATCTTGCATTCACGAAGATTGAGCGTGCGCGCAGTAATTCGTCGATCGCATAGCGCAAATAGGCGCATTGCTCAGGACGAGACCGTTCATCGAAGAGATGGCTCCGGACCTGCCTTACGATCTCGAAACCCGCATCGATATCGCTCCGGCAGGAATCGGTCTGCGCGCGGGACATTTCGGTGAAAAGAACCAAAGAGGCGAATGCGGAGGCCGCGATGATGAAGTGGCTTAGGGATTTCATCCGATATGTCCTGGCCGCTTGTCGTCGTGAAGGCCTGTCCGTCAGGGGCGCGGCCCCAAGCTGCGTCGTGGCGCAAGTCTCAATTCAACAAGGGATCACATTGAGGCCGAGCGGAGCAGTAGTTAAGGGCTCATTCCCGGTCTCAGTGATCAGAAGAATATCCTCTTCAAAAAAAGCACCGAAATTCGTCCCGTAAAACGGCACCTCTAGCGTCATCACCATGCCCGGTTGCAGGATCTCGTTCGATCCATGCGTGATGTATGGAAATTCCTCGATGGTATTCGCACAGCCGAGACTGTGGCCGATATGGCCACGTCGGAAATCCGAAAGCTTGTGCTGGCGTACGCTTTCGGCAGCGAGATCGTAGAGGTCCCCAAGACGCGCGCCAGGCACCATCCTCTCCTTCACTTTCATATGCGCGTCGTAATAAACGTCTGCGATCTTGCGCTGGAGGGCGGATGGCTCGCCGAGGCAATATGCGCGCCCGGAATCGGCAATATATCCCCGCGTCGTGAAGCCGGCGTCTATCGAGATGAAATCTCCCCGCTGAGCTGAAATATTATAGTGGCGCTTTGTCCCGCCAGCCACTTTCCCCATATAGATTTGAAGGAAGTACACGCTATCAATATCGGGCGTTGACGCCGCACCCGTTTCTATGCGGCGACGTATTTCAGCATAGGTCGTTCCAGGCTTGATGCTCGCCGTCACCTCGCTAATAACGCGCCATTGGTGATGGATAGCGTAGCGGAGATTGTAGATCTCGTATGGCGTTTTCAACAGGTCCGCCCGCACGATGATCGGCTGCGAATCGACCAACTGAGCGTCCGGCAAGGCTTTTTGAATATGTTTGAGGAGTCCCGCTTTCACGTCTGATAACTCAAACGCAATCTTTCCCCGGCCTGCACCTCGCTCATTGAGCAATTCCGCTAGAACCTGGATGCCCGGCGGTGACGCATCGGGGTTCGAGAGAACCGTGTCACTGGCGAACGGCACGCGCTCATCGCCCGCGTAGCGCGCCTCCCAGCCCGTCCAGTCACGGCACACCCGCCAATCCGACACGAGTCCGTTGAGGCTCATCGCGCGGTACTCATGCTCAGTGGTGATGCCGATCGGATCTCCCGTTCGAGGCACGACGACCATCGTGACGCCCTGGATATTCCAATCCAGGAACCCCGAAGGATGGGTATTGATCCAGTTGATATTGTCTCCACGGAACGCGACCAAGGCGTCAATCCCGTCCTTTGCCATTTGGGATTGGAGACGAGCGACGACAGTCCGATAATGATCGCGCCGAAGAGGCTCCGCTAAATCATAATCATATTTCATCGGATTTTGAGACATCGTCCTCTCTGGGCCTGCATCGCGACTTATTGTGACGGCAACGCACGTATCGCCCGGTCGATATCATGCCGGTCGTTATAATAGCTTGGCGAAATGCGCAGCCTGCCGTCGCGAATGGCAAGGTCAACACCCGCCTCACGCAATTGCATTTCGAGCGCAGTCAAATCCGCCTTCGGTGCGTGGAACGAGAGCAGGCCCGATCGATCGCCCTGTTCCATAGGACTTACGATCTGCCATCCCTTTTTCTGAAGCCCTTCCGCAGCGTAGCCGGTCAATCCCAAAATGTGATTTTCGATGTTTTTGGTGCCGAGGCCGAGAAGTATTTTGATTGCCGCGTCCAGACCCCAAATTCCTGGAAAATTGACCAGCGCTTCTTCGAAGCGGCCGGCATCCTCGCGATAAGTGAGGTCGTAATCCATGTGAGCCTCGCCCTTGTTGACGGTATGGTAGCCAACATTCGGCGGTTCCAGCGAATTCATGGATTTTCGGTTGCAGTAGAAAAAGCCGGTTCCGATCGGCGCCAGCAGCCACTTGTGTCCACCGGTGGATAGGAAATCGACATGGTATTTCGTGAGGTCGAGATGGAGCGAGCCGATCCACTGAATCGCGTCGAGATTAAGAAGAACTCCGCGCTTTACGCAAAGCTCGGACAGCTGTGCCAGGTTCTGCCGAAAGCCATTGGAAAACTGTACCGCGCTCACGGAGATCAGTCTGGTTCGCGAATCGACGGCCTCGGCAAGTGATTCGATCGTCACGCGCCCATTAACGGGCTTCACCCACTTTATAGAGACGCCTTTTTTCTTCAAACGCATCCAGCAGTAAACATTCGAAGGATATTCAATTGATGGAAGAATAACATTGTCGCCCTCTCGCCAGTCTAATCCATTGGCGACGATGACAAGACCCTCGGTTGTATTTTTGACGAAAGCGATTTCGGCGGCGGTCGCGCCGATCAGCTTTGCAATCCGGCCTTTGATGTCCTGATCTGCATAAGTGCACCACGTCGGATAATTGTTGCGGCCGTGATCGCGGACATCGTGCAGAAATGCATCGACGGCGGCAATGACCGGTTCCGACATGGGGCCAATGGACGCATTGTTGAGATAAGCCCGCTTTGATTTGATAGGGAATTGCGCGCCAATCGTCGCGAGATCGAGCGGTGGAATCTCGGCTTTTTTGCCTGAAAAGCCATCGATGGCTTGTTGTCTCCAAAGTTCAGCGATCCCGACGGACACGTTCCACTCCATGCTCTTCCAGCCAGTTTGGGACGCTAAAGAGGGTGGGAACATCTCCCAAATAAGTTCTTTGCACCCACTCATGTGTTACGCGCATAATACATTATATATGCAAAAAGCCTCCGCAAAATACGAAATATATGCAAAAAGCCTCGACGAAGGAGCGTGATTTATCCGGTGGTTTTGACCTCGCGATGGCCTGGCCTATTGGGCCGGCGAAAAGGCCTGTGAGAGTGAAAAAAGAGGGCTTATGCCGTCTCTCTTCGTTTATGCATTTTATGCATAAACGAAGGGCTCTTTTACATTTCCGTCTTAATGCACGGTTGTTTTAGGCTTCTTGCTGGGGGATGCTGTGGGCGATCGTGCCGAACCAGCGGCAAAGCATGAGCGGATGAGTAGGACAAAAATCATAAAAGGATCCTCGCCGCAGCTGCCTTCCTCTGTCGCCTCTGAACTTGGCCAGAAGCGCATTCTTTCCTTAGATATGGGGGAGGACGACTGCAAAAATATGTTTCATTGACGAAAGCAACCCCCCAATCGCGCGTTGCGCATCCCGCGCGTGCGGCGGATTGTTTGGCCGGCTAGGTCAAGCAAGAACGAAGGGGTTTCCGCATGACGGCAAATGTGGTTGAGAAATGCGAAGATTCTGTTTCCATGACACCAGGGACCTTTGAATGTCACGCCTTACTATCCACGAATTGACAAAGGCCTTCATGGCGTTTGTCGCCGTGAAGGACGTCAATCTTGAAGTGGCCGACGGGGAGTTTTTATCCCTTCTCGGTCCTTCAGGCTGCGGCAAAACAACGACGCTGCGTTGCGTCGCCGGACTGGAGGATCCGACCAGCGGAAAAATCCTTTTTGGGGACAAAGACGTGACGCATCTGCCGCCCGAGCGTCGGCATATCGGCATGGTGTTTCAGAATTATGCGTTATTCCCCCACATGACCGTGGTCGAGAATGTCAAATTTGGTCTCGATATGAAGGGGATAACGGGCGCCGAGGCGCAAAGGCGCATGACCTCGGTCATGGAGATGGTGCAACTTTCCCACTTGCAGGATCGCCATCCGCGCCAATTGTCGGGCGGCCAGCAGCAGCGCGTGGCGCTTGCCCGTGCGCTCGTGATCGAGCCCACCTTGCTTCTTCTCGATGAGCCGCTTGCCAATCTCGATGCCAAGCTGCGCGAGGAGATGCGCTTCTTCATTCGTTCGCTCCAGCAACGCGTGGGCATCACCACCTTGTATGTCACGCATGATCAAGCCGAGAGCATGACGATGTCGGATCGAATCGTCGTGATGTTCGGCGGATACATTCATCAGGTCGGAAGCCCACAGGACATTTATTTCCGTCCCGCCACCAAGGAGGTCGCCAACTTCATCGGGCACTCAAATCTTTTGCCCGGCAAGGTCCTCGATGAACATGACGGTATCGTCTCGGTGCAGACCGCGTTCGGCGTCGTTCAATCCCGCGCGCTGCAGAAATGGAAGAGCGGGTCGCCGGTCACAGTCATGGTGCGCCCAGAGACATTGCGGCTCACGGCGGGTTCCTATCCGAATGCGCTGCCCGGCCGGATCGTGGCGCAGCATTTCTTGGGCAATATCGTCGATTATCGGGTCGCTTTGGCTGACGACACGATGGTCATGATTCAATCCCTTGGCGGGCAAACGCACGCCACCGGTGATGCGATCAACGTGATTGTGGATCCGGAAAAGACCTGGTTGCTGCCATGATAATGGCGAAAGCAAAAACCAACCTGCGCAATTGGGTCTTCGGGTTGCCCGCCTTATTGCTCGTGTTGCTCTTTATTGTCGTCCCCTACCTCAACATCGTGGTGATGAGCTTCCGCAATACGTCGATGAGCGCGCCTTATGCGCCCGGCTTCACGTTCGACAATTACACGCGGGTTCTGGGCGACCTCTATTATTTGGTGCTCCTGCGCGACACCCTCTTTTTCGCGTTGCTCACCACCGTACTCTGTTTCGTGCTGGCCTTTCCGGTCGCCTTTCACCTGGCGCGTACCAAATCGCGCTTTCAGGGGTTGCTCTATGCCGGCGTGTTGTCGCCGCTTTTAACCGGCGTCGTGATCCGTTGTTTCGGATGGATCGTGCTGTTGTCGAATAACGGTATCGTCAATCAGTTGCTGGCCTATGGCGGGCTCGGACCCTATCGGCTCATGTACAATCATACGGGTGTTACGATCGCGCTTGTCCACGTTTTCTTGCCGTTCATGATCTTGCCCATCATGAATTCCGTGCAGGCGATCGATCCGCGGCTGGAAGAGGCCGCACGCACGCTTGGGGCGTCCAGAACATCGGTATTCCGGCGCGTGCTTCTGCCATTGACGCTACCGGGCATTCAATCGGGCGTTATTTTAGTTTTTGTCTTGTCGGCAAGCGCCTACGTGATCCCACTTCTGCTGGGGCAGGGTCAGGTGCAGACCGTGCCGACCATCGTCGTGCAGCAGCTGCTGGGAAGTTTCTTATGGCCCTTCGGCGCGGCCCTGGCGCTGACCTTATCCGTCAGCGTCCTCTTTTTGGTGAGCACGTTTGCGCTCTCGACCATTCGCAGCATGCGGAGGCTGGCATGAAGCTCGCGCGCGTTGGTCTCCTTATTCCTGTGACGGCGACCTATGTCTTCCTGTTGATGCCGATTTTTGTGATCGTTCTCGCATCGATCAATTCCGCGGAATATCTGTCTTTCCCGCCGTCGGGATTTTCGACCAAATGGTATCAGTCATTTTTGAATTCCGACCAATTCATGAGCGCTTTTCGGCGCTCCATTTTGCTCGGAATATCGGTCGCATTCTTTGCCTCGTTGATCGGCACGCCGGCTGCGATGTTTTACGTCCGGTTTTTGCAACGAAATCGCGAGCAATTTCGCTTTGCCATGCTCGCTCCGATGCTGCTTCCGGAAGTTTTGACGGCCATCGCCCTGTTGTTTTTCTTCAACCAAGTCTTATTCGGAACTGAAACGATATTGCCGCTTCTCATCGGCCATGTCGTCATCACCATGCCATTCGTATTCCTGACGGTCACGTCGGCGCTTTACAATATGCCCACCGCCGTCGAGGAAGCCGCGCGCACCTTGGGAGCGGGTCCATGGCGCACTTTTCGCCGGATCACTTTCCCCTTGATCAAATCCGGCATCATCACAGGGGCGACGCTCGCTTTCATCATGTCGTTCGACAATGTCAACATCTCGCTGTTGCTGAAATCGATCGGAACCGTGACCTTGCCCATCCAAATCCTCCAATATTTGCAATATGACTTTGACGCGACGGCGGCCGCCGCCTCAACGATATCGGTGATGATGACCATGATGGTGGTGCTCTTGATCGATCGCATTTACGGATTGAGGGCGGTCCGATTCTAATCGAGGCATGAAGGCGTCTCGTGATGAAGCTTGATTGGCTCAAGGCATTTGGCGCGGTGATGCAGACCGGCACGGTAACCGGCGCAACCGCCGTGATGCTGCGGACTCAACCGCAAGTCAGCCGGATGATCTCAAGCCTGGAAACTTCGCTTGGGCTCGCGCTCTTTCAACGGGAAGGACGGCGCCTGATTCCCACGCCCGAGGCGGTGGAACTTTTCCAGCATATCGAGCCGGTTTTGCTCAGCATCGAAAGTGTCCGCGATACCGCCCAGGACATCAAGCACAAGCGCGGCAAGCCGCTGGTCGTCACGGCGGAACCGTTCCTGTTGCACGCGCTCGTGCCGGAAGCCATCCAAAGCCTCGCCAAGCAATCGGATTTCAGATGCGCGCTCGACATCTGCGTTCGCGGTCTCGGGCTATGGACTTCGCGCAGCAACGTCGATCTTGCGGTGGTGGCGCTTCCGTTTTCTCAGACCGACATGAGCCAAATCCTTTTCGCGGAAGTGGAGGTGGTGGCCGTTCTGCCGCAAGGACACCCGCTTGCCGAACGCCAGGTTGTGGAAATGGAGGACTTGCGCGCGGAGCGATTCATCGGCTTACGGCCCAGCACCCTCCTGCGGGCGCAAATCGACATCCTGGCGGCCCGCTCCGGTTTCTCGATCAATCCGGAAATCGAAGTCGCGTCCGGGGTCATGGCCTGTGAGCTCGTCGCGCGCGGTTTGGGAGTGACGACGGCGGATCCAATCGTTGCTGCGTCTTTTATCTCCCAAGGTGTCGTGCTTCGCCGCCTGTCCATCGGTTTGCAATTGCCTTATGGATTTCTCGTTCCGCAAGAATTTCCATTGGGGCATCCGGCGTCGCGATTCATGCAGGCATTGGCGGATGCGGCATTGCGTTTAGGCAAACCTTTCGTCGAGATTGCAGGCACTTGGCGGAAGAATTCAGCCGATGGCGAGCGCCATAAAATCCAAAGGCACTTCGACCTGCTTCAACCCGTCATGATGAGAAAAAGAAAGTAAGTATCATGGCTGATGACAAGGGTAATCCGCATCTCGATGGATTCAAGGTTGGTTTGATCATTCCTTCCTTGAACACCACAACCGAGCCCGAATTTGCCTGGATCGCGCCGCCGCGCATTTCCTTCCACGCCGCCCGTGTCTTTATGGATGTCACCACGGCGGAGGCGTTGCGCACCATGAATGCGGAGGTTCATCGCGCCTCCGAATTGCTTGCCACCTTGTCCCCGGACGTCGTGGCCTATGCGTGCACCAGCGGGTCTTTCGTGGACGGGCCGACGGGGACGAAACAGCTCGTGGAGGGTATTGCAAGTATCGTCAAATGCCCGGTCGTCGCCACCTCGGTCGCCATGATCGCCGCCCTTCAGCATCTCGGCGTGCGGCGCTGCGCGCTTGCCACGCCTTATCCCCGCGATATCACCGAGCAGGAACGCCAATTCCTGGTGAAAAACGGGTTGGAGGTGGTTTCGACGGTTTGCCTTGAAAAATCAGGCGCCGCCATCCGCCAGACGCCGCGAGATCAAGTGGAAGCACTGATTCGGTCGGCGGACAGGCCCTCCGCGGAAGCGATTTTTGCCAGTTGTACAGACTTGAGAGCGCTTGAGGTGGTGGATAGGCTCGAACGCGAGCTGGGAAAACCGATTCTGACCAGTAATCAAGTCACCCTGTGGGCTGTGCTTAAGTCGCTCAATGTGGGAACCTCGATTCGAGGATTCGGGCGCCTTTTGAGCGGCGGCTCCCGGGGGGAGATTCTTGACGTTGCGTTGTGACTACATTCGCTTGTGAAACCATCATCGTTTGAGTCCATCGCGGCGGAGAAGCTAGTGCGCTCATTTTTGTCTATCTTGTCTGTCTTTTCAGAGATTCTCGGCCGTTTTTCGGTCAGCGCGCGCGTGATCGCGATCGCGGCCGTCACGGCCTTGGGTTTCGCCTATGTCGGAGTTTACTTGATCACGACCAACCGCGACGTCAGCGAGGCCTATGAGCAAGCCGGATTCTGGAGCTCGCTTGCCGGCAAAGCGCTGCGGATCAACGCTCTCGCCTCCGACACGCGCACGGGCCAAACGAAGATGTTCGGGTCCGGCGACGGCTCGTTCTTATCCGTGGCAATGACCCCAATTTTAAAGCTGCGGGAGGCGCTGACCGAACTCACGCAGCACCCCGTCGATCCGGAATTCGATTCTCAAGTGGCGCAAGCTCTGACGCACCTTGAGGAATATCAAAAGGTTGTTCGCAAAGCCGGTGATGAGCTTGGTCTCCTCAGCAATATGGCGACCGGATTGACCGACGAGGTGCGCCGCTCGATCGACGATTCGGTCGATGCCTTGAACGGCAAAGATCCCAATACCATCGGCGCGGCGAGCTATGCGTTGCTGCAATTGAAAACGTTCTCCGAGCGTTTGCTGAGAGACGACATGTCGGCTTCATTTTTCACGACCGAAGTCGACAGGCTTCTTGCGGACATCCGCCAAGCTCCGGGTCTCGATGCGGCAACCCGCGATACCATCCTGGGAAAGGTGACGGCCTACAAACCGAAGATCCTCGAAATCGCGAATGTCAAAGCGCGCCTCGATGCCGAAGAGCGCGACGTCAATCGGATCTTCACGCAGCTTATCGAGGTGGTCCAGGGCATCTATGATTTTTCGACCAACAAGAAAACGGAAACGGACAAGACTTTCCAACGCATCCTGTCCGACATGTCGACCCATATGTTGCTCGGGCTTGGCAGCGGCGCCTTTGTTGCGCTGCTCTTCGCCGCCGCGGTTGGCCGTTCTATCTCGCGGCCCTTGACGCAATTGACCGCCAGCATGCACCAACTTGCCGCCGGCGATCTTAACGTTCGGTCTTCCGCCGAAAGCCGGCGGGACGAAATTGGCGCGATGGCGCGGGCGCTTTCCGTATTTCGCGATAATCTCATCGAGCGGCAGCAATTGCGCAAATCCAACGAGGTTGAAGCCGCCGCCCGGGTTCAGCGTCAGCAACATATCGAACGCGCCGTCAATCAATTCGAGGGCACGGTCCAAAGTTTGCTGTCGGAAGTGAACGCAAAGATCGAGCAGATGCGTCTGGTTTCGCAAACGCTCACCGACGTGGCCAGCGAAACGACGGCACGCGCTTCGAGCGCCGCCTCCGCTTCGCAGAAAACGACTCAGAACGTGACCGGCGTTTCAAGCGCATCGGAAGAGCTCGTCGCCTCGATTTCCGAGATCGTGCGGCAGGTCGGAAAGCTCAACGAAATCGCGGCCAAAGCCGTGCAGACCGCCGAGGCCACCAATGCGCGCATCGTTGCCTTGGCGACGGCCTCGCAAAAGATTGGCGAGGTGATCGCCTTGATCCGCGGCATTGCCGGGCAGACCAATCTGCTTGCGCTCAATGCCACGATCGAGGCCTCGCGCGCGGGAGAATCCGGAAAAGGCTTTGCGGTTGTCGCCGCCGAGGTGAAGACGCTGGCTGGACAAACCGCCAAAGCCACCGACGACATCACCGAACAAATCGAGGCCATTCAGAATGCGACATCCGACGCCGTCACCGCGATCGAGGAAATCGCCTCGACCATGGTGGAGGTGAATCGGGCAAGCTCGGAAATCGCCACCGCGGTGACGCAGCAGGAAGCCACCACGACCGAAATCAGCCGCAGCATGTCCGAAGCGGCGGCCGGAACGCAGCATGTCGAGCAAGACCTCTCGACGGTGTCGGAGGCGGCGAGCCGCACCAATGAGGCCGCCGTGGAAACCGACAAGGTCTCTTCGGAAGTCTTGCGGCAGGCGACCGAATTGCGCGATGCGGTCGGCTTATTCCTGAAGCAAGTGGGCGCCGCTTAACGGGCTTCTCGCTCAGGCGGAGTTTGTTTCCTCGCGCCCATATGCGGGGAATGTATCATTGTCGGAGGCCACGAAGCCGCGCAAAGCGGGGCTTTTCCTCCGCTGTGACAAATAATCACGTCTTCCCGATGTCAGATTCCGTGGAATCCGATCACGAAGGGCGGTACCATCCTTGCCCGACGAATGGTGCGGATCGGTAAAATCTCAAATTTCCACGAAATCCACGCTATTCTTGGGTCTTATAACATGCGAAAAGCGCATAAGCGCGGCTGGTTTTTACATTTCTGAGTGTTAGATTGCAGACCTAGATTGAACGTCAAATGCCTCCAAAGGACTTTTGAGGGGCAGTAAACGGGTTGCCAGGGACCTGCCACTGGCAAAATCCACAATCATAATGATGGTGGGCGGAGGAGAACAAAATATGTCTTCAAATTTCAATAGACGTCAGGTGGTGGGCTCGCTGGCCGCCACCGGCGCGATGGCTGGGTTGGGCAAATTTGACCTGGCATTCGCGGCCGGCAATCTCGTCATCACCATCTATGGTGGACGTTACGAAAAATTCTGGAATGAACAGCTCCTGCCGACATTCCGGCAAAAGACCGGCACGCAAACCGTGCTCGATATCGGGATCGGCTCGACCTTTATGACTAAATTGCGGGCCGCCGATCGGAATAACCCGCCTTACTCGTTTCTTATGGTCAATGAAATAATCGGGACGGTGTTGCGGGCGGAAGGCTATTTCGAACCATGGCCGGCCGACAAGGTGCCGAACCTCAAGAATGTGCATCCCAAAGCCAATCTCGATAACGCCAACCAGGGCGTCACCGTGATGTTCTCGCCGATCGGGATCGCCTACCGTTCGGACCTCGTGAAGACTCCACCGAAATCTTGGAAGGATCTCTGGAACAACCCGGAATTCAAGAACAAGATCGGTCTGTACGAGATTGCCAACACCGCCGGCTATAACTTCCTGCTGATGACCTCGAAAATCTATGGCAAGGGGCCGTTCGATTTCGATGCCGGTTTCAGCCAGGTCGAGAAACTCAAACCCTTCCCGCAAGCCGCGTTGGCCGGCGCGATGGCCGTGCTCTTGACCCGCGGCGAGATCGTCGCCGGACCGCTCGATATCAGTGAAACCCTGTCCATGCAGAAGAAGGGCGTTCCGGTCGCATGGGCGGCGCCATCCGAAGGCATGTTCATGTTCGATCAGACCTTCAGCCTGCTCAAGAACGCGCCGAACAAGGACGCGGCCTGCGCCTTCCTGGACTACATGCTGTCGGAAGAAGTGCAAGCCAAGCTGGCGCAGGAATTCCAGGCCGTGCCCAGCAATAAGAATGTGAAGCTGCCGCCGGAGGTTGCCGCCGAGCAACCCATGACGGTTAACGAGCTCGATAAGATCGTTGCCTTCGATTGGGCGGAAGCCAATAAGCTAAGGGATGGCGCGACCGAACGCTGGAACCGGCTGACGCGCTAAAACAAATATTAAAACATCTGTGATGTTTGACATCACAGGCATCGGTATAAAGTGGTGTCGGACGTCAAATTCTTCTCCAGGCCGTAGGGGCCGCCATATCTGAGAAACCACATGGCTGAGAATCCGCATATGAAGGTTCTTTATCTCAACGTCACTCAGAAGACCGAAAGCGAGAAGCAGGCTTTCGTGAATATGGCGCGCGATCACAAGCTTCCCGGCACGGAAGTTCATATCGCCTCGCTTCCGGAAGTGGACGGCCGCTTCAGGAACGCATCCTATCGAACCTATGAAGCGATCATGACTCGCGGGATCGTTCGCGCGGCGCGCGTCGCGGCCCTCGAAGGCTTTGATGCGATGGCGATCGGGTGTTTTTTCGATGTCGCCATCCACGATGCGCGCGAAATTTCCGGAGAAATGATTGTCAGCGGCCCTTGCGAAGCCGGCTGCGAGATCGCGGCAAGTCTTGCCAATCGTTTCGGCATCATCATCGGCCATCGCAAGTGGGCTCATCAGATGCAGGAAAGCGTGCGCAGCTACGGCCACGAACATCGGCTGACCGGCTTCTATCATGTGGGCTTAAGCGTCACCGAGTTTCAAAAGGATCACGATGAGACCGCGCGCCGCTTGATCGCCGCCGGGCGCAAAGCCGTAGACGAAGATTATGCCGAGGCGCTCATTCTCGGTTGCACGATGGAAATTGGCTTTTACAAAAAAATCGAACAAGCAACCGGTGTGCCGGTCATCGACGCCGCCATCGCCGCGTTCAAACGTGCGGAATATGGAGCGTTGCTCAAACGCCAATGTGGATGGATACCAAGCCGGAAATGGTCGTGCGAGCCGCCGCCGGAAGACGAGATTTCCGCGTTCCGCTGTTTTGAAAATGGCGAAGCTTTGGGCCCAAGGCTGATCGTGAAACCGGATGGTAGCGTGGACAGCGGGCCGAAGACGCTCTTGACCGGCCAGCCGCGCTTGACGCCAGGATGGCCGCTCAATTCCGTCGCCGCGACGTGAGGTTCTGAGCGGAAGGTGGCGCTTCCGCCGTTATCGTTTTTGATCCGGACGTATTTGCAAGGCGCCGCATTCGGCAATTGAGCCGTGATGCTGCCGGGCAGGGGTGACGCTCGCTTCATCCGCGCGCGACGCTTTGATCGTCGCATTTGGCGCCAGCAAGTCTGCTGTTCAGCGCCAACAGCAATCATATCTCCGTTTTTTGCGACACCGCGGGTTGCGGAAGCGATGAAATCGTGCTGATTTTGATGTAACAAAATCTTACCCGCGTCAGGGCAAGTCCAATGACCATGACTTTTCTCAGTGGCGCTTTGGCCCCGATCGATCGTCAGATCACGCTTGGGGAACAGGCTTACCGGACGCTCAAGGATTCCATCATCGGGGGAGCCTTCGTCGCGGGGCAGAAACTCACCGTGCGGGGGGTCGCCGAGGCGTTGGGCGTGAGCACGACGCCGGCGCGCGACGCCGTCAATCGCCTCATCAATGAAGGCGCGATGATCTATCTCGGACCGAAGACCGTCATTGTGCCCGCGCTGACGCAAGCCGCGCTGGAGGAAGTGACGGAAATCCGCTTGGCGCTGGAAGGTTTGGCCGCTGAAAAAGGAGCCGCGGGGATTGATGGCAATGACATTCGAAAACTCGAGCAATTTCAGGCCAAAATCAATCGCGGCTTGGATGAATCGGACTATCTGCAGGTTTTGCGCGTGAACAAGGATTTCCACTTCTTGATCTATAAGCGCGCATCGCTGCCGCGGCTCGTCTGCATGATTGAATCGTTATGGTTGAGAACGGGCCCCTCATTGCACAAAATCTATTCGGATTTCGTTATCACGCGTCAAGGCGTCTCCAACCATGAGGCGGCGTTGAAAGCATTGCGGCGTGGGGATGCAGGCAAAGTCCGCGCGGCCATCGAAAAGGATATCCGCGATGGCTACGCAATGCTCAGCCGTGCCTTGAAACATCAAGCCGCCTTGGAGACGGCCAAGGCACGCGCAAGCGGGAATCGCCCTTGATCGTCGACGGCGATCAGTCCTCCATAATGTCGGAGGCCGTTCGGGCATCCGTCTTTTTTCGAAAAATACGCGCGGGGGCGTCTCGTCTGGCGCGCTCTGGGATGGCCGCAAGCCGGGCGCCCAACCACAATTCGCGGATGCCGAGAATGAACATTGCGATTCCAAATGGAAGAATGAAATACATGACCCGGAAGATGAGCAGGGATGCCAGCAATTGCTCCTTGTCCAATTGCGGCAAGGCGATGAACATGGCGGCATCGAAGACGCCGAGGCTCCCGGGCGCGTGACTGAGGAAGCCGAGCAGCGTCGCCACGACAAAAATCGTAATCACCGTGGTGAGCGCGACGGCAGGCGAAGCAGGCAATAGCGTGTAGATTGCGAGCGCGCCCGCGCCCAGGTCCAAAATTCCGATGCCGATCTGGACAAAGGTGAGAGGCGCGCCGGGCAGGGTGATTTGCAAATTGTCACGGCCGATGCGGCGCGTTTGTGGAAGCAACCATGCGATATAGCCAATGATGGACGCCAATCCGACAAGCCCCAAGACTCGATTGGCCCAGTCCGGCAATTGCGTGACGCTGCTTGCGGCATCGGGTGCATAGGCCAGGACCATGCCGAGAACGAACGCATTTCCTAGCCAGAATGTCAGCCCGGTCACAAAGGCCATCTTGACGACGTCGACAACGCTCAATCCCCAAGGCGCGTAGATCCGAAAGCGAACCGCCCCGCCCGTAAAGACGGTGGCGCCGAGATTGTGCCCAATGGAATAGCTCGTAAAGCTTGCAAGCGCGGCAATCCGATACGGCACTTCTCGCCGTCCGATCGTTCGCAGCGCGAAAAAATCATAAAACGTCAACGTGAGATAGCCGATTGCGACAAAAATCCCGGCGATGAGAATTGTCCGAAGCGGCGTGGCCCGGATGATCGCGAGCAATTTGTCCAAGTCGATATCGCTCAACAGACGCAACAAGACCGCGAAGGCGATCACGACAATCGCCATGCTGGCTCCGATTCCGATGCGGTTCCAGCCGATTTTCTGATCAATGGTGCGCGCGAACAGGCTCATCGCGTTCAGCATTCGCATCTTGCGATGAATTCTCTCTGTAAAGATGATTCGCGCAGCATAACCCTCCCAATGCCTTGCGACAGAAATATTACGATGCGCGAAAACAAGCATGACACGATCGTGACAGGGCATGAAAGTGCTCGCCAAACTGCATTGTCGATTGTCACATGATTGAATTACAAAATCACAATAATCGACATCATGCGATTCGATGAAGACGTTCAGCGTTCATGGTTGGCACGGGAACAAGGCGACATTCGCGCATTGTTTCTCTCCGACCTTCATCTCGGCTCCCGTGCTTGCAGAAGCGATCAGCTTCTCGAATTCCTGCGTCTGAACCGTGCCGAGGTTATTTATCTCGTAGGCGATATTGTCGATGGTTGGCGCTTGCGGACAAGCTGGTATTGGCCGCGGGCGCATGACGAAATCCTGCGGCATCTGGTCGACGCCGCCAAGCAAGGCACGCGCGTTATCTACATTCCAGGAAATCACGACGCTTTTCTGCGCGATTTTTGCGGCGTGCATTTGGCGGGGATCGAGGTAGTCGATTCGATTATCCATAAAGCCGCCGACGGCCGTCGTTATGTCGTCATTCATGGGGATCGCTTCGACCGATTGATCGAACGCGTGCGCAGCCTTGCGCCGATCGCGCACCGTGCCAATGTGATGGTGCTTAAAATCGATTCCGCCTTCAACCGGCTGCGCCGTTTCTTGGGTCTTCCGGGCTGGTCGGCCTCGCAATGGGTGAAGCATAAATTCAAGATTGCAAGCCGTTACCTCGTCGAATTTGAAACCGCTCTGGCCGATCTCGCGCGGCAACACGCCGCCGACGGCGTGATATGCGGGCACGTTCATCACGCCGCGATGCATGATGATCTCGGCATCCGCTATATCAATTGCGGGGATTGGGTCGAGAGTTGTACGGCGATCGGCGAGGACCGCCAGGGCCGTTTTGAGATTCTGCGCTGGAGCGGCAAGGAGCCCATTCTTCTCGCAGCCGAGGCACGGGCGGCTTGATGCGTGTACTTATTGCAACCGATGCCTGGCGGCCGCAAGTCAACGGTGTCGTCCGGACTTTGAACTCGCTTGCGGAAAGCGCCCGCAGGCTCGGAGTCGGCATCGAGTTTCTCACGCCGGAGGGGTTTCTTTCGGTGCCGTTGCCGACCTATCCGGAGCTGCGTTGCGCGCTGCCGCATCCTCGCGAGATCGCCCGCCGCATCGCGCAAATCGGCGCAGATGCCATCCATATAGCGACCGAAGGACCGATCGGATACATGACGCGCCGTTATTGCATGCAACGCAATGTGCCCTTCACAACCAGCTACACCACGCGTTTTCCCGAATATATCTCGGCGCGCGCGCCGATCCCGGAATCGTGGAGCTATGCCATGCTGCGCCGCTTCCACGCGGCCGCAACCGTTACCATGGTCTCGACACGATCGCTGATGGACGAACTGGCCAAGCGTGGTTTTGAGAATTTGGGCATGTGGACGCGCGGCGTCGACACCGATCTGTTCAAGCCGGATTATGCGATGGATCTGGGCTTGCCGCGGCCGATCTTTCTCACGGTCGGGCGGATTGCGATTGAAAAGAATCTCGAAGCTTTTCTTTCCCTCAACCTTCCCGGTTCGAAAGTGGTCATCGGCAAGGGGCCGCATGAAGGAGAATTGCGTCGTCGCTTTCCGGACGTGAAATTTCTCGGCCTCAAGGAGGGCAAGGCATTGGCGGCCGCGCTCGCGGCTGCGGATGCGTTCGTTTTTCCGAGTCGAACGGATACCTTCGGCGTCGTTCAGCTCGAGGCGCTTGCATGCGGCGTGCCCGTCGCGGCTTACCCGGTCACCGGTCCGAAGGATGTTGTGGGGGAGCATCCGGTCGGTGTTCTGCATGACGACCTGCGCGCGGCGTGCATGGGGGCGTTGCGGATTTCACGCGAGGCATGCCGTGCCTTCGCGCT
>Ga0207138_1032_pt1 | contig 25281 bp, 20 predicted proteins | sample Alteio_BWMinHeat_6_FD_153589 | JGI IMG/M metagenome (GOLD analysis project Ga0207138, IMG submission 153589) | Enriched cells from forest soil in Barre Woods Harvard Forest LTER site, Petersham, Massachusetts, United States -... | ecosystem: Environmental > Terrestrial > Soil > Temperate forest >...
GAGGCGATGTCGTTTTACGCCTGGAGTACGACAATACTCGGTGGGATCGCCATCGTCGGTTCGTTGTTTGCGCCGTGGATTGCGGAGCATTTTTATCATAATTACAAAATCGGCGTGTATGCGGCGGTGATTGTCATCGCGACGGTTTTTTCGACATTCTTTTATTCTTTTTCGACGACGGTCCTCCAAATCGTCGGCCGGATTAGATCAATGACGGCTCTTATTTTTACTGACCAGGTTACACGCACAGGACTGTCGTTGTTGTTTGTTGTTTTTGGTTTTGGCGTGCTGGGCGCGATGCTGGGCCACTTGGTGGGTGCCGTAGCCGTGTTGATTGCCTCGGTTATTATCTGGGAGGGTATCAGACGGCATCACCCGATATTTCCATCGCTTCGGCGGTTGTTCGTCCATCCCGGTAAGATACGGACCAGAAAAATACCAATGACAGCTTGGACGATATTGCCCAGATTACCAAATTGCATAATCACAAAATTCTGGACGAATTTGTGGTCGCGGAAATACCGAATCCGAACTTTAAGGTCAGCTAATTTCATGGTTGCAAGATTACCATATTTTAAGTATAATTTCAAGAATGAATTATTGGGAAAAGCTCAAAAAAGAAGTCCTCAATACTGACCTCTATACCCGCTCCGGTACGGAAGTTGGCGTCTCCGATGGCACGCTTCGATTACAAGAAAAAGACGGTGATTATTTCCCTGTCAAAGTTTCAGACGGTGATATTCCGGAGATAAGCTACCTCGCCAATACCGACAAAGGCATCCCCTACCCAAAGCTCAACGAATTTATTTTTGGCCAGCATCCGCAGAATTGGCTCGTCGGCAATTATAAAAAGATTTTTATCGGCTATTGGAAAGACGAAAACATCCGTAGTAACGCCGCCTCCGGCGGCGTACTCTCGGGCATCCAACTTTATCTATTAGAAAAAGGGTTGATCGATGGCGCTATTACTCTGCGCATGCGGAAGGACAAACCGTACCTGACCGAATCCATCATTGCCACCACCCAAGCGGAAATATTAGAAGGTGCGCAGTCCAAATACACGACCGCACCCTTAAACGACATCTTGGCTAAACTGCCTGGTAGTCATCAGTCGCTTATTTATACCGGCTTGCCGGAGGAGATTGCCGCAATACGCTCGGTATTTTATCTGGACTGATAAAGAGAATCCAACCGAAGAAGATTTTCGCCGAGCCGGACAAAATGATTATAATAGATATGTAATCTCAGATACATTCCTACAGGGAAAACTGAAATCTATCCGCGCGACGCGCGCACTTGAGATTGGGTGCGGCATCGGTCGCGTGACTGAATTTCTCGCTCAAGATTTTACAACCGTGTACGGCGTGGATATTTCCCGTGAGATGATCTTGAGAGCCAAAGAAAGACTGTCCTTGCCCGGCTTGGTATTTCTTGAAGGCGATGGATTGCACCTGCCCGTTCCGGATAGCGCAGTTGATTTCGTCTTTTCCTTTATCGTTTTCCAGCACATGCCCTCTCTTGATGTTGTTGTCTCAAATCTCAAGGAGACATATCGCGTCTTGGGCGAGCATGGTGTCGCCAAGATCCAGGTTCGTGGCGCGGAGGTTGATAAGAAAGCATGGTTCTATGGAGTCAGTTTCAGCCCTTCACATATAAAAACCGTTGTCGAGGAGATAGGATTTAAAACCATGCGCATCGAACACGAAACCAATCGCCATCTCTGGTGCTTACTGCAAAAATGAAGATATGTTTTATATCCCAGGCGTTTGGCGAGTACCGCGGTGGCAACGAAATATTCACTGAGCTCTTTCGTCGCGTTAAAGGTACGCATCAGATTACCGTCGTTACCGATCGGGGGTTAAAAAGCAGTCCAGATTTCAGTGTCGAGAATATTTCTTCCCATTATCCCGCGTACTATTATTGGCTTGCCGGGCATAATTTTTCAAAATTGGCCGTCGCACGAGTCAGGGAACTATTTCAAAAAGAAAAATTTGATTGTATTGTCATCAACCAAACTATCGGACGGCCATTGTTAACGTTGTTGAACTTATCGGTGCCGATAGTTTATATCGTGCATCATCCGGTCTCTGTTGATATTGAATTCGCGCAGCGCGAAAGCAGGAGTTTGTTTGAACGATTAAATTGGGGCCTGAAATACCTGGGCATGGCCAAGACTCAAAAAAAACTACTAGCAGTGTTTCGCTATATTATCACCGTCTCTGAAACTTCCAAGCAACGGATTATGTGTGATTATAAAGTTTCTTCGGACAAGATTGAAGTTATCTACAATGGTATTGATACTGATTTTTTCAAAAAAACAAAGGATACTAAACCACACACCGTCGTAGCGGTTGGTTCATACCAGCATCCGCGCAGGGGATTTCGGTATTTAAAAAAAGCATACGAACTGCTGGCCGCGGACGGATTTACTATCGAAGATGTTGGACGCAGGGCAGATGCGGAAGCCCGAGAACTATATTCTATTCCAGGCGTCCAAGAACGGGCTTTGGTTTCACGCCAGGAATTACCCGACTTGTATTCCCAGGCCGCGGTGTCTATCTCTACTTCACTCTACGAAGGCTTCGGACTCTCACTGCTTGAATCCTTGGCTTGTCAGACGCCGGTAGTCGCGTTTGAGGGTGGGGCGGTATCGGAGATTCTGTCGGTTATCGACCCTGACCTGGTCTGTCCAGCGCGGGATGTCACGATCTTGGTCCAGAAAGTTAAACAACTATCTGCCGACCCCAATATCACCGAACGCGGCCGAGAGTACCGAGACAACGTCATTGCCTATTTCAGCATGGACCGTATGGTACAGGGGTATCTGGTCTTTTTTGAAAAATTAACGTATCGTTAAGGCATGATTACCTCATCCCAATTGTCGAGAGTATTGCGCTACTGTATCTATGCCTGCGCGTTCGTGCCGCTGATTATATTCTCCCAGTATATTTCACCCTTTCATTTCGGGAAGGTTGTAGTTTTCCGAAGCATGATAGAAGTGATGGCAGGTTTATACTTGCTTCTCATCTGGCAGGACCGGAGCTTTTTGCCTCGCCGGGACGCATTTTTCTGGTCGTTCTTTGCCTTCGCGGCGGCGTTCAGCCTTGCCACGGTGTTTAGCGTGAATCCTTATCAGAGTTTCTGGGGCACGCTCGAACGCATGGGCGGCGTGTGGAGTTTTTGGCACTATTTCATTTTTTATGTGATGTTGACCTCTGTGTTTAGAACGAAAGACGAATGGTACACGTTTTTGAAAATTACCGTCGGCGTTGGGCTTTTGTCGGCATTCTATGGCTTTGGCCAGCGCACCACTATCTCTTTCTTTATCGGTTCGGGCGGGCGGGAAAGAATCTTTGGAACCATCGGCAATGCGGCTCTGTTTGCCGGATATCAGATTATCAATGTCTTTCTGGCTTTGATACTGGCTTTTGATGAGAAGAAAAAGAATCTCCGCAATCTTTATTTCGCCGGTGCGGGGATTATGAGCTTGGCGGTTTTTATGACCGTGGTCAGAGGTTCTCTTTTGGGTCTGGTTGTTGGTTTCATAGTCCTTTCGTTCCTGTACTTTTTGGAAACTCATGCTCGTCCGGCAAAGATAGCCTTCTATAGTATGTTGGTCGCTATGGCTTTGTTTGCTGGTTTTGCCTTCCTTTTCGATACAAGTTCGTTTGTACAAAATTCCCCTTTTCTAAAGCGCGTGACCAATGTCTCGCTTAGCAATGCTACGGTTGAAACCAGAATTTGGGCGTGGCAGGCGGGTCTGAAAGGCTGGAGCGAAGGACCCAAGACGATGCTGGTCGGCTGGGGTCCGGAGAACTTTAACATTCCGTTCTCGAAGTATTTTAATCCTAAATTTTTCACGGGTGCCGGTGCCGAAACGCTCTTTGACCGAGCCCATAATATGTTTGTGGAAGTTCTTGTGACCATGGGCCTCATCGGATTGCTGGCGTATCTGGGCATATTTTTCGCCATTTTTAAAAATCTTTGGCGGATTCAACGCAAGCCGGAATATCGCTGGCCAGCCATGACGTTGATGGCGATGACGGTGGCGTACATGATTCATAACTCGTTTATCTTTGACACTTCGGCTAATTTTATCGCTTTCTTTAGTGCTTTAGGATTTATGTCGTTCTTGAATTCCCAGACGTATCCGGCACCAGCGGCACCATCAGTCTCGGTCGCCAAACCAAGGCCGGGTTTGTATCTGACCCTTGCCGCGGTGATGTTTATCGCTATTGGCTACCTTATCTATCAGACGAATGTTCTGACCGCCATCGCTAACTATGCCAACACGCGGGGTATCGTCTGGGGCGCGAATGATGATTTTAATAGCGCTGTTGATTATTACAAACAATCCGTTTCGTATAATGTGGCAGGACGTTATGATTATCGAAATAAATATGCTCAGTATCTGTTGGATTACACCTCCAGCAATCCGATAGATAACAAAGTCCAAGATGTCATTAAGGACGCCATCGTTTGGGAACAAAAAAACGCCGATGAAAACCCGTTGGACTATCTGCCGGAACTCTACCTGTCGCGACTCAATATTATTCTGGGTAAATCCGACCCCAAATCTCCGTACAACGATATCGCTCTCCAACATTCTGAAAAGGCATTGAGCTATTCACCGACCTTTGTCAGGACATATTTCGAAATTGGTCAGGCGTATTTAAACAAGAATGATATGGTTAAGGCCGAAGCTACTTTCCAGAAAGCCGTTGATTTAAATCCTGAAGCTGGTATCTCGTGGTGGTATCTGGCGGCGGTGGAGATGCAGGAAGGTAAAGTGGACCAGGCCTTACAGCTCGTCGATAAAGCCATCGCGACTGGCTATCAGTTATCAGAGAATGATTATCTGACACTGGCGAGCACGTATATCAAGAGAAGCGACTTTCCTCATCTCGTGAGTGTCTATCAAGGCTTAGTAAAAGTATCACCCAGTAATCCCAGCTACCATGCGTCATTGGCGGTCGCATATAGCAAGGTTGGCCGTATAGACGATGCCGTCGCTCAAGCCCACGCCGCGGTGGCGGCAGATCCAAGCTATGAACCGCAGGCGAAAGCGTTCGTCCAATCTCTCGGACGAACGTGGTAACTAAAACGTCCCGCATCGCGGGACGTTTTAGTTACCAGCTTGTGACAGCGCCGTCCGGATAGTCTTTAAGATGATACCGATATCCAAAGCGATGGAACGGTTTTTGATGTAGTACAAATCGTATTTTAATTTTTCAGCGGCATCGGCAACCGAGGCGCCGTAGGGATAATTAATCTGTGCCCAGCCGCTAATACCGGGTTTTATGAGGTATCGTTCCTCATAAAAAGGAACTTCTTTTTTTAACATTTCATGAAATTCTGGACGCTCGGCCCGCGGACCGACAAGTGAAATATGTCCGGCCACAACCGTCCAAAACTGCGGTAGTTCATCCAGACGGGTGCGTCGAAGAAAGCGTCCAAATGGCGTCACGCGTCCGTCACGAGAGCTCGCCCAGACCGCGCCGGTGCCTTCCTCGGCATTTTGAATCATCGTACGGAATTTAATTATTTTGAAAGGTTTACCAAGGTGTCCCTGGCGGACTTGGGTGTAAAAAACTGGTCCCTTTGACGTCAGTACTATTGCTAAGGCGATGAATGGATAGAGAAGAGCTGAGACCGTTCCAAATACAATACCGAATACGATGTCACCGATACGTTTTGCGACCTCGTAGCCGCGCTTGTTATCCTCGGTCAGATTTTGGAGAAACCACACCTGGTCAATACTGCCCAATGGCACCTTGCCCGTCAGACGCTCATAGAACGTCGCTAGGTCATAAAATGTAATACGCTTGGTCAAGGCTTGGTAGAACATATCAATGAGCTCCGGCATTTTGTAGCCTTCGGGGCTAATGATGATGGTGTTGATGCGCGTACCGCGGATGGCTTCTTTTAAGCCCTGTATGTCGTCGGACTTTACTATCCCTGCCAGTTCATAGCCAAGCTGGGGATTTTCTTTGATAAACTTTACCGTCTCATGCGCGCTGGGCGTATCGCCGACAATGAGGGTGATTCGCTTGAAGCCTTTTCCGGCGATGTGATTGAACAGCGAGCGGCCAAGCGTGTCCAAGACGGCGAACAGAACGATAAAAATAAAGAGATTGGTCTTTGGCGTAATACCGAAAATTGGGATAAGATAGAAGAAACTGATGGAAATAACGCTGGCAACGGTAATAGCTTTTAAGAGATTTGAATAGAAATAAGAAGTATTCCGGAACGTATGTTCATCGTAGAGATTGGCGATATAGAATACGACTAACCAAAGCACGAATATAATACCAAAAGGAATCAGATGGAGCTGGAGTTGCTCAGAAAACGTTTCATCATAACGCATAGCCAACATAGCCACGAGTGACGTGTAAAGCAATGCGATATCAATAAAAAACAACGTTATTTTACGCATAATATTAATGTCAACTATAGCACACTTTTTAAATCTCGGCAAGAAATGGGGTATCGGTGCAACGGTGGGTCTGTTGGTACTGTTGCCCATCGGCTCGCGCTTGGCGCGAGCCGATGGGCTTGGCGAGCACCACACCTTTTTTGTTGATGCCGAATACGACACCACCGGCCGCTCAAGCGTGCCCGCGACGCTGGTCGCGACCGGTCCACATTCCTATATCTATATCGAAGACCAAATCCTTGCTCAATACGGCGGTACAAACGCTTTAAGCAACCAGATTAATCAAGCTCGACAAGCTTTCGACTCCACGATTTATCCTGCGGACACGGCTTTTTGGGGCTCGGAATCGAATATCGATAACGATTCTCATGTCACTATTCTCTTTGAACAATTAAAAACGGGTGTTGGTGGTTATACCGACCCAGCGAATATTTTTCCTTCACGGCCAGACCAGCTCTCAAATCAAAGAGAAATGTTTACCATCTCGGGTGACGCGCTGGCAAGTAACCATGCCAATGTTTTTATGGCTCACGAGTTCCAGCATCTCATCGCCGCCAATCAAAAAACCATACTCCATAATGTGGTGGAGGATACGTGGCTTGATGAGCTTCGCGCGCAATATTCTATCACCGTCGCTGGCTATAATTCGCCTTTCTTTAATTCTGATCTCGCCCATCGGACACAGGATTTTTTACAAAGTCCCAACGACAGTATGACCGAGTGGCAGGGGACGCTCGTGGATTATGCCTCCGTTACGCTCTTTGGTGAATACCTCGTCGAGCATTATGGTCCGGGCATCCTGCAAGACACGCTTCATAGTCAGCTCGTCGGTATTGCGTCCATCAACGCGTGGTTGAGCCAGCATAATTACCCTGAACGTTTTGGCGATATATTTTCAAATTGGGTCATGGCTGATTATCTCAACAATACTTCCCCCAACAATCGTTTTGGTTATACAAACACTGATCTTGCGGCTTTGCATGTCCTACCAACTGATTCTCGACAGTTAAGTTATCCGGCTACCTCATCATTTAATTTTTCTATAAAGCCATGGCAACCAAAGTGGTACCAGTTTCTCATGCCATGGAATCTTTCCGCCGGCCAAAATATCCGCGTACTTTGGAATGCGCCACTTGTCTCCATGATATACGTTGATAATCAAGGCAATGTCGTGCCGGTGGCCAATGGCGATGTCATCGCGCCCGCCGCGGGCGCGTCCTCCTTTACGCTCATGCCCGTTGACCAATCAAAAACATCAGGCTTTGGTTCTTCCGACGCGGCGACATCGGTGGTTTTAAATATCAGTTTCACTTCAGACTCACCGGCGGCTCTACGGCCGACTCCCGCTCCTTTTAAAATCGCTGACGGTACGCTCATTATGCTGCCCGACAAATCAGGTATCTATGTCGTCACAGGTGGCTATAAACGTTATTTGGTCGCCGGTGTACCAGCACTCTACGGGCTTGATGTATCCAAGGTGGTGATGGTCAGTCAGCAAGTCTACGACTCATATCGGACGGCCAACTATGTCCGCGCCTTTGGTCAAAAGAAAGTTTATGCCGTCTGGCCGGATGGCACCAAGCATTGGCTTAATATCTCCGCCGCTGTCTTTTCATCTTCCGGCCGTGACTGGAATGCCATCTTCACCATCAACGACGCCGAGATGAATTTCTACAAGACAGGCGCAGACATCACGAACTAGTTGTCCACTGTTTTTGTATCTAAATATTTTTTCTTTCGTTAAAATTATTTCAGTGAAGCATGTCGCGGGTCGATGCGACGGTATCAACCATAATTTTGTGAACAGAAAAACATCTCTCTATGAAAAAGAAAATGATGAAGAAAAAGATGGGCAAGAAGAAGCCCATGAAAAAAGGCAAGAAGAAGCTAGCCGCGAAAAAGAAAAAGAGAAAAAGGTAGTTCTCATGAAAAGCCCCGTCACGACGGGGCTTTTCATTCGTCTGCAATAGGGTACAATGGAATATATGAAAATCGACATCTTTGCCAACCACATCGAACTCACCCCTGCTATTCAGGACTTTATCGAAAAGAAAATAGGTTCGCTGTCCAAATACGCCGGCGGCGTGGAGAAGTCCAACGCCCGCGTCGAAGTCAGCCTGCCATCGCGGCATCATCACAACGGGGAGATTTTTTACGCCGAAGCAAATTTAAACTTCGGCGGCACGCTGCTGCGTGCCGAGACGGAAAACAAAGATCTCTACGCCGCCATCAGCGAAGTGCGCGATGCATTGCAGGAGCAGATTAAGGAATTTAAATCTAAGAAACTCGATGCTCGCCGATAGTATTCTAACCCTCGTAATTTAGATGAAAACGTGATAGAATCCATAAACTATGGCGTTTTTATCCAACATATTCGGCAACGCGAATGATCGGTATATCAACTCGCTTCAGCCGACCATCGACCAGATTAATTCACTTGAGCCCGCGCTCAAGGAACTTTCGGATGCGGATTTAAAGGCCAAGACTTCTGAATTCAAAAAGCGTTTAGCGGATGGTGAAACATTGGATGATTTATTACCCGAAGCGTTTGCCGCGGTACGCGAGGCCTCGCGTCGCACGCTCGGCCAGCGTCACTACGATGTCCAACTCATTGGCGGCATCGTGCTCCATCAAGGCAAGATCGCCCAGATGCGCACGGGCGAGGGCAAAACCCTCGTCGCTACACTTCCGATATACCTCAACGCGCTGACGGGCGATGGCGCGCACGTGGTGACCGTCAACGAATACCTCGCGCGCCGCGACGCAGCCTGGATGGGTCAGATTTATAATGCTCTTGGTCTCTCTGTCGGCTGTATCAACCACGAAGCGAGCTATCTCTATGATGAAACGCATATCACCAAAGCAGAGGATAAAGAACGTGACACCGAGGGCTCGTTTCGCGTCGTGCACGAATTGCTTCGACCTGTCCAGCGCCGCGAAGCATACTCTGCCGACATCACCTACGGCACGAACAACGAATACGGCTTTGATTACCTCCGCGACAATATGGCTTACTCGCCCGAGCAGATGGGTCAGCGTGGTCATCATTTCGCCATCGTGGACGAAGTTGACTCGATCCTCATTGATGAAGCCCGCACTCCGCTCATCATCTCCGCTCCCGACGAAGATTCGGGCGAATTGTATAAAACGTTCGCGGGGCTCGTACCGAAATTAGTTGAAAATGAAGATTACACAGTTGATATCAAAGAGAGAAATGTTTCTATTCTTGAATCCGGCATCGAAAAAATCGAAAAGCAACTCGGCATGGGCAACATCTACGACGAAGGCGGCGGCAAATACGTCCATCATCTCGAGCAAGCATTGAAAGCGCAGGTATTGCAGATACGCGACAAGCAGTACGTCGTTAAAGACGGTGAGATTGTGATTGTCGATGAGTTCACGGGTCGTTTAATGCCTGGCCGTCGTTGGTCCGAGGGTCTGCACCAGGCTGTTGAGGCTAAGGAGGGTGTCGAAATCCAAAAAGAATCCAAGACGCTCGCGACGATTACCTTTCAAAACTATTTCCGTCTCTATAAAAAACTTGCCGGCATGACCGGCACCGCCCAAACGTCGGCCGAGGAGTTCCACAAAGTCTACAAACTTGATGTTGTGACCGTGCCGACGAACAAGCCGAACGTCCGCAAAGATTCACCCGATCGGATTTACAAAAATGAAGCCGGCAAGTTCCGAGCCATTGTTGCCGAGATACGTGAACGTCATGCCAAGGGCCAGCCGGTGCTGGTTGGTACCGTGTCCATTGAACGCAACGAGTATCTCTCGCTCATGCTTCAGCGCGAGGGCATCGAGTACACCATGCTTAACGCCAAGAACCATGAACGCGAAGGCGAAATCATCGCCCAAGCCGGCCAACCGGGCCGCGTGACCATCGCCACCAACATCGCCGGCCGCGGTGTCGACATTATATTGGGTGGCAATCCCGCTCCAGCTGAACATTCCGCGCAAGTGCGTGAGGCAGGTGGTTTGCATGTCATCGGTACTGAACGCATGGAAGCGCGGCGCATTGACGACCAGCTACGTGGCCGTGCCGGTCGCCAAGGCGACCCGGGCTCGTCCCAGTTTTTCGTTTCAACCGAAGACGAACTTGTCCGCCGCTTTGGCGGCGACCGCCTCAAAAATATCATGGATCGCCTCGGCGTAGGCGAGGATGACGTCATAGAGAACCGCTTTGTCTCATCGGCGATTCAGCAGGCCCAAAGCCGTATAGAAGGCCACAACTTCGACATCCGCAAATACACACTTGAATATGACGATGTCATGAACAAACAGCGCGAAGTTATCTATGGCCTCCGCCGCCAGGCATTACTCGAAAACAAAGCTCAAGACATCATCATCGAATGGCTGGGTGACGATGAAGAATTAAAATCCAAATATCAGGCCCGTGAAAAAGAACTCGGCGAGGAGCAAATGCGCATGCTTGAAAAACTTGTCTTGCTTCGCGTTATCGACGAACTCTGGGTGGACCACCTGACGGCCATGGATTACCTACGCAGCTCGGTATCGCTCCGCGCGTTCGGTCAGCGCGACCCGCTCGCCGAATACAAAGTCGAAGGCCAGCGCATGTTCGTGGATTTGATGGCGACCGTTAAAGCCCAGGTCGTCGACGCCGTCTTTAAAGCTACCATCGCGCCTGCACCGCGCCAGCGCGTAAATATCACCGAGGGCCGCGCCGAGCCTCGATCAGGATTATTGGGCGAGTCCGCTACCGAAAAAGAAATGGCCCGTTCCAAGCCCGTCCACTCCGCCGCCGCGAACATCGGCCGCAATGACTCCTGCCCCTGCGGCTCCGGCAAAAAATTCAAAAAATGCGGACTCTTGAACACTCCCGAACACCAAAAACTAATAGCCCATAAATAATTGAACAGAAAACCATACACAAAAGAGGATTTTGGATGGGTCAACTGGACGGTAGCGGATATTGAACGCGTCACTAATGAAGCGCTGGCCACCTTGAAAGCCCGCTACGCGGATATCAAAGCGATTCCTGCTGGTGAGCGGACGTTTGAGAATACCATCTACGCTATCGAAGACGCCTGCACCCAGATTGGCGAAGTGGCCAATTTGATTCACGTCCATCATCAGTGCAGCCCCGACGGCGATATCCGTAAAAAAGCCGAAGAACAATACCAAAAAATCATTCAGGAGAACGTAGATATTCAATATGACCCAGAGATTTATCGAGCATACAAGGAATACGCTCTCAAAAATAACAAGCATTCCACTCATGACGAGCGGCTCTTTGATTTGATGGGTAAGGGCTACAAACGCATGGGCTTTGAGCTTCCTCCTGAAAAACAAACCCAATTGAAAGTGAATCTTAAAAAACTTTCTGAAGTGGGAATTACGTTTAAGACAAATATCAATAACTGGAAAGACTTTATTTTGGTGACGAAGGAAGAGCTTGCCGGTTTGCCTGACGCGTATATCGGCCAGCTTGAGAAAAACGCCGACGGGCGTTTCAAAGTCTCTCTAAAATATCCCGAATACGTGCCGTTTGTGTCGCACGCGACAAATTCGTTGAAGCGCAAAGAATTGGTGGATAAAAATCTCACTCGCTGTCCGGACAACGTGCCGCTCATTAAAGAGATGTTGCGTTTGCGGCTGAAAAACGCTCAATTACTTGGCTATACTGACCATGCTGATTATGTTTCTGAGCTTCGCATGGCCAAGAGTGGTAAAAATATCAGAGAGTTTCTTGCTGACCTAGGAGAAAAGCTCAAACCTGGCATACAGAAAGACCTCCAAACCATGGGCGAATTTAAAAAGAAGACCGAAGGAAGCACCGAAATTACTTACTATGACTTTATCTATCTAAAAGAGCGCCTGACCGAAGAACTTTTTAAATTCAACAGCGAAAAAGTCCGCGAGTATTTCCCTCTCTCGAGAGTTATGAAATCCGCGTTCGGTATTTTTGAAAAGTTATTCAACGTGCAATTTGAAAAAGTTGAAGATTTGCCCGTGTGGCATCCCGATGTTCAGATCTGGCAGGTCAAGCAGGAGCGCCAATTGATTGGATATGTTTTTCTCGATTTATTCCCGCGCGAGGGCAAGTACAATCACATGGCCTGCTATGATACGATAAACGGCAGAAATATCGGATACGGAAGCGATGAATACCGCGCGCCGTTTACCGGGATGGTCGGTAATTTCAACAAACCATCTGCCGAGCGTCCGAGCATGCTCTCGCATGACGAAGTCGAAACGTTTTTTCACGAGTTCGGCCACATGATGCACATGGTCCTGACAAATGTTCCCTACGCATCCCAGTCCGGTGCAAATGTCGCCTGGGATTTTGTGGAAGTTCCATCGCAGTTGTTTGAATATTGGATGTGGCAACCGGAGATGATTAAAGAAATGTCGGGTCACTACTTGGACGAATCTCAAAAATTACCAGACGATATGATTGCCAATATTGTCGGTTCAAAGAATTTTATGGTGAGTTTCATCGAAGGCGTGCAATTAAGTCAGGCGTTGTATGACCAAATGGTTCACGCGTCGGTTGTTCCCGAGGATGTCATCGGTCTTTTTGCCGAACTTCGTAAAAAAATAACTGGGATCCAGCTTCCGCCGAGCCAATTATGGCCGGCGGGGTTTGGCCATCTGGTTGGATATGATGCCGGATACTATAGTTATGTTTGGTCGCGGGTATACGCCGTGGATTTCTGGAGTCGGTTTGAAAAAGAGGGGATTTTAAATCCGGCCACGGGGCAGTCGTTGAAACAAGAAGTATTAGAAAAAGGCTCGAGCATCGACGAGATGGATATCGTCAGAAATTTCCTCGGCCGCGAGCCATCGAATGAAGCGTTTTTGAAACAGTGCGGGATTAAATAGCTTTCAATAAAAAATAGGGCCGGTCGGGGGTATGCATCCCCCCGACCGGCTGGCGACGTTCGCTTGTAGACAGACGCTCGAGCCCTTTGGCCGTTTGGTGACGGGCTAGACCCGCGTTTCTGCTAGAGGCTGGTTGAAGGTACTGGGTTAGTCGGCGGGCTGAGAGCAGGAGGGGACCTCAATCCGTCCTGCGCTTGCTTGTGGCTTCGAGCTGGTGCTTGTGTGTTGGGTACCAGTGTGGCGAGTGTCTGCCAGCTCGTTATTGTCTAATGCACCATTACACGAGCGGTTATCAGCGTGTACATTGAGTCAGCTTGTTATTACCGCTCGGTTCCGTCTTGTTGTCCTTAGGCTGTGAAGTCCGCAGACTCACGTGGAGTCTCGACTTACAACCATTGTAACCTCGGCTCTGCTGAAATCAAGAGTACCTGTGTCTAGCCGAATTTCAGCTCCAGATTCCCGGTCAGCAGGCAACGCATCCCATGGTCGGTCGCAATGAACCGTCGGATGTCGTCGGTGGTGGCTTTGTCGGCCCCCAAGCGGGTGATCACGTCGGCTGCTGTCTGAAGGGCGATACCCTCGATGTCACCCTCGAAAACCTCCTCCGCGTCCAAGGTTGTCTCATGTGTGCCTTGAGGGAGCAGAGACAGGAGCGCCTCGGCGTCTTCCGCCGAGATAACTCCTGGAAGTCGGGAAGCCTGTTCCTCCAACCCTGCTTTGATTGCGTCGAATGTCAAAAGTGCCATGTCTCTGGTCTCCTTGTTTCTTTTTTAATCTATCGTTATATTAAAGTCAATCATGGCTGATAAATTTTCTACGTTAAAACTCTCGCGTTCGTCCCTCAAGTTGTTTCAAGACTGCCCGCGATGCTTTTGGCTCGATTTATATCACAAGATTAAACGGCCGCCGGGATTCCCGTATACACTGTCGTCTGCGGTAGACTTCCTCGTCAAACAAGAATTCGATAAATATAGAAAGCAGGGGACCCTGCCGCCGGTGTTCGCGCGCCATGGCATTCAGGCTAAGCTCTACCCCGGCCCGGAGCTTGCCCAATGGCGGGAGAATTTCAAAGGCGTACAGTATTTTGATGAAGATTTAAACGCGATGCTGTATGGTGCGGTGGATGATGTTTTGCAATTTAAAGATGGTTCGCTGGCGGTCGTGGATTATAAATCATCGGGCTCGCGTGAAATCCGCATCTATCCCGACTATCAAAAACAAATGGAGGTATACAGTTGGTTGCTGGGTCGCAATGGGTTTCAAACATATCCCGAAGCGTATTTTGTGTTTTACCAAGTCGACAAATCAGGTGGGGGATTTCAAAACGCTCTGCCATTTATCGAGCAATTAAAATCTGTCAAAGTCGATACGTCGTGGGTGGGGGATGTATTCGAGCAAGCGGTGGCGGTCGCGCGGCGCGACACGCCACCCGATTTAGAAACCCCCTGCGAGCACTGCATCTATGTCCAAAAAGCCGCCAACTTTTTTGAAAAGCCTGCCAAGAAACGAGCATCAAAAACTAAAGCATCAGAATCAGAAGAAGACATAATCTTCGTCGAATAATAAAGGGAGCCCGCGGCTCCCTTTATTATGGAACTCGTGGGCTCGGTGTTGTCAGACGGCTTGGGTAATTTGCTGTTGGCGTTGGGGTCGAGGGAAAGCCCTCCGAAGTCCCGCCTTCGCCGTCATGCTGATGCGGTGATACTGAAGGAGACTCTTGTCTCCCATCCGTATGACTTCGTCGAAGGTCTTTCCTTCGCTCTTCATCAGCCGGTAGACTTCCTTGATGGTCTTGGGGTCATTGAGCTGCCAAAGCTTCGGGTCAGCCTCGTCGATGAGGGCTTTCACTCTTTCGATTCGTCTGATGTCCGCCTCATCCAGAGGAGTCAGCATCTGCCGCTGAACTTCCGCGACAGTCTTTCCCGACGTAATGCAAAGTGCGCGTAAAAGCGATATCTCGATATGTGGAACTCGGTGCATTTCTCAAATCCTCCAAAAGGTACAGTTGTGAGCGTATACTCTAGCACCTTTAGATACTATTGTCAATAAACAGATACGGGATTTAAATCGTGTGATATACTTATAAGTAATGTCAACTACGTCCAAGACTCCGCTGTACGGCGATTATTTCTACAAGTTTTTCCAGTGTCCACACTGGATTTGGTTTGATATATACGGCGACGCGGAGAAAAAGCGCGAAGTGCCAGCGCTACTGGACTACATATATAAAGGTAAACCGCTCGCGCCGGATCGCGAGCTGGGGCGTCACAAGCAGTTCGAACAAGTTGCGCCGGAGTTGATGCGCGATCTGGATGAGGCGTTCCTGGCCACGGTGGAATTAATGAAGCAAGGCAAAAACATCTATCACGGTGTCCTCATGAGCGAAGATTGGGTGGGCATGCCGGACTTGCTCGAAGCCCGTCCCGGCAAATCTTGGCTGGGCGACCACTACTATGTCGTTTACGACGTGCAGTCATCGCTCGACCTGCGCGACGAATACAAATTTCAGTTAATTTTTTATAGTTTAATCCTGGAACGTATACAAGGCGTGCGTCCCACGGAAGCGTACGTTATCGACGCGCAGGGCAACGAGCGTTCGTTCCTCATCGCGGACTTCATCGATCAGTTCCACCTGACGCGCGTACAAATTGAAAAGATTCTCAATGGCGAAAAGCCGGCGCCATTCTTGAAAGCGGGTTGCAAGCGTACGCCGTGGTATTCGCTGTGCGTCGCCGAGACCCAGGGTTGCAACGACGTCTCGCTTATCTACCGCATCAGCCAAGCAGACCAGCGCCGCCTCTATGACATCGGCATCAAGACGGTGGATCAACTTGCCGCCGCCAATTTAGATTGGTTGCAGGAGCGTCTTGAAGACTGGCAGTTTGATAAGATTTTAAGATTTTCAAATCAGGCCAAGTCGCTCACCACGGGCCAGCCGATGATTTTCCGCAAGCCGAATTTTCCCCCCGTCCGCTATGACGTGTACTTTGATATCGAGAGCGATCCGCTCCGCGATATCGATTACCTCCTTGGATTTTGCATCAAAGACAATCAGACGGGCACGAGCGAATATAAATATTTCCTAGCCAAAGATAAAGAGCACGAGCCGGAGATATGGACGAAGTTTTTGGATTACCTGGCGGGACTGGAAGATTTTGTGATTTATCATTATGCGTTTTACGAACGGTTGGTCTTTGAACGCATGGTGGCGCGCTATGGCGCGCCCGCGTCCCTTGTCGAAAAATTTAAAGAAAATACCATCGACCTGCATTTGAAGTTGGTGGACGCGGCGATATTGCCAATTTATTTTTACTCGCTCAAGGACGTGGGCGCGTATTTAAATTACAAATGGGATGATCCGCATGCGGGCGGCGCGGAGTCGGTGGTGTGGTACAGCGAGTACCTGGACAAAAAAGGCCAGCCCGAAGCAGACGCCATCATGACCAAGATTCTCCGCTACAACGAAGATGATGTCCGCGCGACGATGGCCATCAAAGAATGGTTGATGACGCAAAAACCCTCCAAAGGCAAAGAAGCCCTCGATTAAAAGTAAAGGCCTCGCCGTAGCGAGGCCTTTACTTTTAATTTTCAATATGTTTCAATTTCAATACATAAATGACCCGCCGAAATATATTCCTCATCTGCACGATTGTCGGTTCTCTTCTACTCTTTATTTTTGTCGCGCCTCAGTGGGTGAATAGCGCGGCCAAAAAATTACACATTCCGCACGTAAATGTTTCCAGTCGGCCGTTCAGGCTTGGTCTTGATTTGCTTGGCGGCACGCACTTGGTCTATCAGGCTGATTTATCCAAAGTGCAAGGTTCAAAGAGCGATGCCATGCAAGGCGTACGCGATGTCGTCGAGCGCCGAGTTAATTTATTTGGCGTCTCCGAGCCGGTGGTGCAAGTTTCGGGCACGAACCGCCTCATCGTCGACCTCGCCGGTATCAAGGATGTTAACCAAGCCATTCAACTCATCGGTCAGACGCCGTTTCTTGAATTTAAAACAGCTCTGTCCATTGCCCAAGGCGACGCAATCATTAAATCCAAGCTTGGTGCCGATGCCAGCAAAATTCCCGCTTCTGCTCTGTGCGCGCCGGCAAACATAAATACTTTCGTCCAGTTCCTGTCGGCGTATGCCGTCGATCCATGCTTTCAATCATCAGGTCTTGATGGCTCTGGCCTGAAAGCCGCCCAGCTGACCTTTAGTACTCAAACCTACCAACCGCAGATATCGCTTCAGCTCAATAGTAAAGGTACCCAGCTTTTTGCCCAGATCACCCAAGCCAATATCGGACGTGTCGTTGCCATCTATCTCGATGGTCTGCCCATCTCCACCCCGACCGTCCAGAGCGCCATCACTGATGGTAACGCTGTCATCACGGGTAGTTTCACGCCGGATGAGGCTAAGACACTCGTTGGTCGCTTAAACTCCGGCGCATTGCCGGTGCCGATTAGTTTGGTCAGTCAGCAAACCATCGGTGCTTCGCTAGGTAATGAATCCTTGACGAAGAGTCTGAAAGCGGGCGTGTACGGGCTCATCTTCGTGGCGCTGTTTATGATTTTGTTTTATCGCTTGCCGGGCGTGTTCTCGGTTATCGCGCTGGGCGTGTATGTGCTTATCGTTTTATCATTCTATAAATTTATTCCTGTCACGCTGTCCTTGGCGGGCATCGCCGGATTTATCTTGTCGCTGGGTATGGCCGTGGACGCCAATATTTTAATATTCGCGCGCATGAAAGAAGAGCTCGCCGCGGGCAAAACGCTCACCGCCGCCATGCACGAGGGATTCTCTCGCGCCTGGCTTTCCGTCCGCGACAGTCACGTTACGACCCTTATCGGTGCGGTCGTGCTCTACGCGGCCACCACATCTATCGTCAAAGGCTTTGCGCTGACGCTCGGCATCGGCGTGCTGACGAGTTTGTTTACCGCGACTATGGTCACGCGTAGTTTCCTTTACCTCGCAACCGGTCCGTGGTTTGAAAAGCATAAACGTTTATTCCGCTAACATGCCAAAGATTTACACCTTCATGTTTTGGGCATCCATTTCGCTGGTGGTGGTTTCCCTCGTGCTTACCTTTACCTTTGGATTGCGTCTGGGTGTGGACTTCACCGGAGGGAGTGTCTTGGAATTGCAATTTACCCATCGTCCGGCCATAGAGGATATCAAACACACTCTGACCTTTGACGTGAACGACGCCGAAGTTAATCCGACGGGGGATACTGGGGTCATTATTAAGACCCACGAACTGACCGAGCAACAGCATCAGACGATTATTAAAAATCTCGGCACCGCTTTCCCTTCAGCAGGCCTGGAAGAAAAGAAATTCGACTCGATTGGACCGGTCGTCGGGAGTGAGCTCAAGCACAGCAGTGTTGTCGCGATTATCATTGTCCTGGTGGCGGTCATTTTGTACATCGCGTTTGTGTTCCGCAAGCTTGGCCGGACGACGTCACCCTGGTCCATGGGTCTGTCGGCTATCGTTGCTTTGCTCCATGACGTGACCATTCCGCTGGGTGTGTTCGCTCTGCTGGGTCATTTTTACGGTATTGAAATCAGTGGCGTGTTTGTGGCGGCGGCGCTGACCATCCTGGGCTTTTCGGTGTCGGACACCGTCGTCATCTTTGATCGCGTGCGGGAGAACGTCATCCGCAAAGGCTCAAAAGAATCATTCGGCGTGATTGTCCATCAAAGTGTGATGCAGACCCTGGCTCGTTCGTTAAACACCGTCTTTACTGTTTTGCTTTCTCTCTTCGCCATCTATTTCTTCGGCGGAGATAGTATTAAATACTTCGCTTTGGCTTTGATTGTGGGCATATTCCTGGGTGCGTATTCGTCTATTTTTGTGGCCTCGCCGTTGTTGGTCTGGTGGACCCAAAAGCGTAAACATTAAACCACGTATTTGACTTAAAAACACGCATAGTATATAATACTTCTATACAAATGACAGCCAACAATCCCCAGACAATTAAGAAGACCGTCGGCGAGCTCTTAAAGGATATTTCAACACGCAACCGAGATATCATTTCTCGCCGTTTTGGCTTGAAAACAGGCAAAAAGGAGACCCTTGAATCCATCGGCGCTTCCTATACCATCACGCGCGAACGTGTCCGCCAAATCGAAGAAGCGACCCTCAAACAGCTCCACGATGCCGCCGGTAGCAATGCCGATGTCGCTCGTTACCTTGGCGTGGCTCGAAACATTCTTACTGACAACAGCGGCGTCATTTCCGAGAATGATTTGTTTAAATCTTTCAGCGGTCAAGATGCCGATACCGTCAGCAACGCGTCACTGGTCTTCCTCCTTACCTTGAGCGGAGATTTGGTCCGTGTCGCCGACAATGATGATTTCCGACCATTCTGGGCGCTCAACGAATCCATCCTGACTTCATTTAAAAATACTTCCGCCGGCTTGCAATCCGTTCTTAAAAAGACCGGCCATGTTATCCCGGAGACTGATTTCAATTATTTGGTGCAAAAGACTTCTGTGCCGACCTTTTCTCCAAATGGCAAAGCTATTTCTGAATCCGAAATCGGCACCGCCATGACCATTTCCAAAAACTTGGCTCGCAATATCTTCAGCGAGGTCGGTCTGGCTTCCTGGTCCGAGATTAAGCCTAAGGGCGTTCGCGACAAAGCTTACTTGGTCTTAAAGAAAGTTCAAAAGCCCCAGCACTTTGGTGACATTGCCAAGCTCATCAATACCGCCGGCTTCAACACCAAAAAAGCTAACGTCCAGACCGTCCACAACGAACTCATCAAAGACGAGCGCTTTATTCTCGTCGGCCGGGGTTTGTACGCCCTCTCCGAGTGGGGCTACAAATCCGGCACGGTCAAAGACGTCTTGGTGGATATTCTGCGCGGTTCTGCTAAGCCGATGGCAAAAGCCACGCTGATGGCCAAGGTTCGCGACGCCCGCATGGTCAAAGAGAACACCATCTTGCTCAATCTTCAGGATTCAAAGACATTTGTCAAAAACTCTGACGGGACGTATACTTTAAGGTAAAGTGGACTACATAAATCTTCTACTCGGCGCCGTATGGTCGACGCTCAGCATTCTTCTTTTCTATTGGTGGCTCTGGCTGCCCATATCTCTGTTTCTTGTTTTTTGGGAATCACTTATTTCATATACGCGCGAGAAATATATCAGTGAGATGAAATGGATGCTCCTGGAAATACAAATTCCGCGGGACGCGCATCGCAGTTTAAAAGCGATGGAGCAAACCTTCGCGGGCCTGCACGTCATTGGCGCGGTCTGGAAACCAAAGCCTGCATTGGATCGTTTTAAAATCTGGCGCGAAAAAGTATTTAAAGGCAAAGTCGCCGATTGGTTCTCGATGGAGATTGTCAGTATCGATGGCCAGATTCATTTTTATATTCGTTGTCTAGCCACTCATCGTCAGGTTATCCAAGCGCAAATCTACGCTCACTATCCTGAAGCCGAAATTACCGAAGTTTCCGATTATGTAATGCAACTGCCAGTTATCGCGCCCAACGACGATTATGAACTCTCCGGCCAGGAGCTTGGCCTGACCAAAGAGGATGCCTATCCCATTCGCACCTACGTTGAGTTTGAGGAGGAGCACCCCGGCAAAGACGACGCCAAGCGCGTCGATCCGCTCGGTCCGGTGGCCGAGGCCATGGCCGCGCTATCCCTCGGCGAGCATTTGGGTATTCAAATAATGATCCGCTCGGCCGATGACGGATGGGTAAAAAAGGCCCAGGAAGTTTTTGATAAAATATTTGAAAAACCGGCCAAACCAAGCACGGACGGGTTGGACAGGCTCATGACTGGTATCGAGGGTGCTATCCAAGGCGTGATCGGGAATGTCCCCGCACCTGCCGATAAAAAAGACGAAAAGAAAGCCAAGTCATTTTTTGAAATAAGTGTCGGCATGCAGGACGTCGTCAAAGCTATCGAGCGTTCGCTGGCCAAGTTTGGTTTTCAGACCGGCATCCGCGTCGTGTACCTGGCCCGCAAGGACCGCTTTATCAAAGAACGCCTCGGTAGCGTCATCGCCGCGTTTAAATTGTTCTCTTCACCGTCGCTCAACGGCTTTAAGCCCGCGTTCGCACCTGAAGTTTTCAAAGGGTATAATAAAGCCGGCAAGACCCTACTCAACAAAAAATATCTTTACCAGCGCTATCGCTACCGAGCCTTTCCGGAGAAACCCTTTATTCTCACGACCGAGGAGTTAGCGACCGTGTTTCATTTCCCCGACGTGAGTGTTCATACGCCGACGTTACCTCGCATTGAAGCTAAGAAAGGCGAGCCGCCAACTAATCTCCCCATTGTCTAATGGCAAATCCGACTGACAACCAAGTCCTCGTCCTGGGTGAGACGAATTTCCGCAACGTGAAACAGCGTTTTGGTATTCGCAATGACGACCGCCGACGACATATGTATGTCGTCGGCTCGACCGGCATGGGCAAATCCGAGTTTTTAAAGACCATGGCCATCCAAGACATCGAAGAGGGCCGTGGCTTGGCTTTCCTTGATCCGCACGGCGATTCCGCCGAGGCTTTGCTCGACCACATTCCTGCTCATCGCATCAAAGACGTCATCTATTTCGACCCGAACGACCTCGCCAATCCGATTGCGTTCAATGTCTTGGACAAAGTAGACTACGAATATCGGCATCTCGTCGCCTCTGGGCTCCTTGGTGTATTTAAAAAGCTTTGGGGCGCGGACGCCTGGTCGGGCCGCATGGAATACATTTTAAACAACACCATCCTCGCGCTCCTGGAATACCCTGACACGACCCTGCTCGCCATCAACCGTTTGATGGCTTCCAAAGAATATCGTAAAAAAGTCGTCTCGACGCTCAAAGACCCCATCGTCAAAGCATTCTGGACAGAGGAGTTTGCCAAGTACGCCGACAAGTTCGCCACCGAAGCTACCGCCGCCATCCAAAATAAAGTTGGCCAGTTCTCATCCAACAACGTCATCCGCAACATTGTCGGCCAAGTGCGCTCTAAGCTCGATCTTCGCCAAATCATGGACGAGGGCAAAATCCTCATCGTCAATTTGTCCAAAGGCGCCATCGGCGAAGATGCGTCGCGTCTCATCGGCGCGCTTTTGATTACTAAGATTCAATTGGCGGCCATGTCGCGCGTGGATATCCCTGAAAGCGAGCGCCGCGATTTCTATCTCTACGTCGACGAGTTTCAAAACTTCGCCACCGAATCTTTTGCCAGTATTTTATCCGAGGCCCGTAAGTACCACCTCGCGCTTGTCGTCGCTCATCAATACATCCAGCAAATCGAGGAGGAAGTAGCTGATGCCGTCTTTGGCAATGTCGGCTCGCTCGTGACCTTCCGCGTCGGCGCAGAGGACGCCGAGTTTTTAGAGAAATGGTACGCGCCAGATTTCATGGCCACCGATATCGTCAACCTCGGCAAACGTGCGATGTATATCAAGCTCATGGTCAACGGTGTGACGTCAAAGGGCTTTTCCGCCCAGACGATTGATTCATTCCCCAAAATAGAACAATCCAACCGCACAGAGATTATTGATTGGTCGCGCAAGACCTACAGCACCCCGCGCGAGGAAGTAGAAAAGAGCGTCATGGAATGGGCCGCTCCGGTGGTTGAAAATGCCCCGCAAGCTCCGGCACGCACACAGCACGCCTACCCTCCACGCCCCCGCCAACAGGGCAGTGGCCCCGCGCCGTATAATCCACGGCCACAAACACCACGGCCACCTGCCCCGCCGCGACAAGAAGGAGTATCTCTCAACGCTCTCCAAGGCGGCGCTGTAGACTTCAAAGGCCGCAAACTAGAATCAAAAGATAGGGGACCAAAGCCAACTGCCGAAACCACATCATTCAAAACTCCTGCCCGCGAGCTCGACTCCGCCGAACTCAAAAAACTCATCGAAGAAGCCCTCAAGAAATAATCGCGCGCCGATATCGCTTCTCAACACGCTTCCGATAAAGCCGCTCCTCCGAGAGCGGCTTTATCTCAGCTAGGATTCGCATAGACGGAGTCGGGCAGTCCCGCTGCTGCGGGATATTATACTGCCCGCCTCCGTCTACCGTCTCAACTGTCTCGAAGCGATGTCGGCTCGCTCAAACTTGCAAATTTTAAAGTAATATTGTATAGTATGGCCATTGATCTTCGACAACCAGGGCAGCTATGCCACGGGCCGTATGCCTAAAACTAGCAGGTGTTTCATGTTAAGGATGCTGAAAGATATACAGCCGGGAAATCCAACCATCAAACTTCGTTTCTGCCTTGATCCTGGAGATCGGGAAAAACTGCTTACTTTGCAGCAGTACGGTTCAGTCTTCGTTCTTCTCGTTGTTGCGTATCAGAATGACGAAGAAGACCGCCAGCTGATACCTCTCGAAGAGATCTTCACATACGTCGGCTTCAGGTTTCCTGGAGTTCACCAGGTGCTTGCACGTCTCGTTTGTGGCGATCCCAAGACAGTTGGCTCTCTTTTGAAAGCATATTCGTTGGGAGACTACAGATACCATGTCCTAGAGGGAGATAAGGGGAACCAGCATTTTTCGGACCATTTGGAGTGCGTCAACAGGAACTCCTACACGATCGATGCTGACGAGTTTTCTGTCGACATGCCAGCGGAATGGTTCGCGAAAGAGCCACCTCAGTGGCTTCAGAAGTGGGCTAACCTCTGGCACAAATACGACCCAATCGATCAATGCGAGTTCCGTCGGCGGGTTGTTACAGCCTTTGCTTACAAGTGGATCGGGGCAATCTTCTACCTGATTTCACGAACCGCTCTCGTGCTCGTGGTTCTCTTCGTGAGTATCTTTCTGGGTGCGCGGCGGCTACAGCCTCGTCAACTCTTTCATCCTTGGAAGGGCGACATCGATGAAGTCTGGCCGGAGTACCGAAGTCAGTGGAAGTGGGGACGGCATTCCTGGATCTTCCACTACAAAGACGGCCGAAACGGAATACGTTTCTGGCCAATCTTTGTCAGTCCACCGGTGTTTGCGACACTTGTGACTGTCCTCTCGCTGATTTCTCGGCACTACAAGATGGGTATCGTGCAACTAGTGACGTCTATCTTGTCCTGGTCTCTCCATCATTGGACGTGGTTGATTATTGGAATCCCCGCTGCCTATGCAGGGGTGTACTTCACTATCAAGGGAATCAACCACTACTTTGCACGGAAGGATAAGCCGTCCTACCAAGCTCGACTTGAAGCTCAGCGTCTCAAGAGAGAAAAGGAGATGCTGAAACTTCTTTCGTGTCCGACAGCGACGAGCAGTGACGTTGCTCTTAATCTCAACACCGTTCCTTTCCGCAAGCTTCCTCTCAAGTTGTACTATCTCGACACAAAGCGGAGGTGGTGCAAGACATTTGCAGGGTAACTACAACACGCGACGACCCGACGGGCCACCTAGCCCGTCGGGCGTTTTCTTTTTTTATAATTATGATACGGTTTAGCCATGGCGAGCAGTCACTACAAAAAATACATACGCATACCGCCGGGGGAAAGCGTGGATATCCGGCCGATTATATCTATCATCCACCACCCGCTGTTTCAGCGGTTGTTGCACGTGTATCAGTTGAGCACGACGTTTTTTGTGTTTCCGGGGGCGACACATAATCGCTTTGAGCACGCGCTGGGCGTGTACGCCAAGGCGCGCCGCTTTGCGGCGCGCCTTGGCGAGGAAGGCCTTGTCACCGCCAAAGAAGCGACCACCATCGCGTTGTTCGCGCTCCTGCACGACATCGGCCATGGTCCGTTCTCGCATCTCATCGAACAGCTCACGCCCTACGACCACGACAAAAACGGCGAGCGTATCCTGTCCGAGATGAAAGACGCCATCGAGAAATCGGGCGGGGATTATCAGGCCATCAAAAAATGTTTTGACCGGTCCAGTCCGCTCTATCGCATCATCATGGACAAAAACCTCGGCATGGATAAGCTCGACTATCTCGAGCGCGATACCTATCACACCGGCTTTGGCCAGCATCCCGATGTCGAGACGATTATGAATTATCTTTCGTTCATCAAAGGCA
>Ga0207138_1034_pt1 | contig 24612 bp, 23 predicted proteins | sample Alteio_BWMinHeat_6_FD_153589 | JGI IMG/M metagenome (GOLD analysis project Ga0207138, IMG submission 153589) | Enriched cells from forest soil in Barre Woods Harvard Forest LTER site, Petersham, Massachusetts, United States -... | ecosystem: Environmental > Terrestrial > Soil > Temperate forest >...
CGATCATCGCACGAAATATCGGAGATGTGGCAAACGGGCATTACCAGGTGGCGAGTCACCATTAGGAAAATAGTAAAAACTGCGGAGGCTGCAGCGAGCGCGGAAAAAGAGACACGAAGCGCCTCATCAACGCCGGCTTGATCTCGTTCTTTCACTCGGCGGCTTATTTCCGCGGTAAGGCCGGAGCCCAATCCGAGACTGCCCAAAGAGTGGGAAAGCATTTGAAAATTTTGCACGATACCAAAGCGCCCGATTCCTGCGGCTCCCATACAAAGGGCGCTGACCTTGCTCCGGAGCGGTGCCGTTAAAATCCTTAGCGCAGTATTGGAGCCGAAGTGAAAATTGGTCGAAATAAAAGGGATTCGAAAACCGGCTTCTACCTGGAGCTGAATGAATTTTTTGATCCGCCTCATAAACAGGGCTTCCGTCATTTTTTTTTGGCTTTATAAATTCTAGCGCCTCCGTCATTGGAAAGCCTCTGTCTTGTGACAATGACGAATTCTAGTGAAGAGTTACACGTCATCTTGTGAAAATGGGGGAGGCTTTAATTGTGATTAACGGTGAGCTATCGTTAACAGATGAATATTTGTTCGCTTAAAAAGTCTTCTGCCGCCATCACATTGATTTCCTATATTTTTACTGGAATTATTTTCAGCGCTCCCGCAGCTGAAGCGGGTGTTCCGCTGGCTGCGGAAAAAAAGGCTTCCAAGTTTTCTCTCGTGGACGATAGCGCCGAGACCAGGGGAACCGAGTACGTGATGCGCCAGTATCCGGGCGAAAAACTTATGGCGATAAGAATTCTAGCCGGGGTAAGACTTCCTGGAATTTATTATGTTCCCGAAGGAACTGACCTTCTTACGGCGGTAGCGATTTCTGGTGGTTTGCTGGCGACGGCTGATGCCACAAAGGTGCGTTGGAATCATTGGGCGACTCAAGAACACCAGATTCTTAATTTGGAAGATACGGTGGCAGAACCGAAGTCCAGAAATCCGGCACTGGGCGCCAATGACGTAGTGATGATCGACGAGGTAAAACCCTGGATCAGCAACAATACGGTGCTCTTGGTCTCAATAATCGCTTCCGTATTCGGAATATTCGTCGGAGCCAAGGCCCTGGCCAAGTAATATGCTGCAAAGGGCGCTGCAGCTTCCTTGGCTTCGCAATCGCCTCCTCGACCTGCGCTGGTCCCGTGTATATCGGCTCCATGAACGCTGGATGGATTTCTATCTCGGCGTGGAGACCAAAAAATGCGAAAAACCTGAAAATTTTGGCATCGACCCCTCTGAGTGTTTTGCCTATGTGCCTGCCGACTGGTGGGGGCTAAGCCTTCAACTCAGGAAAATTCCTATCCGTGCCGGGGAGGTATTTTGTGAACTGGGGTGCGGAAAGGGGCGCGTACTCCTCTGGGCTTCCAGGAAGGCATTCGGGCGAATCGTAGGTATTGAGCTCATTCCGGAATTGGCGAATCAAGCCAGGAAAAATCTTAGATCGACGGAAGCTGAAATCATCACAGGCGATGCAAGTAAGGTTGCAATTCCAGATGATGTTACGTTTTTCTACGCCTTTCAGCCGTTTCCTTTGCATATTTTCCTTACGGTAGTGGAAAGAATGCGGGCGCAAGCATTGAAGTCCAATACGCCCGTGCGATTCCTCTATAATAGCCCCGTTTATCACGAGTACCTCGAAGGTACTGCGGGACTGACTGATCTTAGCCATCTGTATTTGACGGAGAGAGCCCAGAATGAATTCCGCTTTTATGAGATTTCCCCACACGTTGAATAGTTTGCTGGGCACCGCGAAACTCCCCTAGAATGTTCGTAGACTAATGATAAAACAGGTTTCATTTTACGATTTTGCCGATTCATGGGCCTCGAAATTCAATGAGGACTCGCGTTTTCTGAGCGACGCCTATCTTGAGCTCACGCGTCTCTGCTCCCTGAAATGTGAGCACTGCTATATCGGCGACGCGCGTTGGAAGAAAGATCCCAACGAACTAAGCACCGAGGAATGGAAGCGCTTCCTCGATACCCTCGCTGATCGCGGCTTGCTCTGGCTTTTTTTTACCGGCGGCGAGGCGATGATCCGTCCCGATTTCCGCGAACTCTGGCTTTACGCGCGGTCCAAGGGTTTCCTGCTCGTGCTCTATACGAATGCCACTTTGATCGACGAAAAAATGGGCGAATTTCTCGAGCTCTATCCGCCGGTGAAGACCGAAGTTTCCATTTATGGGGCCAGCGCTGCAGTTTACGAGAAAGTCACTGGAGTTAAGGGGTCGCACAACCGCTTTCTGCGCGGCGTAAACGAAATCCGCCGCCGCGGATTGCACTGGAAAATGAAAGTGCCGGTGATCCAGGCCATCCTTCCCGAAATGCCGGCGATCCGCGCGCTCGCCGAGGAATGGGGGGTGCAGGTTTTTCCCGATGGCACCATTCAAGCCTCGATCGGAGAGGGGGAAACAGGCGGAAAGGCGCCTTGTGCCTCACGGGTGCCGGAGGCGGAATTGGTGGCTCACGAGCTGAGCGACCCAAACTTCGTGGCGGAATTCAAATTGAATGCGCAAGGCTGCTCCAAACATGCTGCTGGTGACGACATGAAACGCCTCTATCTTTGCGGGGCCGGCAAAGACACTTTCTACATGACGGCGGGCGGAAAAATGCAGGCTTGCCTGGCCACGGCTCACCACGGGGTAGATCTTGATCGCTCAAAAGACATGAATCTGCAGTTCGATGCCGCGTGGACCGAGTTCGGCAAGCTTCAGGAAATGAAACGAGATCCTGCCTCCCCATGCTACGATTGCGACATTCAGATACTCTGCCAAACGTGCCCGGGCATGGCGCATCTAGAGCATGGTGATGAGCATGGCTCGATCGAATGGATCTGCCGTCGCACCCACCTCAAGGCGCATCAGCTGGGGGTGCCGCATAAATGCAAGATCACCCATCCCCTTTATCGCGAAAATTAGTGTTTTTTGGTCGTCTTGTGCCTAAAGGGCACGGATGCTAGGATTTTTTGATCATGGATGACACGAAAAAATTCGAATTCACTAAAAACTATGTGATGCGCAGGATCGTAGACGAATCGATTCTCGTTCCCGTTTCTCCCAGCCTAAAGCGGCGCGATACCCTTGTGGTGCTCAATCCCGTTGCGGCGAATTTTCTCGAGAAAATAAAATCGGGAAAAACCACCTGTGACGTATTCCAGGAATTGCTGGCTGAGTTCGACGTGGAACCACAAATTCTCGAAGATGACCTGAAACAATTCGTGCAGTCCATGATGGAAGCCGAGGTGATTCGTGAGCATGCTCGGGTCGATTGAAAGCGTACATTGGGAGCTCACGAACCATTGTAATTTTCATTGTGTTCATTGCTACCTCCACACCGATTCGCGCCGCGAGCTTAATACCCAGGAGATATTTCGGGTACTAGATGAACTCGAAGAGGCGGGCGTGCTTTCTCTTACGCTCACCGGTGGCGAGCCATTGCTGCGCAAAGATTTCCCGGAAATTTATCGTTACGCCCATGGCAAAGGCTTTCTGCTCACCGTATTTACGAACGGCAGCCGCATCACCCCGGATTACGTGAAACTGTTCCAGGAATTCCCTCCGCAAAAGGTGGAGATCACGGTAAATGGAATCACCAAAGAAACTCTCGAGGCGGTCACTGCGAAGCCGGGCTCCTTCGAGGGAGTGTTTCGCGGGATCAGTCTCCTTCATGAGGGTGGTATTTTTCTCGGTCTGAAAACAAATGGCATGACCCTCAACGCGCACGAGCTACCGGAGATCATGAAATTCGCGCGGGGCCTGCCAAATAGTTTTTTTAAATTCGATACCGCCATCATGGCCCGGCGCGACCAGGATAAAGGCCCCACTCAGTATCGCTTGCGCCCTTCGCAAGTAACGGCCCTGATCGCTGCTGACGCAGAGGCCACAAAACAAATGACCGACGACTGCAGGGCGCGTGGGGATATGGTCCCTCCGGAGCGCGCCGTATTCACCTGCGCCGCCGGGAGGGAAAGTTTTCATATCTCCGCGTGGGGCGATCTTCATCCCTGTCATACAGTGCGGCCGATCCGTGTTTCTCTGCTGAATCACGGCTTCCTTGAGGCGGCGGGAAAAGTGCAGCAGATGGTGAATGAAGTGCGTTATCCCGAAGTATCGAAGTGTGGGAGCTGCAGTATCTACGCTCTTTGCAATAGCTGCCCGGGCACGGCTCAGCTCGAAGGCAAAGGTCAAATCATGCCTGCCGATTATTTTTGCGAAGTGGCCCATGAGACCGTGAAAGAATTTGGCGTGGTGACCGCATGACTACGATGCAATACTCCGAATTTTCCGGGCGCATCTACGGGAAAACCTACCAGGCCTCGGTTCCCAGCCACGGGCATTTTGAACTAACGTTTCGCTGCCCACTCAAGTGCGGCTTCTGCTATTGCTCCTGCTATACGTCGCCCGAGCACACCCGCAATGAGCTCTCCACGGCGGAGGTGCTGGCGATCCTCGACCAAGCGGCCGAGGGCGGTTGCCTTTGGATGACCTTCTCCGGAGGCGATCCCTTTGTGCGCGCGGATTTCCGCGCCATCTACGATCATGCCCGTGGTCTTGGCATGATCCTGAATATTCTGTGTAGCGGAGTTCTTCTCACCGACGAATGGCTGCAACATCTTCAACATGCGCCTCCGCTCAAAATCGAGATTCCTCTCTATGGAATCACCGCCGAGACTCATGAGGCCGTTTCCGGAAAAAAGGGAACCTTCGCTGCAGTGATGAAAAATATCCGCCGGCTTCTCGAGGCGGAAGTTCCGCTGCGGATAAAAACAAAAATTACCACTCAGAATCTTCGTGAAGTGAAGGCCGTAGAAAAATTCGTGGAAGAAGAGCTTGGCCTCTCCTTCAATCCGAATCACCTGCTCTATCCGCGCCTCAATGGCGATCGCGCGCCGATCCAATATCGATTGTCGCCCGCTCAGGTGGTGGAAATGGAGCAGGAGTTCGGCAAGGTGGCATGCGAGTCAACAACAGAAAATCAGGGAGCCGACACGGCCACCGACAAACTTTTCCGGTGCGCTGCGGGAATAAACTCTTTTTACATCAATCCCTACGGAGAGATGAATTTTTGCACCTACGTTCGCACGGAATCCTGGAGCTTGCGCACTGGCTTGATTGGCGATGGAGTGAAGCATCTCAAACAGACACTACTCACTCGCACCCTGCCCAAAGAATCCTCGTGCGTTTCCTGCTCTATCCAGTCCTCCTGCGACAATTGCCCCGGCCGCGCAGTGCTTGAAACCGGTTCTCTCGAGGGAAAGTCTGAATATCTCTGCGACTTGAACCATGCCGTTCGCGGGAAAGAGAAGCATGGAACTTGAATTTCAGGCGGGCCCCTTGCAGTTCCGCACGCAATGGAAGTGCATGAGCGTTCCGCAGCGAAGTGCGGAGATCGATAAATACACTCCCGTGCCCAGCGCGCAGCGCTTTTCGCTGAATTTGAGCATCGAACCGTCGCGCGCAGCGCTTTCTTTGCCACGTGGGCCGGTCACTGAGAATCCCGACAACTGGCGGGCCTGGGAAGAGGGCGGCGGCGTGGTACTCCAGGTTTGGAGTGGGCACTCCAATAGCTGGGCTATCGAGGCCAGGATCACCTCGGATTTTTCTGCTGCAGCCATCATTTGCCGGTCAGACCACGACCAACACGATCAATTGGAATTTCTTCTTGCAACGGTTCTGCGTTGGATCACCTCCCTTCGCGTGACTCTCGAGGGCGGGGTACTTCTCCATGGGGCTCTGATCGGATTTACGGAAAGCGGTGTGTGTGTTCTTGGCACAGGCCCCTCCGGCGCGGGCAAAAGTACATTGTCTTCATTTTTCCTCGAAAGACGGAGCTTCGCGGTATGGACGGACGAAACCACTATCGTGCTTCCTTTCGGCAAATCTTGGCACGCCTTCGGCACGCCTTGGTCGGGGATGCTCGAGGTGGCTAAGAACGAGGGCGGAAAACTCGGAGCGCTCTGCTTTTTGGAAAAAGCTCCCGAGCATTGTCTTGAAACCATTGGCAAAGAGCAGGCCTATCTCCGAATAGTCAAGGAACTCTATCTTCCGCCGTGGCGGGAAACGTTCACGGAAAGGGCACTCGAGAATTTGCAGCGTCTTATTGACGAAGTGCCTTCGCGGGTTCTTTATTTTTCTAAATCGCCTTCGGTGGTCGATTTTCTTTCAGAAGAGCTGGTGAAGTTATGAACAAAAAAAAATATGTGAAGCCGGAAATAACATTCGTGAAGCTGAATCCAGCGCAAGCAGTGCTTACTGTCTGCAGCACTGCTGCTGCTGTCTCGAAAGCTGGAGGCGGCGGCGCCACCTGCAGGGGCACGGGCGGGCCTGCAAAATGCAAAAAGCTGGGCGTAACGGGGGATTCGGGAGCGGCTTGTTAGGAAAGACTATTTTTCTGAGGAAAAAGTTCCTTAGATAGCCTCCGCCGGCCCGGATCAAAATAAAGCTTCAGAAATTGCTTAGAACTATCGGCCAAAAGAAACTGCAGAAAGCGCTTGGCGGTGCCGAGCATTTCTAGATCGAAACGATTTAGATAAAATTCACTGGCCAGCCTAAATCTTATTCTCTGACTCCAGGAAAGTTCGGCGAGAACCTCCTCACGAAAATCCCGGTTCCACCACTCGTACGCGCCCTGAAGCACAAAAGCCGTGGCAATTAGGCATCCATTCCGCCGCGCGCTCGCGGCGAGCTTTTTGGGATCCACGCCGCCGCGCTCGAGCAGCAAATGTACATCAAGAACAGACAGCCCATGTCGTCCCCAATGACTTACAGCATGGGCGCAGAGATAAGCCACCATGTCCTCGCGATCCTCTTGCGCGTGCAGAAAGGGCTGAGAGTCAAAGCGATAGCGATGCGGCTGAAATAGGGTGCTGTGCACCTCTACCTGAATGCCAGTCTCCAGATGGTCGACCGAAGCTTGATGGTAGAAGCGGGATTTTTCGCGATTCTCCGGGTTCCAGCTAAAGCCATTCTTTTCGAGAATCGCGAGCGACTCAAGATAAAGATTTTCCGGCACGAGAACGTCCACATCATTCATAGTGCGCAGGAAATCTTCGGGATAGAGGCTGCGCATCTCAGTGCCTTTGAGAAAACGCGCTTGCGGGAGTACGAGGCGGATCTCTTCGGCCACTCTCGAAATATTCTCCGCTCGGGCGATATCCTGTTCCATGGCCTGCCAAAGCACGCATTGAGTCTCGATTGGCGTCTCATTCCAAAGTGCTGTTTGCTTAAGCGCATAGCCAAGCACAGATAGAAGGCGATGCTTCTGCGCGAGCGCAATAAGCTCTGCCCAGGGCCAGTGCAGCGTGAGGTTGGGGATGGGGCGGCGTTCTTCACATCTAGCTAGCAGTCCCGCGAGACCGAAGAGAAGCTGCGCGGGTGGTGGGGCGGCGAAGCGGTCGAGGAGTCGCGCTAGCTCCAGGACTGCGGAACCTTTTGTGACAGTTTCGGATTGCGGCTGCCGGTCTCCTTGAAAAACCAAAAGATCTTGCGAATGGCTTTTCAAGCGATGGGCCACGAGCGAAACGCCGTCCAAGGAAAAGGAATACAGCTTTCCTGTTTCCGGTAGGCTTGGGCCGCAAGAGAGCTGCACAACGTCTCCCTCCCAGAGAAAGGGCTCCATGCTCCTGCCGCGTACCGTGCCTGTTTGATGAATTGCCGGGTTTGTGGCTTCCATTCTGGCAATGATACCATGGTCAGATGGAACTCGTGGGCCTTACGAAGAGCCTGGGCGGAAAGAACGTTCTCGAGAGCGTTGACCACATTTTTCCCGAAGGGAAAGTGTCCATCCTTTCCGGTGCGAATGGTGCCGGTAAAACTACCTTGCTTCGCATCGCTACGGGAGTGTTGCGCTCTGACCACGGGAAAATACTTTGGCGCGGAAAAGAGAGCCGCTTTTCTTTACACGAAATCGGAGTCTGCCCCGCCGATGATGGCGGCTTCTACCCCGCCCTCACGGTGCGCCGCAACCTGGAGTATTTTGGCTGTCTTCACGGAATCGCTGCGGGCGAGATCGAAACGCGGCTTCGAAAAAATTCACCCTTGCCCATCGATTATCTCGATCTGCCGATCGAGCGCTGTTCTCTCGGGATGCGCCAGAAAATTAAAATTGCCAGAGCTCTTATGCACGAACCCAACCTGCTTCTGCTCGACGAGCCACTGAACGGCCTGGACGCTGAATCCCGGGAAAAATTTGTGCGATGGTTAGAGCGAGGCCAGCGCACTGTGATCCTTGTGCAGCACGGCTTTACCGAATTTTTCCCGCGCTTTGAATTGAAACAGGGGCGAATCCATTCATGTTAATGCGATTTACCTGGGCAAAGATTCGCCTCTCCCTGTTCGATCGCCTCGCTTTCCGCTGGAGCTTTGCCTTCGAAATTTTTTCTACTTGCTCCATGCTTTTTATTTTCCTTCTGATCGACCGATTCCAAGGCGGCCTACTGGGTGACCGCCTTCAGAGTGCTTCGGCAAAACTGGGCACCTCATATTTCGGATACGTAACGGTAGGGCTCGCGGTTTCCGCTTTGTCGAGTGTGTCGCTGGGGGGAGTGCTTGGCCAGTTTCACGAGGAAAAGCGCCTACGCACACTTCCGCTCGTGCTGTGCGCGCCACTTTCGCTTTGGCGCTGGGCACTTGCCGCGGGAGCGGCGAATTTCTTACGCGCGGTATTCCAATGCATGCTGATTTTCAGCCTGGCCGTTGGCGTTCTCGGGCTGCAACTTCCGGCATTTTCACCCGGCTTGGCACTGTTGGTTATCCTGGTATCCCTGCCCTCACTTTGGGCGCTTTCGGTATTGTCACTCGCGGTGGCGCTGCTGATCCGCCGGGGAGATCCTTTGGGATTTGTTCTCGGAATTTCTTTGGAAATTCTTGGCGGGGTCTATGTTCCGCTCGATGTATTGCCCCCGGCGGCCCGCACATTTTCCCAAGCAATCCCACTCGGGCCTTCGCTTACGGCCATGCACGCCGTTCTCTCTGGCGGCGCGAGGCTTCAGGAAATATCACCGCAGCTAGGTATTCTGGCCTTGCTGGCAGTGATTTATGTTCCGCTCGCGTTTTTGCTGCTTCGCTGGGCCGATCAAAGAGCCAGGTTGAACGGAAATTATTTCGTATCGTGAATTAGGACCAGATCATCTCGCCGGCCAGCCCAAGGCAGGCCATGGCGCTGAGTCGCTCTATTTTGGCGCAAAATTCCGGCCTACCCATCGATGCAATAACTTCCAATGGGTCATTGTCGAATATCCTGAATTCGTGCTCGCTGAAGCCGAGCTGGGTAAGAAAGAAAAAGGCCGTGTCGGTGCGGAAGCGCTGGGAGAGAGTCAGCGAAAAACCGATGAATTCCGCAAAATTTTCGGGCGGATTCGGAATTTCAGCCAGCGCAGCAACTTTTCCGAGCTCGGCGCTGCTGAAATCTTCAAAAAGAAAATTCGAATAGAGAAACCCTAGGAGCATAGCCTTGAAAGCACTTTCGAAGCCGATCTTCCCGATCACAGAGAAAAAAAGAGAAATCTCCGAAAGCTCGAGCTTGAAATGCGTATTGGCAGCAAGGAAATATTCCCCGATATCTCCTGTGACAAATAGTGATGAAAAAGCTTCCACCGTATTGGCGAAGGCTTCACTCGAGGCGATCTTGAGGAGAGTGGCCGGAGTCTTTTCAGCGCTCTCCAGGCTTTCGTGACCGAAAAATTCCCGGTGAGCTATGCAGTGAGCCGATTCGTGAAGGAGATAATTGAAGTGAAGGTCGAATTTTCGCACGTCTTCCAGTCCGAATTTTCCCGGTGCTTTGGCTTCCAAAGTTTGTAACCACTGGAAGTTGTCACGATAAGGAATACATCCGCTGGAGAGAACGCTTCCGAGGCTCATCAAAGGGAATACGAAATAAGAAGAAGTCGCATCCATGCTGAAGCGAAATCCAAGACGGATGGTTTCACGACGGATGTTCCGGAATAGAGGATTCGTGTTGAAAAGATATCCGTCCCCAATATTGGAGAAAATTGATTCGGGCCCCGAATGCAAAAGGTGCTGGCTTATTATTTTGGCCAGGCATGGGCCATTACCAAGATTCTGGCGTGTGAGTTTTCTTGGGCTGCTATTTAAAGAGACTTTTTCCATCTTTTGGCAGGTAAATAAATCCGATTATCCAAGTACGGTGTAAGCACAAATTCACAGTTGTATGTTGAACTATCGAATAGCTAAAAATAGTTTTTCCGTAAGAGCTAAAGGCACTTAAGTCTTTTTGAGAACCATCCGAAAGATATCATAAGGCGTCCATGGAGGACATCGATGAATCCCAGGGTTGGTGAAAACAAGAAGGAAGAATTAGGGCTCAAAGAGCTCCTGAGCTTCGTGGGCAAGGCTCTGCCGGCTCTGCTTCTTTTCACCACGATCGCACTCGCCGTTACTTATTGGCGTTACAACCTCGAACCTTATTACACCGCAGACGCTCTTTTGATATTGGAAAGTTCCAAGAGCAATCGATTGCAAGCAGTAACCGAAAGACTAGCTGGCGGCGCGGACGGTGTCGATAACGCTGAACGTGTAGTGGACCAGCTGTTCATACAGCTCCAAAGCAGTGAGTTTGCCCTGCAGGTGGCCGAGCTCTTCAAACGGGACGGAAAATTTGAAGAAACGGCAGAGCTCTTTCGTCTGAAAGGGAAACAGCCGACAACGACCAATGAGCTGGCGGAGGAGATCGAGGGGAAAGTCGGTTTGGCCAAAGTAAGTGCGGAAACTTTCCGTATGAGCATTTCTCTGCCGAATACAAATAACGCCGTAAAACTCCTTCAACTTCTGGTGGACGCTTACGCGACCACGATTTCGGAAAAGGAAACTCAGGAACTTTTAATGGCCAAAAGCTTTCTTCAGGAGCAGATCGACGACGTGGAAAAACGCCTGACGATCATTGACAGCCGAATCATCCGATATCAGTCTCGCGGTAGATCCGAAAAGAATTCCATGGGAACTCCTCCGATGGAGGCCAGCAACGAGGTAAAACTCGAAGAGGCGCTCTTCAATGTCCGGCAGCAGCTCGACGAAACGCGAGCTACCCTACAGGCCACAGAGAGCAATGCGATCGAAAAAGACCGCAGTGGCTATCTGCCTAGCAATAAATATTCTTCTGCCAATTCCGTGGAAGTATTAAGGCGCAAGGAAATGCTGCTGGAACTTCGCTACAAAGCCACAGAGAGCCTGCTTAAAGAAGTTCGCGCCACACCGGACCCGAGACTGAGTCTGGAGCGCGCCGTACAGGATCTGTATAAGCGCAAAGAGCTGGAATACCAGATGTTCTCCGATCTGAAAAAAGCGGTAATGCATCTGGATCTTCAACGCATTTCGCTGCGCAACAAAATCCGTGTGCTCGACCGCCCCAGCATGCAGGCCGTTCGCACGGGAGAATCGCTCCGACCGCTGATGATTAAGCGGGGAATGTTTGCGGCCATATTCGCCGTTCTATTTGTGTTCCTGCGCGAAATGTATGACCCGATGGTCAGAAGCCGCAAGGACCTGGGAGGCCAGGGTCTGATTTATTTGGGTAGCGTGCCCGACATGGGTCGCCGCAAGAGGTTTTCGCTTCGGCACCTATTATTCTCTTTCCGGAATATTTTTTCCTCTGTTCAAGATCGCCGGATCGTTCGCGAGAAGAACTACTACTCCAACATGATATTCCAGAATATTTGTGCGCGAATTTTGAGTTTTCGGCCTGAGCACAAGAAATCCCCCCAGGTGATTTCAGTGATCAGCCCGACCTCAGGCGAAGGAAAAACGATGATTTCCCTGAATCTCGCTCGCTCCTTCGCGAAAAGCGGCAAGCGCACTTTGCTTGTGGACTGTGACCTGCGCAGCCATTCACTCAGCACTGTACTGGGCTATGGACAAACGGTGGGACTCGCGGACTATTTGGGCAACCCCACCTCCAAGTTCTCCGCACCGCTGGTTAAGCCTCTCGATCGTAATCTGGAAGTGATGCCTTCGGGATCGGCACCATCGGACGTATTAGAATTAATTACAGACAAGAGTTTCTTCGAATTCATCGAGGCCATGCGCCATTATTACGATGTGATTCTCCTCGACACCCCCGCAGCGCTGCCCTGTTCGGAGGTTATTTCTCTCGTAAGCGCTTCCGACTTAACCATCCTCGGCCTGATCATCGGTGGAACGAGGCTTACCCATGTGGATGAAGTGATCGATAAACTTCAATTCAGTCTTCGCGCGCCGATGGGCTTTGTGCTCAATAAGCACCGTGAGGGCAACGCGTATGCTTACTACAGCGAAAGCGCCGATCGTTTTCCGCCCAAGGGAAAACTCAAGGTCGCCTAATGGCTAACGCGAGCGTATGACTTGACTTGGCTACACCCTTAAGAAAATCATCTCTATCGATTCGAAGACTACTTTGCTGCTCGGGCATAAAGAACAATTGGCCGCTCGACTCTTAGAAAAAGCAGTGTAGATGCCCCGATCACTACAAGCATAGCGATTGAGATCAACAATGGAAAAGCGGGGCCATTTCTCGCATTGGTATGATTCCATACGAAAGAAAAATAATCTCGCAGTGGAACATGAATCATATACAGAGCAAAACTGCTCTCGCCGAGTAAGACTAGCGGCCTAATTTCCAGGAAGGAACGGAGCCACTGGCACTCTAGGCTTGCAATGATTAGGGCGGAGAAAATAGGAATAAGGAATCCGACATGCAGCAACACATACGGGATCTTGTCCCCGAACTGAACGACTAAACAAAGACTTAGGCACGAGGCAAGTAAGAGAAATGGAGCCCGGGTATTTATTTTTTGACTGCTATGAATTTGGAAAAGAAAGACTCCGGATAAAAAGGTCATAAAATGCATAAAGGGATTTACATCCATGAATTCCCTGAGAGCGTAATGATTTGCCCCATGTAACCAATTTTGAGGTTGATTGCCTGGTATTGAAAAAATTTCCGAGTCAGCCCCAAAAAAAGAAAGGGCTAACGCGCAACTGGCCAGCCAGCATAGAACCAGGCCGACCGCTGGTGAAAAAATTCGAAATCTTTGTGCCTTAACGAAGAGAAACGGAAACAAAAGATAAAAAAATGCCTCAACAGAGATGCTCCAAGCTGGAAAGTTGATGCGGAGACTTTCGGGAAACCAAGCCCCCAACCCCAGCAGGTTTAGTACTAAGAATTTCATTGATTGGGCAATTGCGTCGAATGAGCTTAAAGCCTCCTTGCGCAAGCCCACGATCAGCGGAAGAAACCCCAAAGCAAGAGAGATAGCTAGAACCGGAAAAAGGCGAAAAAAACGACGCCTCCAAAACTCAAAATTGGATATCCCACCGGTTGAGAGCGCTTTTCCATATCCATAAGTAAGTACGTATCCGGATAAAAGATAGAAAAATGGAACGCCAATGTATCCCATGCAGATGGCTGATTTCCAGGCATGGCTATCTCTGTCCACAAACGATTCGGGAAACCAGTTGGGAAGATAGTGGAAGAGAACCACGTAAAATGCAGCGAAAAATCGCAAAGAAGTAAGGGATTCTAATCTTTCTTTCGAATCCGTCTTTTTCTGCACTTTATCTCTCGCGCCTATCACGGTGTATATAGCCCCAGCCGCGTCAGCACTTTCCTTGAGACCGATTCCAGAACGTAACTGGGTCCCACGTGAATGCCCCGTTCGCTCAGCAGGTCGAAACGGAAATATCGGTAGAAGCGCTCGTATTTTCCCCGGGCTGGGCGTTGGTACCGTCCATTGATGCCCATGGTGTCAATACCCCATGAAAATCTTAGACAATGCTCCATACTCTCCGAGGTGCAGCTTACGTCCGCCATCTCCGGAGAAACGGAACTCGGCGAAAGTCCTGCCGGACTCAGGGAAAGAGTGCGGTTCCAATCGGACAGGTGAATGGTTGTAGGCGGAAGGGCCTTGTGCAGCCACCAGGGAGCTGTCGCCTTCAGGCGGGTGATGAATTTTCCCGCAGATTCCTGCAACTTTGCTTCGTCCACGAGTCTTGTTTTTACGCAATTTTCTGGACGGATCGCTTGCGCATATGTTTCCTCGTAGCGCCTCAATGAGGCATCGCTATCGTGGACGGCACCCGGCGAAAAAGATTCGCCGGGATGGAGAATCACCGCGCGCGCATTAGTTTCCTTTTGCAGAAAATCACGCGCCTTCCGCGGTGTATTAATGCTGTCGTTGAGAAAAAAATTCTCTTCGTGGCAAAACCAAATGAAACTGGCAATCGGAATCACGTCTTTAGGTCGGAACTCCTCCACTTGTAGTTTCATGTATTTCAGTTTGCGGTCCGCCTCTTCCTCGCGAAGCCGCTTCTGATCAGGATTTCCCTTCCAGTAGGCATAGGAGAACTGGGTGAGCAATAGATCTACCGGCCCGCCAAGAGCGCCGAGAATTTTCTGCGCGCATTTTCTCGTGCGAATGCCGCAGTCATTCGTGTTGAGAATCCCTTTTCCCTCGGCTTGCACGTATAGCCAGGAGTCGATTTCGCCGAAAAGGCTGCAGAGTGCCGTTACGCCTTCGCCCAATTCCACTCGGCGATTCGCGGCCATTTGCAGGATATGGGTAAAGCCTTGTGCACGCAGGAATTTAACCACGCGGCCGTCGGGAGTGCGGGGGAACAAAATTACAATGCGTTTCCTGTCGGCTTCGGGAATTCGTTTGAGCGTCGGCGGATGAAAATGGTCCGGATGTTCGTGAGACATCCAGATATGCGTGATCGAAGAGAAGTCTTTGTCCTCGAATGGCGTGGGGCAAAGCAAAGCCCAACCGTCTTGAAACACTCTTCCATCGAACCAGGGATCCACAAGTATGCTTACGGCACCAGAATGGAAAATATAACTGGAGTGATTGAGGAAGCGGATTTCCATACTAAGAATGTGCCATATGCGGGAGTTAAAAGAAAATTAGTACAGGAAGCGTAGTGTTCCGTGTACGCCCGACAGAATCAAATGCTTGGCGCATTTATGATATTGCCGAGTATGCCAAAAATAAGATGCGCCGATCACGCGCTCTACGTGCGCACGGCACTGGTGGTAGTGGCTGCGGCTGGCAAAATAGTCCTTACCCCTGAGTTTGGAATATATTTCCTTGAGATCGGATTCCATAGCATCGATATTGTGATGCATCTGACCCGGGTGGATCCGATAAGTCACGAGCGGATCAGGGAGATAGCCAAATTTCGTTTTTGCCGCGAGTCGGATCCAAAGATCCCGATCTGCAGAGGTCGAGAGGCGGGTATCGAAGCCGCCCACTTCGCTGAGAAGGTCTTTTCGCACGAGAACACTGGATGGTGAATTCACCATCGTCTTGAATTCGAGCAGGGGATGCAGCACGGAGCCCTGGCATCCGGTTAGGCCGCGTGTATGTCGTTCTCCCGAGGTATGGAGGTCGTAAACTTCGGAATGTACAAGACCGAAATCCGGATTTTGATCTAAAAAGGTCACTTTTGCAGCGAGGTTTTCTGGGCCATAGAGATCGTCGGCATCGAGAAAGGCCACAAATTCACCTTTGGCAATCCCGATGCCTTGGTTACGGGTATCTGCCACGCCGGTATTTCTTTTATTCACTAGCGACACGCGCGGATCAGGGAAGGCACGGATGAGCGCTTCGCTCCGGTCTTTGGATCCGTCATTCAGTACGATGAGTTCAAAATCAGTGAAAGTCTGTTCGAGTACGGATTGAATCGTTTCACGAATGAACGCTTCGGCGTTGTAGCAGGGAATAATTACGGAAACTCTTGGTGAGGCACTCATATTTTCTTGCAGATGGCGAAAAGTGTTTTGCACTTCCGAATTTCCGGCTCTTCAGATACGAGGGAATAGTCGTCAGGAAGTGGATAGAGTGGTTTACCTATCAAAATGCGCATCACTGAATCGCGAAGGCCAATCGGAAGTTTCCGCACCATTCGTCGATAAAATAAATTTTCCGCCAAATGGGCAAATCGAACTTTTGGTTTCACGCTACCGCTATAGCGAATATATTTTTGGCCGAAAAACGCCGGCGAAGAAAAATATTTTTTCACAATCCCCGAAAACTGAGTGAAGTCGAATTCCTGTGTGTGATAGGGGTTGGTTACCAATCCCCCGGGGCTGTTCACGGTGATGTTGGGAGTTGAAAGAAAAATAATTCCGCCCGGTTTCAATACTCGGTTAAATTCGCTGAGCATTTTTTCAAATTCTCGCGTGTGCTCGATGGTTTCGAAAGAAACAACTTTATCGAACGTATTATCTGGAAATTCGAGACGTGTGCCGTCGAGGACTTTGAACTCCAGATTCGGCTGAGAATTCCATTCTTGGCTGCATCGACGCACGGTTTCGGCGCTTACGTCACCGCCCGTTACCTTTCCTTTGGTGCGGCGGCTGAGAATCGATGCCCCATATCCGCTGCCGCAAGCAAGATCGAGCACAGAATCTTCGATTCCGATTGCTTTCTCCACCACTTGGTAGCGCTGCAGGTGCTCCCCCCACCACGGCGACCTTTCAGAATTGATCTGCCTTTCGTTCGCCACTCTTCCTCCTGGCAATATAATAAAATAAAAAAAGCATCACCGGCAGCACCTGTAAGCGAAAGCGCACGGCTGATCCCAAATTCTGCGGCGAAAGGAAGGCATAAACCGAAGACCAGATCAGCACGTAGCTTCCGAACCAAACCACGAGATGGTCCTTCCAGGTTTCCCAGCGCCAGGCTCTAAGGGCTTTCCAAAGTAAGAACAGGATTACGAGATTCTCCAGCCCGGCCAGGAGCCCGAATGGGTTCATCACTTCTCCCGGTAATGGACGAAAGAGTGCGGTGAGCATCCCGAAGGGCATGAAACTCAGCGCTTCGGCGGGAGTGTTGATCACTGGAACGTAGCCGGCGGACCCACCGTCATTCCAGGAAGTCGCGACGTTTCCGACTCCTTTGGCGGCGGCGTCGAAATCCGAAAACTCAAAGTTGTCCATGACATAATGAAAGTTGAAATAGGCAAAGGCAAGTAATGCGCAAAATACGACGATGCGCACGCCGATGTTCTTGAATTTAGCTATGGCACCAATCACGAAAGGGAAGAAAACGATTGGAACCATCCAACTACGCATCATTCCGATCACAAATAGGCCCAATGCTAGCGGGCCAATATACAAAAAATTGCGGGAATTCTTGAGACCCATCATCGCGTAGAAAGACAATCCTATACCAAAAATAATGAGGGGGTCTTTCCCCAGGATCGATGACCAGAAAAGAATCGAAGGAAACAAGCAAAGATATAGAAAGATGCGGTTTGGCAGCCACGCAAAGGTGCTTTTCAGGCCGCGATAGAAAAAATAGATCCCGAGCATGCCTAGAAAGGCACATAGTAGTTTCTGCGTGTGATACGAGGCGGTTCTGATTATGAAATGCTCGAATCCCCACGTAAGAGCTAAAATATTGGCCGTTCCATTGCCAAAACCTACTTCCGTCATGTCAGGGCTGGTGGCCTGGGATTGTTGGAAATACCAGTAGGCATCGAGTCCGTAGTTTCTCTCATAAAAGAGCATTACGCCCAGGGCTACGGTTACTTTTGCGAGCCATGCCAACAACAAGTTTTTCTTATCGGCCTTGGGAAAGGGCAGTACCAACAAGGCGCCGAATAAGAACAGGGCCGCCCAGCAAGCTTTTATGTAGTCGTCTACAGTATCGATGGCCAACGAATTGTGAACATTGATGCCGAGATAATCGATCCCATAAAAAATATGAGGCAACGCAAATGCCAGCACGAGGGCTGCGGCAGCAGTCAGGATCGTCTGGCGATTGTTTGCGAGTGCTTGCCGCATTAAGCCACTACTTGGGCGAGGCAATACAGCCGATGTTCGGAGCGAGATAGCCCACTTTTCCGAAACGCATTAGGCTCTCTATTTTCGCCGCGTGATAACAAAAAGTACGGGCGCTTTGCGTCTTCCAGTCGAGCACCCAAGGAGTCTCGTGCTGGTAATAATGCCCGGTCACTTTATGCCAGGCGGGTACTTGCACGTGGGTCTCCACAAAAATATGCTTCGCGGAAAAACCGCAGGTCTCCATCATTTTGGCGAGCGTATCGTGGGTATAGTGGCATACGTGTTCATACGCGTCGTAATCGTTGTCGGAGGGGCGGCCAAACATTCCGCGCGCCTTGAACTTCATCCAATTGAACTTTCCGTTCGGAACTTTGAGGAAAACAACACCGTCAGGTTTGAGGATTCGCCGCACTGACTGCAGCATTTCCTGGGGATTCACTACATGCTCGAATACATCCGTGAGGGTAACGATGTCGAAATGCCGAGATGGGAGATTGGCCTTCTCTAGGAAATTATTTACAATTTCGAAGCCCCACCATTCGCGCGCCAGGTTCGCCAGTTTTTCCGAAGGTTCCACTCCCTGGAGGTTCCAGCTTTGGCCGCGGGCCAGGCGGAGGAAGGAGCCGACGTTTGTTCCCACGTCGAGCCAGTTTCCCTTGGGTTTGAGTTTGCGAATCAGCTCGATGTCGCGCAGATAATTCCAATCGCGATGGTGCGGGGCCCGGCCGTTCAAAACCATCCGGAACTCTTCGCGGTAGATGTCTACCTTGCCGGTATAGACTTCTTCTGGATTCTCGAGCCTCGGATTTACGCGCACGAGACTGCACTTCGCGCAACTTACGATGCGTAATACATCGCGTTCCGTCTTGATGAATTTTTCGTCTTCCGAGCCGCAAAGCGGGCAGGGCCAATACATCACTTCTGAGGCGGTATACTTATCTTTTTGGGTTCCGCCGCGAACGTAGTCGGCATTTGACGGCTGCTGCATAATTGGGGTCTCCTCCATGAAACCGGCGCACTCCAATTTTAGCGCGGACTCCTCTCAAGAGACAGGCCATTTTCGTGGCTGATATTGGTCATGGGAATGCCCGATCAACCTGTTTTACTGTGACCATTTTTCTTTTCCGGCAAAGAAAGTTAAATTTAGAATCAAATAAGATGATTCAAACGGCGGAAAAAATTAGTCATTGCGGAATTTGTGGCGGCACAAAGCTCGAGCCGCAGGCATCGTTTCCGCTCGTTCATTTGGTTCGCTGCCGAAAGTGCGATTTTCACTTTTCTGAGCGGCGGCCATCCGCTGAGGAATTGAATAAATTATATTCATCATACCTGCGCGTCGATGCGATTTCGCCGATTACCATCAAGCGTTACCACGAAATTCTCGACGGTCTCGAGGTCTTCAGGCAAACCAATAATCTCATCGATGTTGGTTGCGGAAATGGTTACTTCCTCCAGACCGCAAAGAAGCGCGGTTGGAACGTGTTCGGTGTGGAGGCCACCAAAGAGGCGGTGACCAAGTGCGAGGAAAAAGGAATCCAGATGCACTTGGGTGAGCTAGAGACTGGATCTTTTCCCGGCGTAACGTTCGACGTGGTCGCCTCCTTTGAGGTTCTGGAGCATATGTCTGATCCGAAATCCGAGGTGGAAAAGTTTTTTTCCATTCTCCGCGCGGGCGGTGCCGTTTATGCCACCACGCCGAACTTCAATTCGCTATCCCGGCATTTGCTGAAAAGCCGCTGGAATGTAGTCACCTACCCCGAACACCTTTCCTATTTCTCACGGCGTTCTATAAAGCGTTTGTTTGCTAGTTTTGGATTCGTGAGCGCCCATCTTCAGACCACCGGAATTTCCCTCACGCGGCTTCGCAGTGGTCAGGTGAATTCGAATCAGGGCGAGCACAAGGATTGGGATGAAAAAATCCGAGTTCAATCCGAAGGAAGAGTTTTGTTCCGGCTTCTGAAGCGATTCGCTAATTTCGTTCTTGATCTAACCAATAAGGGCGATGCCCTCAAGGCCACTTTCATCAAAGTGACTCACTAAAAGTCAGCGTTTACGGGCGATCTCGGCGCGAGATGTTTTTGGCGGGGATTTCTTAGCTGGAGCAGCCGGCCCTCTACCCGACTTATTCTCCGCCATCTCGAGCATGGCCCGTGCATTGGCCAGCGCTGCTTTATGGTTTCCGAGGCCGCCGAGCATGCGCGCGATTTCCATTTCCCGCTCATCGGCGCCAAGCTTCACCACGCGTACAACCGTGCGCTCGTCTTTGCCCTTTTTCTCCACCGATTTCACCACGCTCAGGTGATTCTGGCCGAACGCCGCTACCTGCGGGAGGTGAGTGATACAGATCACCTGGTTGTGAAAGGCTACTTTGCGCAGCTTCGCACCGACCGCTACGGCCGTGGCGCCGCCGATGCCGGTGTCCACTTCGTCGAAGAGAAAGACGCCCACGTTCCCGCGGCTCGAAACCACGTTGTGCATGGCCAGCATGATGCGGGAGAGCTCGCCGCCCGATGCTACCTTGTTCATGGGCCCCATGGGTTCGCCCGGATTCGCGGCGATCTCGAAGCGCAAAGAATCCACGCCCGAAACATTGGGCTCGTCGAGTTGCAGCAAGGTTGCTTGGAAGCGGGCGCGGTCCATGTGAAGCTCGCCGAGCTCGCGCACAACGGCTTGGGAGAACTCGCGCGCTTTTCTGGTGCGGATTTGCGTGAGCTTGCCGGCCAGTTTCATGAGGCTCGCCAGGGAGCGCTCCACGGCGTCGCGCGCTTCGCTGAGGGATCCATCATGATTTTCGAGAAGCGCGAGCTCATGCTGGAACGAGGCGAAGTTCGTTTGAACGTCGGCAAGCGAGGGGCCGTATTTACGCTTTAGCTTGGTGAGGAGGGCATGGCGGGCATTTAATTCTTCAAGGCGGCTTTCATCGCGAGTGAGGCCCTGAGCATAGGAGCGCAGAAAGAATCCGAGTTCATCTACGTGAAGCTTGAGTGAGCTTAAGTGCTCAATCGCCTGGTTGAGTTTCGGGTCGGAGGCGGCCATTGTTTTGGCGCGGTTCAGTAGTGCGCCGATATTGTCGAGCATCGGCGGCACATCCGAAGAATCCGTTCCGAACACCACTCCTTCCGCTTCTGCCGCAAAGGCAAACAGGTTTTCAGCGTTTCCGAGAATCTTCAGTTCCTGCTCGATTTCTTGGTCTTCAGTGGCGGAAGCGAGAGCGGCGTCTTCGAGCTCCTGGATCTGGAAGCGCAGGAAATCAATCCGCTGCGCGCGTTGCACGGAATCGGTGCTCAGAGAATCGAGGGCTTTTCGTTTTTCGCGCCATTCAAGATAGAGCGTGCGCGCATCGGCCCGCTCTGCTTCGAGGCCGCCGAAGCGATCGACCCAGAACAATTGCTCTTCGGGGCGGCTGAGGAGCTGCTGGTCGTGCTGCGAGCAAAGATCCACGAGGCTGCCGGTCACGGCCTGAAGAGCGGCCATATTGGCCATGCCGCCATTTACATAAATGCGGTTTTTCCCCGAGCGGTGCACGATACGCCGGATGATGAGGTCACCGTCTTCGGCGTTCAGCCCTTGCGATTCAAGCGCGCCATGCACTTCGGAGTCAGCGGGGATTTCGAAGAGAGCCTCCACGGAAGCTTCCTCTGCACCTGTGCGGATGAGATCGATCGAGGCGCGTCCGCCAAGAATAAGGGCGAGCGCGTCCATCAGGATGGATTTACCGGCGCCCGTTTCACCGGAAATGATGTTCAGGCCGGAGCCAAACTCAATGGCTACTTCGTCGATGATCGCGAAATTCTGGATCCGTAGTCGTTTAAGCATCTACTCACCTCTCGCTCCAAGGAAAAGTTTGGTGCGCAATAATTCGAAATAATCCCGTTTGGGCGACTGCACCACCATCACCGAATGTCTCTTGTATTTGGTGATCGAAATCTTGTCTCCACGCTCTAACCCATAACCGAATTGGCCGTCCAGAGTGAGCATGATGTCGCCGTCTTTTTCAACCAGCTCCACTTCGATCAAGGCGTCATCCGGGATCACCAAAGGGCGAACGTTCAGACTATGTGGGCAGATCATTGTGATGATGGTAGCAGTCACCTTGGGGTGCAAAATTGGGCCCCCTGCGGCAAGGGAATAGGCCGTGGATCCCGTAGGCGTTGACGCAATCAGACCATCGGCTTTTAACTTGGCCACATTCACGCCGTTCACGCTCAATTGAAAGTCAATCACTCGGGCAATAGCGCTCTTAGTGATCACCACGTCGTTGAGAACGGGCAGGCAGAATAACTCTTTGCCGCCCCTCTTTACGCAGGCCTCGAGCATCGCGCGCTCCTGCACTTGATACTTGCCCTTCAGTACGGCTTCGAGAGTTTCAAAAGTTTCCTCGACCTTCACTTCGGTCAGAAATCCCAGGCGGCCGAGGTTGATTCCAAGAATGGGCACCGATTTCCAGATCATCTGGCGAGCGATCGAAAGAAATGTGCCGTCGCCCCCGAATACGATCACCATATCGCAGGAAGTCGGGAGCTGCTCTTTGGGGAGGGTTTTCGCGTTAGGGCGTTTCGCGAGAAAACCTTTGCTCTCGTCGGCCACGATCACTTTGCATTTTCGTTTTTCGAGCCAGTCAGCCACTTCCAAAGCGAATTTCGCCGCTTTGGGCACACTGTGCTTGATCACGAAACCGAAGGTTTTGGGCTTGAAGATCACCATTAAAGCGCGACGATCACTTCAATCTCCACCTTCGCATTACGCGGCAGGTGAGAAACTTCAACAGTCGAGCGGGCGGGCGGGTCTTTACGGAAGTAAGTGCCGTAGACCTGGTTCACGGTGGAGAAGTCGGCGATGTCTGTGAGAAAGATCGTGCTCTTCACCACGTGGTCGAACGTGGCGCCGATTTCTTTGAGCAGGCCCTCGATGTTCGCCATCACCTGCTTGGTTTCCGCTTCCACACCGCCCGAAACGAGCTGGCCCGTGGACGGATCGAGCGCGATCTGTCCGGAGAAATAAATCGTGCGGGCGGCGGCGTCCACCGAAATGGCCTGCGAATAGGGTCCGATCGCGGCGGGAGCGGATTTGCTGGTGATTACTTTTTTCATGCGTTCCCCTTCGTCATGGCCTCTGCGCCGGTGCGCTGGCTCTGAATATTAATTGAGGTGAAAGTGGCGATATTCACCACGTCCTGCACGTCGGCGCCCGTCGGGATCACGTTCACGGGCTTTTTCATGCCGATCAGGATCGGTCCGATGGCTTCCGCGCCGCCGAGCTGATGGAGAAGCTTGTAGGCAATGTTGGCGGAAGATAGATTCGGGAAAATGAGAACGTTGGCGTCTCCCTGGATGGCGGAGAAGGGGAAAAATTCCGCCGCGATCTTTTGGTCCACGGCGGGCTCCACTTGCATCTCTCCGTCGATGATTAGGTCAGGGCGCTTCTTCTTCGCGATCGCGCAGGCTTCCTTCATCATATTGCTCGAAACGGTCGGGGCCGAACCGAAGTTCGAATACGAAAGCATCGCCACGCGCGGTTCCGTCTGCAGGTATTGCTGGGCCATATTCGCCGTCTCGATGGCAATCGAGGCGAGCTCGTCGGCGTTCATGCCCGTATTCACCGTGGTATCGGCGAAGAACATGATCCGGCTCTTGAAGATCATCATGTAAATTCCGGCCACGCGCTGGCCGGGCTTTGTGCCGATGATATGCAACATCGGGCGAATCGTGTCGGGGTAGCTCTGGGTCAAGCCATTGAGCATTCCGTCGGCTTCGCCCGTCTCGACCATCATTGGCCCGTAGTAATTGCGGTTGCGCAGGATGCGCTCGGCGCGCACGGGGGTCATGCCTTTGCGCTGGCGCTTCTGCAGGAGAACTTTTGCGAACGCGGCAGATCTTGGCGAGTGAATCGGATCTTCGATCTGCACGTTGGCCAGCAATTCGAGGTTGAGCTGTTTGATGCGGGCGCGGATCACTTCCGGATCCCCGAGCAGGATCGGCTCGGCGATTTTTTCTTCGATCAGGATTTGCGCGGCCTTGAGGATGGTTTCGTTCTCGCCCTCGGCGAGCACGAGTTTGGGCAGGAATTTTTTCGTTTCAGCGGCGCGCTTCACGGTATTGCGCAGGGTGCGCATCACCACGAAACGGTTGCCCATGAGGCTCTCGAGGCTTTCCTTGTAGGCGTTCATGTCGGTGATCGGGAAGCGGGCCACGCCGGAATCGGAGGCGGCTTTGGCCACAGCCGGGGCTACCCAGAGGAGAACGCGGGGATCGAAGGGCTTCGGAATAAGATATTCGCGGCCGAAGGTGAATTTGGTTCCGCCGTAGGCCGCGGAAACCATCTGCGGCACCGGCTCTTTCGCGAGGGCGGCGAGCGCTTTCGCGGCGGCTACTTTCATTTCCTCGTTGATCTGGCGCGCGCGCACGTCAAGAGCGCCGCGGAACATGAACGGGAAGCAGAGCACGTTGTTCACTTGGTTGGGGTAATCGGAGCGGCCCGTGGCGATGATGGCGTCGGTGCGCACTTTGAGGATTTCTTCCGGGAGAATTTCAGGATCCGGATTGGCCATCGCGAAGATGATCGGGTCTTTGGCCATGCTCATGGCCGGTGTCACAGCGTCTTTTACGGAAACGCCCACGAAAGCGTCCGCGCCTTCCATCGCCTCGGCGAGGGTGCGTTTTTTCGTGTCGATCGCGAAACGTTCCTTATAGGGGTTCATCCCGTCGGTGCGGCCCTTGAAGATCACGCCCTTGGAGTCGCACATCGTGAGGTTTTCTTTGCGGATACCTAAGTTCAGATACATGTTCGCGCAGGC
>Ga0207138_1035_pt1 | contig 24215 bp, 37 predicted proteins | sample Alteio_BWMinHeat_6_FD_153589 | JGI IMG/M metagenome (GOLD analysis project Ga0207138, IMG submission 153589) | Enriched cells from forest soil in Barre Woods Harvard Forest LTER site, Petersham, Massachusetts, United States -... | ecosystem: Environmental > Terrestrial > Soil > Temperate forest >...
GGTTACTATCTCTCCTGAGAATGAACATGAAATTTTCCGTGATCGTATTCCCAAGGAAAAAAACTTCAAATTTTTCGCCATGGGGGCTCCGAGAGACCCTGATGACGCATTTGAAGACATCCCACTCACGAAATCTGATTATATCGTCAGTAACACCTATATCGGCCCGGGTGCTGTTCTCCCGATGCTGGCTGCCGGCGTCGAAAATACAGACCGCTCTATCGACGATATACAAGGCGAGAAAATTGGTAGATTTGTCTATGGTAGCATTCACTACACGGATTTTCTTGGCGAAGAGCACATTAGTAAATATTGCCTGCGAGTAGACGGGATTAGACTCACGTACGACGTTCAGAACATCGCTCCGGTTCCGTGCTCGCACTGGAACTGCATCGATAAACGGGATTGCGACGCAGACAAGGCGCAATACGAAAAAGACTTTGCCGCAGCACCGACGACGTCTGAGGACTGGATCACGCGAATCCAAAAGTCGCTCGCTCCGCAGCAGCCACAGAAAAAATAGCCTGCGCTGGCTACGGCGGCGACGAAGTTTCGGACCCAACCAGTCGTTCCGAGCGGCGGGAAGGAATGCCACAAACCAGATGGGGGAACGTTTTGCGTGTCGATCGGCTGGAGGACGATAACCCGTCCATAACACCAAAAGGTCATGTTAGAAGGGCAGGCGAATCGGACGTGTATAGTGACGCAGACACGCCTGCGCATGGCAGGTCCGGAAGTGTCTTCGTCCAGGGCTCCTCACCTAGTGATGCCGCGCCGTTGTCATATGGCGCGAAAGTTCTGGTCTGGATCAGCCTTATCAGTGCCAGCTGGGCTGCTGTGATCCTCGTTGGATACATTGTCTGGTCGGCGCTCTGATCGACGCTGTTCAACGAGATCACGCCGCGATGCCTATTATGATGATAGGGCGAAGGGCTCAATCATGAACCTGCAGATCACCAAACCTGACGAATACGGCTACGTCGGAGGCGACAAGGCGACCTTCCGCCGGCGGCGGGGAAAAGGCACTCCGTCTGGTCCACCGTATGCGACGGACCAGGCAGAGATCGATCCTCCGTTCTAATGCGGCGCGTTCGTGCAAGCTGCGTTGGCGCACAGCGCGAAAATAATGCTGCCAACAGGCAGTTGCTGATCTCCTGTATTACCCGAGTAGGAGACAAGTGTTAGCGACGTGTTCACCTGTTCGGCGGCTAGCAATCCATTGTTAGAAAATACTGCATTGCCACCTTCAGGCGTGGTTCCATAGGAATAGTTCGGATTCCTCCGAACCATGGCCGTGTTCAGCCGCGAGGCTACATCTGGAGCAGGCGTTCCTGTTTGCCAGATCGATTGCTCGGGCCAAGAGCCGCCCGAAGCCTGCTCCATCGTCAGTGTCCAAATTGTTGATGCACCCGCGCCTACGCCTTTTGTCAGATCGCCAAAGTAGTTTGTGCCGAAATAACGGAGATAGTAGCGCCCTGCGATAAAGTTTGACGGGATCGGCGTTGGCGAGGCCGTGACTGTCGGTTTTGCGGCAAAAGTGACGTTGCCGAGCGCATCGACGCTCAGATTGATCACGATATCCTTATAGATGATCGCTCCCTTTGACGTGGTTACGGGCAAGCGCGAAACATCGATTGTCTTACCGAACGCGACTACGCCGGCGTCTTCGAGATAAGAAGTTGGAGCGGCTGCGGCACTTCCGGAAGCGGCGAGCGTTGCCAGTAGTAAAATTAAGCCATGACGTTTCCCCGTATTCATGATTGAACCCCTGTGTCGGTTGGTTGGCGATGTCGAATACCAACTAGAATCGCCAGAGGCGGTGCCACGAAACCAACCGCAACCGCCGGGCTTCTCTTTATGGCGACGGGATCATCACAGCAAAACAAACGGATTTCACCTCACCCAAAAGATAAGATGTTTTCAGGCCACGTTGTGGTCAGCGCGGGCATATCTCCGGGTCAGGAGTTCATCGGAGTAGCTATTGGGATGTCCGCCGACGATCCCGCCGGAGACACGCGGGACTTAGCCGATCGGGCCCATCATGCTGGCGAGTGCGCCTGCGCCTTCGCCAGCATGCCAAGCCTCAAAATTGATTCCGCGGCCGCCACGTCGCCGGCTTCTGCGCGATCCTGGAGTGAGCGCAAAAGGCGCGTCTGACTCCTGGCTGATAGCGGATGCCGGCGCCGAGGTGGCGATTCGGTTGATCCTGCCACGGTCAAATCCGGGTCAAGTGCAGCTTGTGGACCTTCTCCGCCAGAGCCGCGGACGGGGTCCAAATATTTCTGGCTGTCGCCAGGCGGTGCCTGTGACCTTCTATGCTGACGATGGCCTGGAGCAGTAGCGCGCCTAGTTCGTCTGCACGGGTCATGGTCTGGCGGAGAACTTCATCCTCCCTGACATTCGCCAGCACCTGATCGGCGGCGGCCACCCGGCGCCGGGCTTCCTCGGCGGCCTGGCGCAGCGGCGCTACCTCGGCGTCGGCCTCGGCAAGCATGGCAGTCAGTTCGGTCGTGTCAGCCGCAATAAGCTCCAACCGCGGGCCGTGGGCTGCGTTGTCGCGGTCACCATCCCGGCGCGCTGCAAGGATCGATGCACGCTCGGCCTCAAGATCGGCGATCCGCTTGGCGACGACGTCACGATTCGCGACGGCCGGCGCCAAGGCGGCATTGGCGTCATCAAGCGCGAGGTGAGCATCGGCGATGGCTGCGGCGGCGGCATCGATTACTGTATTCACTGTGCTGGTCATTTCAATTCCTGGATAGGGGCGCGGGAATGGCGAGAGGCGCGATACGCTTGGCAATCTCGGCGCGGGTGGTGTTGGCGAATCGGCTCGCCATCTGGCGCCGGCTAGTGAGGCGGGTCGCGCGTTTGGCCTCGGCCCTGGATTCGTCGTCAAGTTTGACCCGCGCGACTTCGGCCTTGAGGCGCTTCTCGAATTCTTTCAGCTGGGCACGAGTAGGGCCGGTCGGGTTTCCGTCCGGGCAACCTGGGCGGGCTGCCAGGCAGGGGACGTACCTGGCTCACCCGGATCGCAGAATTCGATGACGCCCTCGTGGACGCGTTCAACGTGATATTGGAGCTCCTCCGGCCCCGTTCCGATATCCGTAAACTCGACCATGCGTTCTCCTGGCGATCCGGGATCGAGCCGCACGCCGATCCGCACGAGGTGAAGGGCGCTGGCTGCCTTCAGCGGCCGCGTTCCTTTTCGGTTCTCCCCTCTCAATACCTCGCCCTGGCGGTTGAAGCATGAGATGCAGACACGATTCGCAATCATGCGGCGGGTGGTGCCCCGGCGGCACCGCGGGCAGATATTATTGCCGAACACTGTTGCGCGGTGGATGAAGGGCTTGCCGGCGTGGATGGCGCCGGTGGGGCACTGGCGGCATAGCCTGAGCTCATCGGCGCGTTCACCTTTGGCGACCTGCGCTTCCCGCCAGCGGCCGGCACAGGCGGGGATCGATAAGGTGGCGCGCCATGGCTGGCAGCGAAAGAGGTCCTGATCAAATCCCGGAACGCGGGAATATTCTATGCCGGCCGCTTGCGTCGCCATGGGTTCTGCCTCAGATGGAGGAGGAAGAATCCCGTCACGAGTTGCTGGGGCTAAGGGCTAATCGGCGGTAGTCGGCGCCGACGTCTATTTGACCAGAACCTCTAGCCTGCCAAATCGGGCTCTGGTTCGTTTCACGCTGGACGCTTGGCGTTATTTTAAATCAGATAGCTAAAATTCTTAAGAGAGAGACTGACATGCGTTTCTTTACTGAAGTCTTTGCTGTTTGCATGTCGTGTCTTTCCACTCTTCCTTCGGAAGGCCATACTATGGTGGTGGACACCAAACTATCAGTCACGGCCGTCACTACGCTGGCGGTCATGGTAGTTCGCATATAGGTGGTTATTACGTGAACCAGCGCATCGAGAATCACTATGGCCGACACAAATGAGACAAAAGCAAGAGACGATCTCGCCGGGCGTCGTCGTGTGTCAACAGCTACCTTGGTGTAAATTATTGTCCGCAACTACCTCCCGAATATAAATAATAATCTAAGGGGCTCCGATGAGAGCTTTTCTGATCTTATTGCTTAGCCTTTTAGCCGCAGACTGTCATGCGTCGAGCTGGTACTATTGCGATCCTCTTCACGCCTATTATCCATACGTTCTGAAATGCCCCGTTCCATGGCGTGAGACGCCGGCGGTGGGAGATTCGAGTTCAAAGGTTGAGCCCACTCCCAATAACGTGAAGCCCGATGTCCGATCCGCGGTGCCGATGTCGTCCGACCTATTTCAACGTGGCCTTGCGGATCGGCAATCCTGGGAGACATGGGTAGCTGCTCAAGCGGGTGATCTCCGCGCTGGCGCCGATTATTGGGCCTCGCATCGTAGCCTGCCGAATCCTGGCTCCTGTAGCGGACCTGGGAGCTCAGCATCTAGCACAGAGTGGACGAGTGGGTGCGCCGCGGCCCAGAACCGGTTAGCCGCTACCGACGTGTTGCGTAAGACGCAGCCCGAATACCGGCGAGGCTGGAATAGCCTGCCCCCGCCACAAGCCAAGATAGGGGGCGCCGAAATCGACCAGTCGCCACCTGTCCCTGTTCCGTCGGAGGGAGCGAGCCGAAATAGGATGCTGTCATGGAGCGTGAAAGATGACGGCGATCACAAGGCCTATTTGATCGATGGCACGACGATAACACTTGCCGCTACCAAAAAAGCTGACGGCGGTGACGCGCCATCTATTCGGATCAAGTTAGCTAGTGGAGACGAAGTTGAGGTCGTCGGCGAAGAGGGGCTCGACACTGCGATGGCTAGTTTTGGCGTCGGCAAATTTGATCCGGCAGGGAATTCCGACCAAATTATTTTCACTAGTTATAGCGGTGGAGCGCACTGCTGCACGAATTTGAAAGTCATCGAATACCTGGCCGGAACGTGGAAGGTACTCAATATCGGAAGTTTCCAGGAACTCTACGATGGATTCCCGGCCGACGTCGACGGCGATGGTGCTCTAGACATTGTAACTACCGATGACAGCTTCGCTTATGCTTTCGCGCCGTTCTCAGACAGCCTGATGCCACCGCGTGTTTTCAACGTCATCAACGCGGTCGTTAAGGACGTATCAGCGTCTGGTAAGTTCGCCAGCCTCTATCGTTCGGACATCGCCAATGCCCAAACGGGATGCCTTGCTCACAACAATGGAGCGTGCGCGGCCTTCGTGGCTGATGCAGCGAGACTTGGCCGACGTGATGAGGCCTGGAAGATTATGCTCGCGAACTATGATTCCCAAAGCAGCTGGGGACTTCCCGATGGCTGCCTTGTGCCATGGCAAAACGGAAGTTGCCCTCCGGACCAAATTCTTAAGTTCACAGGTTTTCCCGAGGCGCTGGAGTGGTTCCTTTACGAGAACGGGTATACTTCCTCGCGGCCGGTGGTGGCCCATGCCGCGGCGATGAGAACACCTCCTGCGGGCAGTCCGCCGGCCGATTTTCAGCCGTCAGTAGAAAAGCCTCAACGCTCCATGGTCGACGTGATTGAGTCGTTCTTTTATCTCGTGCTCGCGGCATATTTCTTTCCCACAATCGTTGCTCTTGTAAGACGACATCACAACATCGGGGTTGTCTTGGTACTGAATCTTTTTCTCGGATGGACGTTTCTCGGCTGGGTCTTGGCATTGGTCATGGCGTCCACGGCCCATCGGATAAGACCTGTACAGGTCATTGAGCGCGTTTAAGCGCAGGCTCTAATTTCACGATGATAAGCCGCCCACGTCTTCGATCCGTGAGTGTCGAAAGGCGCTGGCGCCTTCATCTGCGCGCGCATCAGTTCGTTCTCGCTGGGAAGCAGGGACAGTTCGGCTGGTGCCGTGAATGGGGATGGTGGCGCCTCAGGTTCGGCTGCTGGCAGCACTCGCGCGGGTTCGGCCGGATCGGATTCCGTCGCCGGCCTAGGTGGGGCGAGGATTCGGCGCCCCGTCCTGGCTGATAGCCCGGTCAGGCATAGAAGGTATGTGGCATGAGCCTATGAGATTGTCCGCCGTCTTGATGGTGCTCGGGATGTATTGCCTCGGCGGACAGCTTGCCACCGCGGCCACCCCGAGCCAAGTGGCCGCGTCGGCCCTTAAGCAGTGCTACTTCGTTGCGGCCTATGCATATGGGGCCAACAAGTGCGATCCTCCGCCAATGATATTCCCGTCGGTGCGTGGTCGATGCTCTTCGGAAGAAGACTGGCTATTGGATGCCCTATCCCAGGAAGCGAAAGTCAGGCCGGGTGACCCAAACGAAACAGCGCGGATCGCAATGAACTACGTGTTGAGCAAGCTAGAGCCTCAGGTGCAAAGCTGGATTCTAGACGCTCAGATCAAAGCGGGCGGCTGCGCCAAACCTGGCGGCAATTGATCTTTGATGGTCAAACCATGGGCGGAGGTTTGGTGAAAACGATACTGGCTGCCGCTCTCATGTTCGTGATCGGGGCAGGAGCGGCATATCTCACAGAGGGCGCTAGCTCCAGTGTCGGCGGCATCCTGGGTGGGGGAATTTACGGCCTTCTCATCTTTGGCCTCTACCACCTCCTCAGTTGGATTTCGCTCCGCGCAGATCGGAAGTCGCAGGATCGAAATTCAAACTGATGGGGCGGTACCGAAAACTCTGCGCGATGATAGTCAGCAGCGTCCGACGTCGGTTTTTTCCACGCGATTTTGCCAAATCGAGCCGATCGCCATGATCGCGTCGGATTGGCCAGGCTCGACGACGTCGTCATGGGCTCGCTATCCCGGCATCACCGGCCGCAATGGCGACGTCTGCTGGCCGGTCGAATTAATTGGTACAGTCAATTTGAATTTATGGAATCTGCCTTAACCCGAACGGCGCGTGCTTCTACAGTTATTCCAGTCGAGATTATCCCTGACTTTATGGCCTGAGATTGCCCGATAATGATCGCATTTCCGCCAATCTGCCTCGCCTTCGCCTTTAGTGGCTCCATCGCGTCGCCAAGATTGAGAACCTGATACTTGCCGGGATCGGTGTATGAGATGACGCCGATCACCTCGAATGACCCCTTAATTTGAGAGTCATCAGTATAGACCAACACAGCCGTATTTGCGGGCAGCGGCGCATACGAGGCCGTACCGATCACCTGGACGGAACTGCTCGCACAACCGCTGCACGCTAGCAGAAGACCTGCCGCAATCACAAAGTGTGCAGCGTCGGACATAGCCATCTCCCATGATTTAAGCCACCATATCTCAACTGTGGAACCGGGGCGATCAAGATCGCCATCGGCCGGCAACGTGCGCGCATACTTGACACAGCGATTGCGTCGAACTTTACAGCTCAAGGCGAAATATCCTAAGGGCTACTTACTCGCAGGGGGAAGATGCTTCTCGTAGTTTCTTCCCGTCCAGATGGATCGTCTCAATCGGGGTAAGTCTTCCCAAGTTTATGTTTGCTGGAAAATCCGACCGGGAAAGAATTTGGTACGTCACATTCCCCGAGGCATCAGCTAATCCGATCCGAAGTTTATTTGAGGCACACTCTCTATCTTTGGGGCAGTTCCATGCGGTCCAGCCCGTGACAGTGGCGTGCGGCGGTATAGGGCTCGCTGTCAGTCGTGGGTCGAGCAAATCCGTTGGATCGAAGAAGGTTACTTTATCCTCTGCCAACAAATACCCCAGTCTCGATGCGCTGAGATCGACTCGGCATAGCTTTGTCCAAAACGGCGTCCAGGGGCTATCGGAGGTCTCTAGCGTAAGGCCCGATATTCGCCCTTCGACATTTTGGTTGTTGGTGATGTGGAGGATTACCAGAAAGTTGGTCGGTCGAATAACGATCTCACTATCTAAAATATCAGCGGAAAAAAATCCCGTGGTCTTGTCCGGATCGGAGGCCACCCCCGATCCAATTAGCGTATTGAAGAGTTGCAGGTGGCTTGACGATTTCTCCTGCCAGAGTGTGGCTCCGGAACCTACCAGGGCTCCTATGCACATAGAAAATGCCATCATCCTGAGAATGGCCGGCACTTTCTTGCCAAGAAATTTGTGCCTAACATGAAGGAAAACAACAAAACTGGCCGTGAGGCAGCCGCCTATAAAGATGAAAATTCCAGCGAATCTAAGTTGGGCGTCTGCCCAACCGACCGTCCCTATTGCGAACAAGATCGCTGCGATGAATCCCAAAACAAGTTCGTACAACGCTATGTGCGCATGGAATATATGGCCATGGTTTGGCTGATGGGATTGATTATCGGAACGACCATTGGAATGATCGGAGTTGCTCTCGGACATGATTTCCCTAGCATCCGCTGATCGCGGTCCAAAAGATATTCGCGTTTTCGCGATTGTTATGCCGAAACTGGAATTCCGCAATGTAAAGCGGGAGGTACTTGGCGCTTACCTTATGGAAGGTGCCGACCGTCCCGCGCTTCACCAGGGACCAGAAGCCTTCAATCGTGTTCGTGTGGATCGGTAACCCCGTCGTCATCATCGAAATCCGGCGCCGGCGGCAGGTCTTCCGCCATCGCTGGCGGCCACAATATTTGCGACCGTCCGGCGTTGGCGATCGTGAAGTCCTGATCTGATCCGGCATGGCGAATGAAGAGGCAGGGTTGGAGCAGCGGCGTAATGTCGAACTCGCTGATGCCATCTGTCACGGCTGAATGGGCATCAAGCAGTAGGGAAGCCCCGGCGCCCGCAGAGATCAGCCAGCCTCGCACTGATCGATGGCAGGGGTTTTCATCGACCCATCGGGCAACATTTTCATGGCATTTGTTCCGCACCGGATCGGTGCCGTCGGTAAATTTCACCTGCCGGAACGGCAGCGGCCTGGCGGTGGCGGCGCGAAGTAAAGCGTCGTCGAAATAGTCGACCAGCCATTGCTCATCACCGATCGCCATGGCGATCTTTCCTCCCGGAATTGAGCAATGGAATTATTCGCTATTGATACCGACTGTGCAACGGTCGCTACAATGCCGCACATATCGACGACGATACCGAGGGTCGATCATCGCCGGTCCGGCCCACGACACCAAGTTGCAGAAACTCCGGCGGTTCGATCCCGTTTGCCGCAGCGACAGCGGCCTTGCGAGCCGAGCGCCAATTATAGAGCAAGCTCTCCGGTATCCGGTGCCGCCGCGCGACCAATGTGACCCGGCCACCTTCCGCATCGACTTCGGCGAGCAACGCCGCCTTCTCAGCCGCGCTCCACTTCCGTCGCGGCTCGATCCGCGAAACGATCTCCACTGCACTCATCAAGCCTCCTTCTGGAGCTACAGAGGGAGGCTCCAGAGGACTACAAGATCAGCGATTGCGGTGCTCGGCGCTACACGGTCGAGACCGGGCGCTTACTCTTCTCGCGAAACTCCGCGAGAGCATTTTGGGATTCGACCTCACCAAACAGCCGCGCCGCGTATGCCACCCCAAAAAAGGTCGGACTTTGGTATTCTTGCTTTTCCAAGCTTCCCTCGCACGCCTCGTATTCGAGGATTCTAGTCCGCATAGATCGGATTGCTCATAATTTCGAGGAGGTTCTTACGATTTCCCTCCAGTAGGTTCCGCTCGTGGTCGTAATTTTGATCGTAAATCTCGACCCATCCCCGCCAAGGAACTGACATTTCCGCGATCCAGAAAGTGATCGTGCGCTGCCTCCCCCTAGGTGCTGTAAAATCCAATCGGCCGATGATGCCTCCCACGCTTCATAGTCCTTCGTGAATTGCTCTACGTCGTGCTCATCCAAATGAGCATCGATCACCTTTCCGGTGTCGTCCTTCTTTAGAACCGGCGTGACCTTTCGGGAAATTAACGGGGTCGACTGCGTATAAATTCGCTTCAACCCTTCATGGACGGCGATGCGCTCCAACGCATGATCGACCGCATAGATCACGAAAGAGCCGTAAGTGACGGAAAGAAGGATGATTGTGATCAAGAAGAGGTCTTCGCGCTTTTTTGTTCAGCCAATCCCTCCCTTCAAGCGCCGCCAGAGCGCCTAATGAGCAGAGCATTGTCGCCATCTTTAAGGCGATAGGCGCATCCTCGATCAGCGAGAGCAAGCTGTACTCCGCGCCGAAACCGAGAGAGAGCCGGAGGACACTGTTCCAGGTGATGGGCTTGCTGAAATCAGCCGACATGCTTTTCCTCCCTTGGTCCGGGCCAGCATAAGCGCCCTGGAACCACAGAAGGAGTCCATAAAACTGTCGGGCTGATCTCTCGGCGGACACAGCGTCGGGTGTAACTTGTGGCCCTGGTCATGGCGGTGGTTAACGAACTGAAAATCTCAAAATTATGTCGAGAGCATATACGTGCCCGTACCCCATGCCATGGCCCATGCCTCGGGTAGTCGAGCGGTACTGAGCGAGAATGCCTGATGCCGATTGGGGCAAAGCTCTGGCAGATTGACGATTCGCACGCCTCACAAGACCGCGACGGTGCATTTTGGATGACCGCCTAGGACACCAGCACGATGGCGCCGCCCTTGGCGGTGATCGGTGGCAGATCGGCTTCAATCCGCGCCTGGAAGGCGTCTTCTGTTTCGTCAGGCAGCCGGGTCCAGAACTGACCGTCGCATTCCGCGCGTTCCTGCGCCGCACCCGGTTCGGTGAAAATACAAAAAAAATTGGGAAGGGGCGGGAGATTCAGGCCGGCTTTGGCTTCCAGCCGGGTAAGCCGCGTGGCGATCGCCCGCCGTCTCACGGCTTACCCGCCATCGACGCTTCCAGCCGGGTGAGCCGCTCCTCAAGCGCGGCTGTTTCCAGGGTCCGCGCGTAGACATCGACCAGCTTCGCCAGTTCGGCAGCCTCCAGCGGTGTGATGTCGCCAGCCGCCACAGTTGCTAGTAACGCACCCATGGCGGTGGCTGCCTCGCCGGCATTGGTGATCGGCGGGAAGGTGAGGCTGACCGCGCGATCCCGCCGGGGGGGGGCAGTATCCGATCCAGGCAGATGCGCAGGGCGACGGTGTCGCCGCCAAGGGCGGCCTCGATCGCCCTACGGGTGAGCGCCTCGGCTTCGCCGTCCAGCAGCTGCTCGGCGGCCAGTGTCGCGCGGCACCGCGTGCCGGGTGGTTTGCCCGCCCGATTGCCGCTGGTCCCTTTCGGCCAGGGGCGACCAGGGCCGCGGCCTGGCTGTTTTTGCAGTATCGTTTCAGCCGTACCGGTCCCCTGCGCTTGGAAAGGCTCCATGAACAACGCGCTTCCTGCCGCGTCCAAATAGACGATCCGTTAGCCCCGTGTTAACCGTTGAACTTACATTGAGGCTGCGGCGCTCATTATAGCCCAATATCGTATTGCTTCGAAAGGATTATTATGAACGGGGTTCTAGCCAGCCTTCGGTTTAGACAACCAAGGGTCTCGCGCAGCGGTGGCGGGTGGCGCCTCTCGATGGCTGCGACAGCGTAAGTATCGGTTCCGCGCCCTGGCGCGGTAGCCTTTCTCAAAGCCGTTCGCGCAAAAATAAGGTACCCAATGCACCGGCAGGACCCTTGCGCCCACGAGGACGCTAAAGGGAGTTTGAGTGCCAGAACGGTTTTCCAGCACCTCTCATACCTTCAATACCTTCAGTACGGTATAGTTTATCGTGGGTAAAAAAAGCAGCTATCGCTGCCGGCAGTTGCGGGCAAGTAGATCGCCCGAGACAGGCGCAAAACGTACGGAAGGTACCGAGCAGCTTTGTTTCATAACGTTTTTTCGCGGGGTACCTCCCCCTCGTCGAAAAGAGGTGCCTCCTCCGCACCGGCAGCAGCTCAAACCGGGCCATCAGAGGATGGCACACAGGCGATCTAGGCAATTTCCGAGCCTTAAGGGCAACTTCGCGCCACCATTTCGCTGAGCCGGGCTGCTTTTCCGAAGCTCCGAAGCTCCGAAGCGGACATGCGGCCGAGAGAGGCTGATGACTGCGTTGGGGGGAAAGCGGCTAGTCCGCTTTTGGACGCCGCAAACGGGAAACTGACATTCAGCAGAGGGCTGGTGGGGCCGATCGCGAAAAGCTGACGTTAGATCAGCATCGATCGGACCGACCTATTCTGGGCACCTATTAAAGCGTCAGCTTGAACATCTGAGGACATTGCCCGGTCGGTCCACGCGTCAACCCGTAGAGATTGCCTTTCGCGTCCGATACCAAGGGTGATTTTTGGGGCTCTCCCTCGGTGGCGCCATCGAAAAAATGAACGATATTGTAGGTCCAGGCCGTCTTACCGTTCTCTGGGTGTGTGAGACTGAAAATCGCCCCGACCTGAATGCTCCCTGGACCACCGCTTAACGCAATCCCATAAAGGACTCCTTTGACCAGTACGAGTTCACTGACTGGGACAGCTCCATCGTTCGGGGAGCCCGCGAAATTGTGGAGAATCGTTTCCTTCCAGACGCCGGAACTATCCCGGCTCAGCATGTAAACGATGCCGCCAATCGTGGTGGTCGACCCTCCGAGAGAAGTCGTGCCGTAGAGATTTCCAGCCGCATCGGCAATCAAACCAGCCTCGGGCGTCGAGCCGTCCTGAAGGTTTCTTTTCGTACCGGGTATCTGGCCGGTTCCTCTGAAATGGTAAATTACACTTCGCTCGCCGAGACCTCCGCGTGCTGTGGGGTCCACCATGTAGACTGTCCCGGCACCATAGGCTCCGCCGGATGACGTCACGCCAAAAAGGTGTCCAGAGGCGTCGCTGAGAAGTCGCCCCGCTGGTGCCTCACCTCTGGCGGGATTTGGAAAACGACTTAAAAGCTTCTCGGGCCATTGCCCTTGGGCAGCCGGAGAAAATGTGTAGACTACGCCGCTGCCGCTTCCAGTCGCTCCGGGGGCGGGATTAAAGCCGAAGCCACCGGATGGAGTTCCACCGACGAGGTTGCCGGCCGGGTCGAGGACGGGGCCGGCAAGCGGTAGGCTCCCGTTGAAACCATTGAAATTATGCAACACAGAATACGTATAATTCCCACCATTCGGAGTTAGCTTAAAGAGAACTCCGGTGCCGAAGTTATCCTGATTGTTTTCATTATAGAGCCCTCCATCATAGGTTACGCCATAGAGCGCCCCCCGTAGACCGGTCCACCGCCAACCCTCCCGTTGGGTCAGAGCCACTTAGCTGCGGGTAGCTGTATTTGTATGTGTAGAGGGTCATATAATCCCACGATGCTTTTCCGGCGGCCGGCGGTTGGAGCTTTGCCACGACTTCAATTCCAGTAGGCCCACAGGTGTCTCCCTCGCCATAGAAGAAGGTTCCTGTCGGATCAGGCGTGAGCCAACTTAGGTTGCAGGGGTGAGCGGTCGTTGGTGTGACGTTAAAGCAAGCGAAATTTATAACAGTTTGGTATTGGGGAGCCGAGAGCGCGGGGCCGGTATAGGCGGCAAGCAAAATTGTTAGGGATACCGCTCGGCGGCGTGAAGACGGTATTCCTGTTCTCGATCGGCGACGCCCTGGCAGCATTTGGCGCACTTTATGATCCCCTTCCACGGTGCAAGATTTGTAAGAGTTCCTGCATCGCTGTGTGAATGATGCATACAGCGGGATCGGCTCAATGTTTGACCTATTCCGGATTAGTTCGGTCTCGGCGTTTGCCCGCAGGATCGGATACCGGACTGGACGAGCTCTACCTTCCCAGACATCTTCTTTGCGCGTCATGTCCGCTTTCGGATTTCCGCGACTACGCCTCAGATGGCTGCGATGGGTCGTCAACCGACTATGGCAGGCCGCAGATTTTTAACTTTGAATTTCGGCAAGTGTTGGCCATGTCCTGAGCGCGCTGAACTTCGTCAGGTTTTAGCTCGGTAGTAATGTGGTCGCGATATCGCACCGCGGACGCACTCCCCTGATCGGCGGCTAAACTAAACCACATATATGCCTGCAAGCGATCCTGTCGGATGCCTTCACCAGTAGCGTAGGCAATACCCATATCGACTTCGCCACCGAGCGTCCCTTGCTTAGCGGACGACATAAACCACTTTACGCCTTCGGCGCGATCCACCGGCACTCCAAGCCCTCCGTAGTACATGATGCCCACATCCGTTTCAGCGACGGGGTCGCCCCTTTGTGCGAGCGGCATGAGCAATTTCATCGCTTTGCCGTAATCTTTTAGTTTAAAGGCTGCGTCACCGTCGTCTGCCGCACCCGCAGTCGCAGCCGCGTGAGCTGAAGCGAAAACTGATAGTGCCAGGAAGAGAGACAGGGCATGTCGAGTTACGGTCATCCAGCCCTCTTCTAGTTGTCTAGTGAGCGCCTTGAACATGGTAGCCCAGAGGACAGTCCGTCAATGACCGCTTTCGAGCAGGCTAGAAGAGCACTCGCACGACCTATTAGGGTCGAAAAGTTCCATCCACACCTTCGTCTCCATCGCTCAGGTGGTGTGCCATCCACCCGATAGGAGCATTATTGAAATTGCGACGACCATTACGATGCTGCAAACGGCGGCTCTAAGCGCCCATTTCTTCGTCAAAGCGTACGAGAGGTTCGCAGCTTCATCGAGTTCGACGGATGAAAACGAGAATGATGGCCGGACGGATGTTCTAAATCTTGCATAATGGTAGGCAGTTATCAGCCAAAGCGGAACTGCAATGATATTCGCGATTAGGAATATTAGGCTCGCGAATACCCCAACCAAGTTCATTTGTTGCCAATCCTCCTAGCGCGGCAATGTTCTTAGCAGGTTTTCATATTGTGCCAACCTCAGTGTCATTTTCACTGTAGCTGGCTGCATGGCCGCACTGTGGAATCAATTCGGTGATCGGCTCTGCGTCAGGATATCCCGTGAACGACTCGGATTTCCGAAAAGCCATGAATGAACGCTGGTTCGGCTCGGGCCGCGTTGTTCGATATTGATTGGCCGTCCCTCGCCCCCTGCCATGTCCGCTATCAGGAAGCGCGGAAAACCTGCTGAAGCACTTAGTTGGGTCGGAATCGGTCGAATACGAAACGCAAAATCATTCTTGAGCGTGAAATTCTCGGATTGCGCCGGTGCAGCGATCGATTTTCATCTGATATCCGCTCCGAAAGCTGTCAGTCGGGCTCAGACCAGCCGTCACCACTGACTACTCCACGGCACAGAGGAAAATTGTGGACATCCGGCTCGATGCGCTCGGAAGTATCGCCGAGAAAATAGGGGAATTATATACTTTACTGAGCACCAGCAATGGCCGATCTTTTTTTCAAGGAGATAGAGCCATGACCGCTGATTTGACCAACCCGATTTTCAATGACGAAGACGCGGCCCGCAAACACTTCGAAGCCACGCGCTGGCCGCAGGGTCCGTACTGCCCGTTTTGCGGCCAGTTCGACACGGTGAAGGCGCTCGGCGGCAAGTCGATGGGCGATGGCTGGTATCACTGCAAGGATTGCCGCAAGAAGTTTACCGCCCTGGTCGGCACGGTCTGCGAGCGGTCGCATATCCTGCTGACGAAGTGGCTTCTGGCGATGCACCTGATGTGCGCCAGCAAGAAAGGCATCTCGGCCCATCAGCTTCATCGGATGCTTGGCGTGACCTACAAGTCGGCCTGGTTCATGGCGCACCGCATTCGCGAGGCGATGCGCGAGCTGAACCCGGCTGCGGCTGGTCCGGTCGGCGGCGAAGGCCAGACGGTGGAAATGGACGAGACGTATGTAGGTGGCAAAGAGAAGAACAAGCACAAGGCGAAGCGCACTAAGGGTGCCAATGGCGGCGTCGGCAAGGAAATGGCGTTCGCGCTGGTCGAGCGCGGCGGCAAGGTTCGTTCGCACCACATGACCGACATCAGCGCAAAGACCCTGCGTCCAGTCCTTGAGGATCAGTTCGGCGAAGCCGCTGCCAAGACCAAGCTTATGACGGACGGCGAAGGCCAGTACCGCATCATTGCGCCGATGTTCGCCAGCCACGACGCCGTTAACCATGGGATCGGGGAGTACGTCCGTGGCGAGGCGCATACCAACACCATCGAAGGTTACTTCTCGATCCTCAAGCGCGGCGTCATGGGGACCTACACCATGTCAGCCAGCAGCATTTGAAGCGGTATCTGGCCGAATTAGACTTCCGGTACAACGAGCGCATGGCGCTTGGCGTGAATGACGCAGAGCGCGCTCTAAAGGCGGTGCGTGGCGCGGTCGGCAAGCGGATCACTTATCAGGGAACTGACCGAGGCTCAGGCTAAGAGGCCGGGCCGCGTTTTTCCCGGCCGGGGGCCTGCCGATCCTAGGCAGCTTTCCTTCGAGTTCGACAAGGACGAATAAAACCAAGAAGGGCCGCCCCTGAAAGGACGGCCCTTCTTGACTATGATACAATGACGAATTCCCCGAGTCGCATCTCTTGGCAGGGTCGCGACTAACGGGGCAACATAGTTGCAGGACTCGTATACCATGACGACTCAGCGCTGTCTAACCGGCCTTAGCGGCCGCGATTACTATTTTATAGAATATCAAATGGAAGCAACGACTTGGAACGATGTTCCGGGCATATATGCGTTCGCGGCACTTGCGGTTCTCGGTCACTCGATCTTCTACATCGGCAAGTGCGACAGTTTCCGTTCACGGATGGGGCAGCACGAACGATGGGCAGAAGCAAAAGGGTGCGGCGCTACTCACGTTTTGGCACTCGCTATGACGGGTCCTGAGTCGGTACGAGACGCAGCCGAGCGGGATTTAATCCGCGCGTGTAATCCACCTTTGAACGTTCATCACAACACCCTGAGTGACTTGACGAAGGGGTTGGGCCAATTTGGCCTCGCTGGATTAGGGCGTCGTGGAATTGGATGAGCCGGTCGGTTATCAGTGCATCAATTCGGGGACGGAAAAGTTGCCAGAGAAGGCCGGTCATTTAGGTTCGGTCCTCTTTGGCTTCTTGGGTGCATTGTCGGCTGATGATCGCCGCCGCGGCGGCGTGCCGTTTCCTCGGCGCTATAAGTCTCCGCATCTTCCATAACCCCTCCCCGGGTCTACCGACAAACTTTGACTATGTGTTTGGCGGAGCACAGCGAAGCGTTCTTCGCCGAACGATAGATCTTGGGTAGCTTCATGTCAGCCGGATATAAGTCCTTGTCCGTAATAAAGGGAAGCGCCCTTTTGTCGTCGGTACAAATAATGCAGCATCGTGAGACCGTCGCTATTGCGACTAGGTGTTCATCATCGAATCGGCCCTGAGGATACCTCTTCTTAAGGTCCGTTGCAATTTTATCTACTTCGGCGTCGTCGACCTTAACCAGCTTACGAGCCGTCTTTAATTGAGCCAAAACGCTCAAATAAAAACTCCCAGCAAGTTCCTTATTATATTTCTCTCCCCCGTAAATCATTTTCCCCTTTCCCTCCAAAATCCAACTCTTAACGGGTCGGAATTTGCCGTGGTTTTTATTCTTGGGGTTAAAGACCGCGGAGAACGTGCATGTGTCTACGATTAAGCACATTCTAAAGTTCCAGAAGCCTCATTTGTTCTTTGATGAAAAAATTTCTGTAGCTGTCCGGCTGATCTGAGGGTAGTTCCCCGTGGGCATCTATGGCAAGTGGCGTGACTGTATTTTGCCCATTTTTCCGTTCGAAGAATATAATCTGGCTATGCGGCAGTTTTTCCCTTTGTTTCGTCGTAAACTTGCCCCGGTAATTCATGCGAAACCGATCAATAGTAAAGTCACTGTGAGTTTCGACAATGAATCTTTTCTTATCTAGATTAGCCATCTGGAAGAAAACATCTCCCAAGCATGCCTGCGCGCGTGGATGTAAATGAACCTCCGGCTGCTGAATGCCGAACCAACTTCCCTCTTTTCTATCTAGAAGCTCAACAAAAATAGGAAGTGACTGAGAGACTCCGTATCCCATCCACCTAAGGTTCAATGCCTTATTATCGAGAATGGCATCCACTTCGAAAGGGGAACGATCATCATCCCCCTCGCCATACACATGGATGTCAATTTTTTCAAAAAGGCCGCTGTCTCGGCCGACTTGTTCCATGAAGTCTCCGAACTTTTTCGCCCCGTCCTTCGATTTTAGCATGCGCCTGATCACGTACGGGGTGTGCGATCCTTCTGACGAGTACGAGCGGAAAGCTTCGTCGTAGGTCCGACGAAGCTTAGTTCGTATGGGAGCGATCCAAATCAAATTCGGAGGAACCGGGGGCATTTCAAAATTGATATTTTTCACCCCCGCACTGCTGGCTATCATCGCTATCAACAAAACTATTGGGGCGCTCTGAATCGGTATGTTATCGGGAAATGAGAATGATTTCCAACTCTCGTCGTCATCTTCTCTGTGTTGTTTCGCCCATTCGCAGAGAACATCCCTCATTTCTTCTGCCGTTTTAGGGGGAAGAATTTCCCTAATTTTGAATTTATACTTTTCTGACAGGAATTTTATGCTGATCTCAAGCTTGCCATTCATCGTCGTTATTTGGGAAAATGCCGGTTGTCCGTTCTCCTCCCGGAATGTGACCAGAATGCCTGTGCCGACCTTAGATTTGCCCCTCCGCCCCTCATCAACGATACCTAATCGAAAATACGATTTGTCCGCCGCATGAGCACTCACCAGCTCCAAAAAATCGCTGAAGTTGATGCCGTCAATCGAATCGTCGGGAGCCGACAAATCGGGGGCGTTCGCCGAAAAGGGCGACCCGGATATTGCTTTCGAGACTGAGCCGGAAAGCATTCTCAGCATGGTCAGGAACGATGTCTTACCTGAACTGTTTTCGCCAACGAGAAAATTTACGTCAGCTATTGGTATAATTGTGTCGCTAAATCCCCTAAAATTATCCGCATAAATGTATTTCATCGCTCAGCCGCAGGAGCCTTGCGATCACGCTTTGTTTTCGCGGATGTTTTGGACGTTAAGGCGCTCCGCGCCGGTTCGAAATGCGCGTAGTGCATCAGGCGCTCAATGATGTCATCAAAGCTAATCTCGGTTGAGTCTGGCGAAGCCACCGGACGATGTTTGTGCCCTGAGTCCATATCTAAAATTGTCCGCATTGCGATTCCTCCCCGCGAACCTTATTTTGGCTCGGAGGATATCCCAATGATATGAGTTTCGCACTCGGAATATGAACGCTTCACGGGAGAAAAGTATGCGCCGGTCTGTCACGCCGCCATCACCCCTCCGGCCATCTATTGATGAACAATAGTGGTAGGAGGGGTGGCCGGCCTGTCACGCTCGGCCAGAATCCGCCCTTACGCTGTTCAGTCAAGTATATAATTCCCGAAAATAGGGAGGGGCCGAGGAACGCTGCGCCCGCAGGTCGTGGATGCGCAGGTCGGGTGGCAAGGCCCTAAAAAGGCGGGCCATCGCAACCCTCTTCTTCCGGTTCGTCCTCGGCCAGCCAATTGACCGGATCGCCCCATGGGAACTCCTGTTGGAACAGCGAAGCGAAGGCCTTACGACATGTATCAAGGTCAGGGAATTCGTAGATCGACCCCCGTTCGGCCCCACCTTGAGAGTTGATATAAGAGCCTTGGCGCTTCCGCAACCCGGGCACCGCGCGCTGAAGGAATGTGCCGATCTGCGTCTCGATCGCGCGCCGCCGCGCCCCCGCCTTGTTGGCGTGATCGACGTAATGATCAAAGAAATACGCGGCAGGACATTCCCCTGGAACGCCGCATCCCCTCGGCAACCGGCCGCTGTTGAGGACGTCCAACAACCAGCCTTGATGTGGCAGCATTGACGCCATTTTTTGGTCTAACAGCGCGGCGGTTTTGGGGATATGCCGCAGATCGACCTGTCTAAGGTCGTAGTTGAGGAGATGATAGAGCAGCGCTTCACGCCCGCCGTGGTCCATCTCGTCGTCTATGGCGGCGAAATATGCGGTATCCTCCTTATGGTTCTCGCCGATCTCGAAGACGGCAAAGCGCCGCCCATCCATCGACACGGGGGCGACCCATTCAGGGTTGCCGGTGACAAACAGCCGGATGAAATTGTTCACGCGAACCGGTTCCCTTCCCTTGAACTCAATCAGATGGTGGGTCCCGGTAATCAGGTCCTTGAGCCTGCCTTCCGCGGCGTGGTCGCCTGCCCAGAAAGCCTCGTCGGCATGGAGCAGCAGGCATGCTGCCAAATGCGAGTTGAACCGGCCGGTGATGTAGCGAGGGTCAGAGATTGCGACGTAATGATCGCCGAGGAGCCATCCGATCACCTCGCCGATCTTGGTTTTGCCGGTCCCTTCCTTGCCCCGGATCACGAGTGATACCCCGTCCTTCCTGTCGGGCCGCTGGAAGATCGCGGCAATCCACCCGACAACCCAGGTGAACAGCGCGTCATCCCCTCTGCAAACGTTTTCTTTCAGATGCGCCAGGAAGAGCGAGCAGTCGCCCGGCCGCGGCTCGACGGCAAATCCTCGCCAAAGATTAAAGAATCCCTGCACATCACGGCCGGGTGCGAATACGATCCCTTCGTATTGGCGTCGCTGCGGATGGCTGAGCCAGTACCGCCCGAGCGGTACTGGTTTCTTCTGCCCTGGCCGCTCGACGAACCTGTTCCCGAACCACTGCTCGAACGAACTTGTAGTCATCAAACAAAAATCGGGCCTCCCCTCGCTCGAGACGCCTTGCTTCAAGATCACCGTTTTATCCCCCACCAGCACGAGCGCGTAATTCTCATTCACCTTGGCAACATCGGGATCAATCGTGGCCGCTCGGGCTCTGCTGATTTGCCGCGCGAGATATTCGTCTGGTTTGGGTTGCTCAAGCACGTGCGCGGAGATTGGGAAGCGTGGATCACTCAACACTGCGCGCACCTGCGCGTCTGTGCAGCCGCTCGCCGCCATCGCCACCAGGACGGCATACACCGCCTCCGATCGGCTCGCGTAAGGGTGGTCCGGGTCATCGATGCCATGAATAAGATTTTTGATGCGCTTGGGGATTGGCAGTGCGTTGATGTTCGCCGCACCTGGGGCGGGACCATCGTTTTTAGGGTCCGGCCCGCGCGGCAGAGCCTCGAAATCATCGAGTGTATAACGCCGCGACCAGTCCGCATCGACCAACATTGCCTGCGCCCGCCGCCGGCCTTTCGCACGCTTTTTCTGATCCGGAATGTTTATCGTGCCTGGCAATCGCATGATACGGTCGATATTGTAACAATGATCACCGCCCAATGCCGCCGCGAGCCGCTTGTTGATTTCTTCGTAAGGCAGGGGGGCGTCAACGGCGCCAGGTTTCTTCAATAGCCAGAAGCCTTGCGCGCCACCGCCGGAGGAAATGATCACCGAAGGCGGCGGAATGAAGTCGCGCAACATGCCTATGATGCGCTGTCGTTCGGACTCCAGATCAGCGCCATCCTCCGGGTCGACGTCGACGTGAAGCGCATTGATCCAACCGATATCGGCCTTTCTAGCCTTGCTTTCTAGGTCACATTTCGGCTGATTGACTGAAAAATACAGGTTGCGCTTGCCTTGGCACAGATCGATCCATGCAAAAGCTTGGCTTTCTTGGTCGCCATGAAATGTGCGCGTCTCGATACTGCCGTCCGGTATGATGGCTGTGAGTAGCCAAGGCCCGGTCGGCTCCCAGTGATGCAGGAAATCGAGTGCGGCGGGCGTGTCGCCAGAGGGGAATTCCTCCGCATTGCACGATCCGCTGCAATTTGGCCGATCGCCACTGATCATGAACCGCTGCCGTCACGTTGCCTCGGCGACCGCCATGCGCGCCATCGGCCGCGAAGCCTTCCAGGCGGCAAGGTCACTGAGACGCCATCCAAGCCGGTTCGGTGAAATCTGCACCGCCGGCGGAAAAATCCCAGCCGCGATGAGCCTCCTCAGGTGGACGCGAGTGAAGACAATCCCGTGCGCGGACAGTTGGGAATAGGCGACAAAAATCTCGTTCTCGGGTGAGCGGGCCAGCCCGGCGCTAGGCTTGGTAGAGGCAGCCAGCTGGGCTCGAAATTCGTTTGTACGCATAAGATAATCCGGCGGTTAAAGGTGATACCGCAGATTAGATGGAGTTCCTGAACGAAACGTAATGCGTAGATAGCGCCGAGGGCGCTATTTACCGCTTCGGATTTTTGCGGGTCGGGCGGCCGGCCTGTTTACGCGCAATGAAGAAGTAACCGTGCCACGTCAGGTGGTCAGCAGCACGGAGGTAATTGATGATTTGAACGCGGGTCTTACCGAGAACCTTTGCGATCTCATGTGGCTTCGCCCCCGTCGAGCGCGCGTCGAGCACCCGCAGGTAGAGGGGATATTCATTGGAACGGAGCCGTGTTTCATACCGTTTTGCGCGTCTCGGCAAGTTGCGCCTCTTCACGGCGGCGAGTTGCGGCGCCAGGGGCCGGTTTCGGTCAATGACGATTACCGCATCGGACGCTGAGAGCGACAGTTCTATCGGTCCAGTATGGATGCGAGGATAATTTTCGGCTACTTCAAAAGCCGGATCGACATCCGCTTTAGTCGGATCAAAGGGAGCGCGCGGATTACGTTCGAACCAATCCATGCGATAGTAAGGGTTCCGCCGGCGGAACTCCCATGCCCACTTGCGGGGCGTTAGCTCTTTCAGATTGGGATACAGCGCGCCGTTCTGCCAATCCGGTAGACTAAAGTCCGCGTCCCAGCGCAACGCTGGATGATCCTGCTTCCACTGTTCGATGGTTTCGGATATCTCGATTTTCTCGGCTTCGGTTAGTTCCTTCTGGGTCATCGGTCGTCCTCGTCACCGGGCTCGAACCGGTTTTCGGACGTCTTTGGGTCGACAATCGCAAGCAGTCGCTCCGCCCATTTTTCCAGTGCCGCACGCTTCTGGGTGCGGTGGGCACCCTGGTCATAAACGCCATGCAAACCCGGCAGCGCATGGCCGAGCACGCGCTCGGCGATGAACGCGTCAACATCCAGGTCGCTTGTGAGACGGGTGCGCAACGTGCGCCTCAAGTCATGCAGCACCCAAGGTGCCATCGGCTCGCCTCCGTCCTCATCGCGCTTGTCCGCGATAGCCTTGTCAAGCCGCGCCTTCATCTTCGAGAGACCGCTGATCGGCCGTACCCCCGCCGTCGTGGTGAAGACATAGCCCGCCTTGAACTTGGGCAGAGCTTTGAGTATCTCGACTGCCCGCGGTGCGAGCGGAACCTCTTGCAGGACGTTGGTTTTGAAGCGTTCGGGCGGAACCGTTAATATTCCGGCATCGATATCGATCTCGTGGCGCTGGGCCTTCGCGATGTCATTGAGCCGCTGGCCGGTAAGCATCAACATCTGCACCAACCGGCCAAACGGGTAGCCCACCGTTCCAGCGGCCCGCCAAACGTCCCGGAGTTCGGCATCGCCGAGCACGCGCTGACGCTTGAGGTCACGCCCGGTAATGCCGATCGTCTTGTCGCGGATACGCGCTGCAGGCGACTCCGCTAACCCGAATCGCTCACCTTCTTCCGCCCAGGCAAAAAGCTTGCGTACTGCACCCAGCGCGTGTCGCGCGGCGTGCTTGCCGCCGCGAGTCTTGATGTCGTCGAGACGTTCGATCACGTCGCGTCTCGTGATTTCAGTTATCGGCCTTTTGCGCCAGATCGGCTCTGGGCCGTCGACCCATTGCGTCACCCACTCCGTGATGGGTTTGCCGTCGCGCTCGGCCGTTACCTTTACACGCGTCCATGTCTGCCCGAGGAACTCACGCCTCAGGGTCGCCGCCGTTTCGCGCGCCGTCCGCAGCCGCTTTCCTTCCTCATATTCGATGAACTTCTCGACCGCTGTTGCGAAAGTGTCGGCGCGCCGGCGTGCCACTTCGCGCGCCTCCTCCGCCCTGGCCTGACTTGGCGACTTGCCTTCAGCAAGCATTCCTAGGATGCCGGGCGCCGCGTTCCGCGCGGCTTTAAGCGTCATCGTCGGATATCGGCCGAGGACGTGCGTGTCGGGGTGTGCCGCGCCGGGGCTGCGCTTGACGACGACGAAGCTGACGGCGCCGCTTTCGGTGACGCGCACGCCAAGATGCGGCTGCATTGCATCCCAGACGATGTAACGCTTGCCGGCCGGCGCGGGCTTGAGCGTCTTGAGGCCGCGATCCGTGAGTACCACCTTGCTCGCCGCTGCAACCATTGCCCCTCCAAGGCCGGTGGTTGATACAACCGGCGCTCTCCGGGCTAACGGCGGGCTAACCGATCGGCCGGGTCAACGCATGTTCACCCGAGTGGCCCGAAGTACCCTATATCGGCATATTACGACCGAAGTTCAAGACTTTACTGTACCCGCATGTAACCTGATGTTTCCTGGAGATTTCACCCGTGCTGGGTTTTGTAAACCGAAGGTCGGGGGTTCAATCCCCTCAACCGGCACCAGTTTCCCTCACTATTTTCACATTATCGCCACAAGCCTGTAGTTTCATGATGTGATGATTGATCGGGTTTCGGCCGATCG
>Ga0207138_1038_pt1 | contig 23403 bp, 24 predicted proteins | sample Alteio_BWMinHeat_6_FD_153589 | JGI IMG/M metagenome (GOLD analysis project Ga0207138, IMG submission 153589) | Enriched cells from forest soil in Barre Woods Harvard Forest LTER site, Petersham, Massachusetts, United States -... | ecosystem: Environmental > Terrestrial > Soil > Temperate forest >...
ACCTGCACGGCTGTGTTGCCGGTGGCGGCGGCGTTGCCGTTGATGACCAGTCGGTCGGAGGGCGAGTCGTCGCCGCCCAGGAATGTGTTGATGGCCATAGTCCCGCCGGCGCCGACGTAGTTGCCGCGAACCTCCAGCACGTTGCCGACGCTCTCCCCCGAACCAAGCCTGACGACGCCTTGATTAAGCAGATCGCCGATGATGGTGAAAGCCCCGACCGGCGAAGTCTCTAACCCTGGCGTGGCGCTGCCGGCCGCAATGACGCCGCTGTCGACCACCGACCCGGTGACGCTGCCGTAACCGCCCAGCGTGCCACCTGAGCCCACGGTAATCGGTCCGGCGCCCGACAAGGCGGCAGATGGATGCGCGAAATCGCCGACCACCAACGCGCCGGCGCTAACCGTTGTCCCGCCTGTATAAGAATTGTCGGCGAAAAGAGTGGTCGTGCCGGAGCCGATTTGTGCCACCGTCCCGCTCCCAGAGATCACGCCCGGAAAGGTCACGGCATCGGAGCGGTTAAAAGCAAGCGTCCCGTCGTCCGCCACGTCGCCGACGATGCTGCCGGTGGTGCCGCCGTTCCCCAGCTGCAGTATCCCCGAGGTGATCGTCGTGCCACCCGAATAGCTGTTGTTGTTCGTCAGAATAGTTGTGCCTGAACCGATCTGCGTTACCGCTCCGCTACCGGAAATCAGGGCCGGAAAGGTCACGGCATCGGAGCGGTCAAAGGCAAGCGTCCCGTTATCCGTCACATCGCCGACGATGCTGCCGGTCGTACCGCCATTGCCGAGCTGCAGCGTACCCGCTGCGATTGTCGTGCCACCCGAATAGCTGTTGTCGTTCGCCAGGACGACAGTGCCGGCACCCGCCTTGGTGAGCGCGCCTGCGCCCTGGATGCTCTGGGTGGCGGTCGTCGTGAAGCCGTTGGTGTCAAACGTGCCGCCACCGGCAAACCCACCGTTCGCGGCATTCAGCGTAATTACTCGTGAAGGCGACAGCTCGAAGCTGTTGTCGAACAGCAACGTGCCCCCATTGAACGTGAGCGGGCCCATTGGCGCGCCCAATGCGGTGTCAGCGTTCGCCGCGATCGTCCCCCGGCTGATTGTGGTGCCGCCGGAATAGGTGTTGGCGCTCGTGAGCGTCAGGATCCCCGTGCCAACCTTGACCAGCGAGCCGCCGGTAGCGCCAGGGACAGCTAAGCCGCCATCGTTGATGATCCCACTCACAGTCGTCGAAGAATTATTGGATCCAACCGTCAGTTGCTTGGAGCCAAGATCATACGTCCCCGCCCCCGCGATCGAGCCCGCTGTCATCCCGCCGACGGTTTCGTCTGGCGCCCCACTATCTGGAAACGTGCCCAGCCCCGATATGTCGACAACGCCGCCCGCATTGGTGATGAACGCCGCGTTGTCGCCGGTGCTCCTGCCGAAGAAGCTCGTTAGCCCGCCGTCGCTGGTGGTGATCGTCGCATTGCCGGCGGTGCTGTCTTGGAAGAAATTCGTCCTCCCGCTATTGAAGATAGTGGCAAAGCCAGCGGTGGCCGTGCCGCCCCCGAAAAAACCAGGTGCAAAACTCAGTTCTCCGGTGCCGTCAAGCATCGTGATGGTCGCATGATCAGCAGAGCTCGCATTCTGGAAAAAAATGGACCCGCCACTCAAGGGGGCGGTGATTTTCGCATTACCCGCGCTGCTCGTATCATCAAATTCGATGTTCGAAGCCCAGAAAGTTGTGATCGTCGCACCGGCAGCCGTGCTGCTGCCCCGGAAGAATACGAAACCGCCCGTGAAGCCAAAAGGATCGTTGCCAGCATTACTACTTGCAAGGCCAGCATGAATTGTCGCGGTATCAGCGGTGCTGTTGTCTAGAAAGGCTATGGGACCTGTATTGAAGGCGTTGAGAAACGCCGGGCCGGCCGTGCTTGTGTTTTCGAAATCGAGTGCCGGACGGTCAATATTGAACGTCGGCGCATCGGCCGGATTGGCGACCTGGATGCCTAACCCGGTGATCTCAATCGTACGGGAGCCGAGGGAGCTTGCTATCTGTGCGAACGTATAGTCCGGCGCATTGAACTCTAGGGTGCCGACCTTGGTATCCTCAGAGAATGCAAGCGTTGTCGTGAGTGACGAGCCGAAAATCGCCGTTCCGGTCGGCACGGTTGCTGGCGTCCAGTTGGCGTCGCTGTTAAAGTCCGGGGTGCTTGGGGCGGGGAGCCATGTTGCGTCGTTCTGCGCCCGCGCGAGTTCCGACAAACCCAGGGACGACAGCGCCAGGGTACAGGCTACGATGATCCCAGTCTTTCGACAATTCGCGGCAACGCCAGATAGCACGGCCAGCAACCGAGGACAGATCCTCATGGCTTCCCCCTTTGGCGGGGCGCCTGCTGTAACTTACCCCCAACGCGTTGCCAACAGGTGGCGTAGGGGCCAGAGCCACGCCAAGTTCCAGTCGAACGATTGCTCGTGGAACCAATTAGAACCGAAAGGCGTCCGAGTCGCAAAGCACTTGGTGGGACCTGCCTGCAAATATAATCTGCGACGATTGTTAGTCAGAAATTAATATCCGGTGTTCTCCACGCAGGCGACTGGTATCGGCAGATTGTGCTGCAAGACAATAAACACCGGAGGTCGACGCCCTGTCGAAGGCTCGGTCAATCCCTCGCCAGGCCTCCTTGCGAGCCTCCTCTCTTAAGCGCGCAAGTGCATCGATCTCGCCCGACAGGCCTTGGATCCGCTCATCCAGCCGACGCCAGTCGCCGGCCAGATCCTCGATGAGGTGAACCATGCGCGCCGACAGCACCTCGCAACCTGTCGCGAGAATGCCTGGCAACTGGGTACGCAAGAAGTGCCGCCCTTGCCGCACGGCGACCCCACGCTCCAAGAGGAAGGCGCGGATCTGATTGATGACACCGGTCCGCTGGCTGACCAGACGCTCCCCGCACCCGGTGCAGCGCCTGCAGGTCCAACTGATCGGCGGTCTTCGTGGCCACGAACTTCATCGTCGGGCGCTGCACCGCCTCGGCGATCGCCTCCGCGTCGCGGAAGTCGTTCTTCTGCCCCTTCGAGTAGGCGCGGACGTACTTCGCCGGCATCAGCCGAGCATCGTGGCCAAGCAAGCTGAGCCGGCGGCTGAGATGATGGGCACCGACACAGGCCTCCATGCCGATCAGGCAGGCTGGCATATTGGCGAGCCGTGTCTCCACCTGGCCACGCGACCACTTCTGCCGCAGCGCGATGGCCCCACGCCCATCCAAGCCGACGACGTGGAACGAATTCTTGCCAATATCGATACCGATCACGGCGATCACACTGTTATGCGTCTCAGACATGGCGTGCTCCTTTCGCTTGGTGCCTCCTGCCAGCCTACTGCTGGCAGTGGGCAGGAGCACGGCCGGACCATCCCATTAGCGGTGATTGGGATGCAGCAGGCCACTGAATCTATTCGCCACAACTAACACTATCTAGTTGCATTCAATGCGCCTACAGTGTGCGAACCGACCGGAGGCGCAGACGCACGCGGCCCACACGAGAAGTCCTGACGGTCGCGAGGATCTGCAATACCAACCACCTACCGGAGGCAGCAGTGATGTCCGTACCGTACGAAGGTGACAGCACCAAAAAGAATACTCATGGCTTAACGGGTCACAATACTAAAGGTGGCGATGGCGTCTGGGGAGAGTCGAACCCTGTAGCCGGGCGTGGCGTGGTCGGCATCAGCGACGGCGGTACCGGCGTCTGGGGAGATACTAAATCCGGTCGCGCAGTCGTCGGCGTGGTCCGCACTCAGGGCGATGCAGTGTGGGGCGAGACGAGTTCCGGCCGTGGTGTGGTGGGCGCTTGCGATGGCGACGGCTCCGGCGTATGGGGCGAAACGAAATCCGGCCGCGCCGTTGTCGGCGTGGTCCACACTCACGGCGATGCCGTGTGGGGCGAGACAAAATCCGGTCGCGGTGTCGTCGGCGTCTGCGGGGGCCAAGATCAAGGCGTGTGGGGTACCAGCGAGAACGGCGATGGCGTCCATGGCGAGACGAACTCCTTCACCTGGTCGGCCGGCGTCAGCGGCTTTGCCATCAACCCCCAAGGAATCGGCCCCGGCCTCCTCGGCCGCAGTAACGGTAGCGGTCCCGGGGTCTTCGGCCAAGGATCCAAAGATGCCGGTGTCATCGGCTTCCATGGTGATCCCCGCCTCCAGGAGACCACTGTCGCTAACGACGGCGCCAAAGCGGGTGTATTCGGCGCCAGCGACGTCGGACCTGGCATCCTTGGGTATGCCAGCCGAAACTCCTCGGCTGCCATCGTCGCTTTCGGCGGCCTCCGCTCCTCGGCAATGACCTATCCCTTTGCCGGAGAGTTCTTCGGCAAGGTCCAGGTCAACGGCGACCTCCAGGTCGAGGGCGACATCTTCCTCCCCGGAGCCGACTGCGCCGAACACTTCGACTTCAGCGACGCCGGCCAGATCGAAGCAGGCGATGTCGTCGTCATCGACCCGGCAGGATCCCTGGAACGGAGCAGCACGCCCTATGATAAGAAGGTCGCCGGCGTCGTATCCGGCGCAGGCAAATACAGGCCGGGCATCGTGCTCGATAAACAGGAGGCCGTCGATCGTCTTCCCGTAGCCTTGGTTGGCAAAGTGTACTGTAAGGTCGACGCGCAGTTTGGTCCCATTGAAGTCGGCGATCTGCTTACTTCCTCACCGACTTCAGGTCATGCCATGAAGGCTGCAGATCCGGTCAGATCCTTCGGCGCGGTCATTGGAAAAGCCCTAGGCAGTCTGACATCCGGCCAAGGTCTTGTGCCCATGCTTGTCTGCCTCCAGTAAGGCACCTCTCCCTCGCTCCCCAATTGGATCAGTGAGTAACTGCATGACCAACCCCAAAAAGTCATCCTTGCCGAAGCGGCATGCCGCCCCTGTAACCGGCCTCCGTCAAGTGAGCCTTGCCCCAGGCAAAGCCATACGCCGCAGGGTCAAAGGGCGGGACTTCCCCGGTGGCATCGTCGCAGACGCCCCCGACGGTCCCCCCGACGTTCAGCCCCACGAGGTCCTCACTGCCGACCTTCTCTTTCCTCCGATCGTTCCGTTGCCGATCAATGTCTCGAACGGCGGCGGTGCGATCGGAACCGGTTTGCCTGTGCAGCTCATCTTCTGGGGCGGCGCTTGGAATCAGCCGGCGACCAGCCCCTCCGCTGGCGCCATCCTGGCCTCCGTTCAGACCATTCTCCGCGGTCCGTGGATGTCGGGCCTGCGTCAGTACGGCGTCCGCCGCTGCAATCTGCGCGGTGCCATGGTCGTCACCGGTCCCACCGCTCCTGGCACCTACAACGATAACGACATCAAGGATCTCATTTGGGCCCTCATCGACGACAACAAATTCCCTGAGCCGGACGACTCGGGTGGTCGCATCATCTACATGGTCTTCATGCCCCCTGGCACCACCTATGGTCCAGGTGGCATCCGTGGCAAGCACCTCGTCGCCTCGGACTTTGATTTCCCTGCCGACAACGATCACGCTTGGGTCGGTTTCGTCGTCTTCAACGCCGCCATCGGCCAGATCACTTCCACCTTCTGCCACGAGCTCGCCGAGACCTGTACCGACCCCGAGTCGGACGCATGGACGGTTACCGGAAATCAGGAGATTGGTGACGTCTGCAACTTCGTCGACCAGACCGTCAACGGAATCCTTTACGAATCCTATTGGTCCGCGACTGACAACGCCTGCCTCCTTCCCACCGCCTACTCCGTCCGTCGCGCCCTCAAATGGTCCGGACATGTTCTCGGCGGAAAGGGGCTTACCTCCGTTCAAAAACCGATCCCGAGCCTCAACGCTCTCGTCGTGTCCCTGTAGTCCCTTGACTTTAACGCTTGCTTCCCGCGCCTGACTTTTCGATCATCGCGTCCGGGTCAGCGGTCCAGACGAAGGGCTTGTCGTTGGTTTCGGCGAGGTATCCGTTGATGGCAGCCTGGAGTTATTCGAGCTGCTGCAAGAGGGCGGAAACGGCTCGCCAGCAACTATAGTCGCCAGCCGTGAGCGGCAGAGAAACTACCTGCGCCCCAGCGGTGCTTAGCACCGAGCGCAATCTACTAGCCCCCCGCGCCAGCCCTCTCGATCCCTGAGAAAGCAGCGCGGAGGCCTTCACGTTCGGTCTCAAGTACCACCGTCAGGATGAGGCCTAGGTCTCCTTCTGCCCCGCCTTGATGGCCGCACGCCTCTTCCTATCGCGCTCCGCCTGCCGCGCCCTGATGGCCCCGCGATTGGCTTCGACGTATTTGCGCCGGCTCTGGCGAGCGGCTTCGCGGCGCTCTTCCTCAGAGTGGTACTTCTTGGGTCTGGGCACGGCGGCTCCTCCGGTGTTGCCGGCATTCTGAAGCTGGAATACGACAGCTTGCGGATGGATTCCGATTATCTCACCCTGTGGGGCACCGCTGCCGCTCGATGGCTTCGCTTGAAGGGTCTGCATGTGGGGAAGCTTATTCGGGTACTTCCAAGAAACCCTTGTCCCACAGCGATTTGTTAAATTGTCAGGAGGATTGCCCCCAGTCGGACTCGAACCAACAACCTACGGTTTACAAATAAGTTTTGCGGCCCTTACGCTCTCCGACGGCTTTCACAAATCCTCTATTTACAAGGCTTATCTTCTCACGCGTTGCACCAACCTCACACCGCTTTTTCTCCTGCGGTGGACTCATGGTGGACATGCGGCGGCCTGAAAACCGTAGGCGAAGGCGGCTGCGCCGGGGCGTAGGCAGCGAGGTGGGTCCCCCCCAGGAAGGGCCACTCCTGCCTCTGTAGGCCGCTCTAAAGGCCGCTGGGAGGCCTATCCCCGAGGCTGCCTACGATGTCGCGAGCACCTGCTTGCCCATCTCTCCGGAGTGGCGCAGCATCCATCATGAACTCGCTGCTGGTCGCTGTAGTCGCCCTGGGATGCCTGCTTGCCGGCGCGCTGCTGGGCATGGCACTTCGCGCCAAGCTGCCGGAGCATCATCTGGGCGAGGACACGACGGATGTGATCAAGCTCGCCACGGGACTTATGGCGACCCTGGCCGCCCTGGTCCTCGGCCTCCTGATCTTCTCCGCGAATGCGGACAGTCGTACCGTGGAAAGCGAATATAACGAGGCGCTCGCCAGCGCCGCCCTACTTGATCACTATCTGGCGGCCTATGGTCAGGACACGCAGGAGGCCCGCGAGCTGCTCCGCCATTTTCTGGTAGGGAGGTTCCAAGCCAGGTGGCCCGGAGACGATTTCGGACCGCAGGAGCCCGCAGAGGCTTTCAATCGCAGCGAACTGGTCGAAATGGAGCAGCGAATTCTACGCTTGGCGCCGCGAGATGACGCTCAGAAATGGTTCCAGTCGCAGGCGCTCCAGCTGGCCAACGGGCTCGCCCAGACTCGGTGGCTCCTGACATTTCAGCTGGCGGGAATCAGCCTGCCGATGCCCACCCTGATCGTGCTGATTGCCTGGAACACGGTGATTTTCACCAGCTTCGGCCTATTCGTCAAAATGAACCCCACTGTCGTCGCCGCTCTATCTATCTCAGCCCTGTCGGTAGCGGTCGCCTTCTTCCTGATTCTGGATTTGAACAGTCCCTTCACCGGACTCATTCGAATTTCCAGTGCGCCGGCGCACGCAACTCTCGAGGTGCTGGACAAGTAGCCAATGGGTATTGAGGTCGGGGGCCAAGAGTCAGACTTCATCCACTAGGAGCTTGGCCAAGCGTTTTCGGATAGCGACGTCCATGGCCTGGTGATGCCAAGAACAACCATCGCTACACCGATGCACCAGAGTACTAACTGGTACGGTCAAGGGGCGGCGCAAGACCGGGGTACCAGTGGGGGGGCATGAGTGAGATCGCCTCACCGACCCTATAAGCCCGATTGGAAAGCCGCCTTGGAGCACGCCCGCGCCGCGCCTCGGTGCCGGGCTAGGTGCCGCCATTCAAAACTACCCTGTCGCGCGCCTGCGATGCGCAGCAGGCCCGTGTGTCGCTTGCATGGTGGCAGGGGCGGCGGCCCCACAGGCGAGCGCAACGGCGCTTATCGGACCGGTCGCGACACCGCCGAGGCGAAGGCGAAGAGGCAGGCGACGCGGATACTGAGTTGCGGCGGCTGATCGATGCCGGTGGCTAGGGCTTCGAGGCTCGAATTGGCCTATTTCGCCGCTAGGGCGTACCCGATCAACACCTAGGCATATTGCAACGGATAGGCCGTGGGGAATTCATCGCTCGGTCCCAAGGCCGGAGGAATTGTCTGCTTCATGAACTTCGGATCTTCCCAGGACATGGGCGAGACGAAGACGTTATCGCTCTCGAAGTTCAGCCGGCGGAAGCGACCGTTCGGATAGATGTTGCCCGAGGTGGGCTTGGCCCCCGCCACCCAGACAATATCCGCCCAGATTGCCGAGTTATCCCCTGGGCTGGTCAGGTTGGCGACATAGCCCCAGTTTGAACTTGCCGGAGGGTTGCCGGTCGTCGTGAGGATCAGGCCCTCATAGAGGGCGTTCAGCCAATCCCCGAATAGAGAGAAGCTGGAAGGGATGATCAGACGGTTCCCGCTCCAGCTCGCGTCGATCCCTATCCTGATGGGCGAATAGGGCCGGCCGCGATAGGTCCATGAGTTGGAATCCGGCCCTGGCTTGAACATACAGCCCTTAAAGTGGTTGTACATGACGGGGCCGTTGTAGGAGATGGTGAAGGGCAGGTGCAAATCAGCGTATCCTATTGAACCATCGTGAAGCGAGTTAAGGCTACGGAACTGTCTCGGCGATATCTGAATGCAGCCGTGGTGGGAGTAGCGGCTGAGCCAATACTGGACCCCCGTTCCGCCGCCCAAAATGCCGGTCGCGCAGTCATCGAAGACGAGGGTCTCGACGATCTTGTCCGGCTCGCCGCCATTGGTCGTCGTGCAGTACTTGAACAGCACATGCTTGGACATGGTGGGTTGCGGGTTGGGCACGTTGCAGTTTTCGAACGAGACATCGATAAAGCCGTCCAGCAAAGAAATGGCGTCGCCGTTCGGATTGGGCTGGAAGTTGATATTGAGGAAGGAACCTCGGATCGTGAGGCGCGGATCTGATGGGACCGCGCCCCCGACCCCACCCATGTCCCACGGCACCAACCACGCGCGGCCGAACGCCTGGTCGTCGTTGTCCTCCCAGAAGGTGGAAGAATAGCGATACCGGGTTGGACGATCCCAGGTCACGGTAGATCCCACGACCGAGACAATCTTGACGTAGTCGAAATAGGCCACGTTCGGCGGGAAGCCGCCAAGCTGAATCTGGCCGCACATCAGCACATGCCAGCGCCCCGGCTTGATCCTGTCCGCATCCGTCGACGTGACGAACGTCCCGCTCGTGGCGCCCACCGCTATGTCGTTCATTCTTGCGCAGTAGCTCTTGATCCCCGGCGGGTTGTCCTGCTTGTTGATCGCCCCGCCCCCATTGCCGACGTTCAGCGGGCCGTTCTCATAGATGGTGCCGGTATTGATATTCTGGAGAATCGGGAGCGCACCGGTCGGGAACGCTGGATCGTCCGTGACCTGGAAATACTGAAGCCCCGTCAGCCAGTGGTTGTTGGTATAGTCGTACTGGACGCCGCGCCGAAATATGATCGTTGCTCGCAGGCGCTCCTCACCCGCAGCGGCTTGATCGGCCTTGATCGCCGCTTGAATCGCATTCAGCACTGCCGTGTAGTCATTGCCATTCGTTGAGCCGTAGGCTCCCGACATGGGGTCGTAAGTCTTGTGGAGGATCTGATCGCCGGTGCGATTGGCGGTGACGCCCTGAACGATGGTCAAAGTTATCGGGAAGGTCGCGACATTCGACACAACCTCGCGGTTGGTCACACGGACGCTGAAGCTATAGGCGCTAGGGAAAAGTGGCGAGGCGATCGACAGGATGCCGGTGTCGACATCGATAGTCACGCCGGCTGGAGCATCCGAAAGGGCGTAGGTATAGGCATAGCCGTATTCATTGCCACCCCATGCTACGACATAGCCAATGCGGCCAGTCTCGAGTGATGAGGCAACAAAAGTAGATGGCGAGATCCATTGAGCTGCTGCGGGATTTGGGCTGGTCGAGACAGTGCCGTCTTCATTGATCACGACTACCGACGTCGACGTAGCACGCGCGCTCCTGGCAGCAGCGAGCGTCAATCCGAGTGCCCCTGCTCCCTTCAGAAAGTTCCGCCGACTGCGGCCAGCGCGATATCCCCGAGATGGATTATTCATGGCTCCCCTCGTTTGTTCATCGACGGCTTCTATATTTTTCCGTTATCAGAGCCTGAGATTTTCCGTTATCAGAGCCTGAGCTGGTTATCCTGTGTCAAAAATCTGAATTCTTGTGATGTTTTTTCCTCTCGGCTCCTTCGCTCGGAACCCAGGGCATGAGGAAATCGGACAGGCATCCCGCAAGATGATTGCGATGATCAGAGAGCGGCCGCGGGAGAAAGGTGTCGGATGACGCGGCGAATCGATGCTCACCTGGATCCGCTTGGGTTGCTATTGGGTGCCGATCTTGTCGAGGCTCAACCGAGTCGTCTCGATGCGGAAGACCCAAGTCACGAGGGCGCCAAGGACGGAGGTGACCGCCATAACCCGCTGGATCGATGATCGGCCTCTAACTGGTGGACAAGCCGTGGCTTTGGGCGGGGCGGAAGCCGGCCCGATGACCGAGGCCATTAGTCATCCTCGAATCGAACCCGACGGAGATTGACCTTGTCCTCAGGCTCTTCAAGCCGCGCTCCGATGGCGGGAGGCCTCAGAGGTACTGCTCGTCGTCGTGCCGACGCTTTTTCGACGGAGCCGCTCGGGCTTGGGTGCGGCGGGCTATAGAAGATGGAACCTTGAACCTCGCCGATCTCCAGAAGGCCTCCCCAGCAATGCGCGCGTTCGCTACAGCGCTGAAACGCACCGCGGGCTAGGGAGGAATCCCAGCATGTCACCGACTCTGGTAGACCTCCGCAGGCGCTCGCTACCGAATAGGGTGGGTTTGCTACCGCGGCGAATAACCGAGGCACTGCGCGTGCTGCCAATCCTGCAGCCTTCGGTGCTGAGGTGGACCGAAAATCATTCTCCCGGTGCTGTAGCCGTACCGTCAGGGTGCTCCATCGGTGCTGTAGCGGTACACGAAATCGGCCGTCGGTCCACCTCAGCACCCGTCAGGCCCCTTTCGCCACAATTCATCGGTGCTGTAGCGGTACGCCTATATAACCACTCCCTGTGCACTGTAACTAAGGACGGGCGAGAAGCCGTCAGGAGTGGGCGTGCCAGTACCGCCGATGCCGGGGCGGAGGGCTGCGCGTCCGTGAGCGTGTTGAGACCGCATTGAAGCGGCGAGCCTGAGTTTCCAGACGATTTCGGAAAAAACGCGGGTGCATGATGGGCGGTTTCGGATCGGGACGGCCGAGCGGCTCAGGGCGCAATAAGGTGGAAGCCTGCCGGTCAATCGACGTGAACCGGCTGCACTGTGAGGGCTCCCGGCAGCCCGACTGGTGGGGCGTCTGGGATTGGACGAGCGACGGTTATAAAGTCTCAGCGCGGATCGACAACCGCAAAAGCAAGAGGAGATTCTGGAGATGAACGAGCCAAAACCCGCCCTGCCGTTGCAAACCGGCGGTACCGAGATCACCCGCTTCAACGCGCTGCGCCACGGCGTCCTGTCGCGCTATACCGTGCTGCCCTGGGAGGACGCCGATGAATATCGCGCCCTGGTCGCGGCGCTGGTGGCCGAGCCCGGCCCGCAGGGACCGACCGAGGAGCATCTGGTCGAGGAACTGGCCGGCATTCTGTGGCGCAAGCGCCGGCTACGCTTAGCCGAGGCCGCCGCCCTCCGGCGCGGGCTCGATGGCACGCTGGCCTCATACCGCGAGACCGTAAAGGTGGCGCTGGTGCATCTCGACGCCACCGACCAGTCCGAGCGCGTCGTCGATGCCATTCGCGCCACGGCGGCGGACACCGAGGAGGACATTCGCGATATACAGGACGTCGAGACCCTGACCCGCTGCGCTCTCGACCTCCTCGGCTCCCAGCGGAATGATGCCTACGAGGCCGCCCTGGCGGTGTTGCACGAGGATACACGGGCCTGGTGGGTGGACATGCTGGGACGCGAGCCCGACGAACTGGAAGAGAGCGAGGAACCGGCCACCGCGGACGCCAACGGCCTGCGCCGCTTCTGGAGGGCGAGGTGCTGCCCTGGTTCGAGGGACGGAAGAAGGAGCTGGCCAACCGCCCGCTGATCCGCGAGCAGGCCTTCGGCGAGGCGCTGGATCCCGACAAGCTGGAGCGACTCGGCCGCTACGAGGTCCATCTCGACCGCAAGCTCGAACGGATGCTCACCATGCTGCTGCGCCTCAAGGACCTCCGCCAAGGGACCGCCACGACTGGCTAATCCGTTTGGCAAAAACAGCGTCTCTAGATGCCGCAATGGGCCCTGCACCGAGTGAGCGGTGAAGGTGGCTGTCCCCCGATAAGATGGAAAACGGGGCCACGGCTGTTGCCGGCCCCAAGCATCCGAAAGGGAGGACAGCCATGGAATATCATGCCGGAATCGATGTCTTTGGAACTCTCAAGCATTTGCATCGTGGACGCGACGGGCAAGATCATCAAAGAGGCTAGGGTCATCAGTGACCCCGCAGCACTCGTCGCTTTCTTCGACGGGCTGGGCTTTGCGGCGGGGCATCACACGCTCGAGGCAAAGACGCGCAGCTAAAGAGATCCCCCTCCTTGGCCTTCTCGACGATGCCAAGGGAAAGGCGCATGTGGCTCCAACCGCGAGGCCGAAAGTACCGATGCGCCGGAGAGGGCGGACTGCTCCGTAATGCTTGTGGAGCGGAGAGGGCGGGTCACCGACGTGGGTTCGGTCAACCGGCAACGGGAGGAACCGAATATTCGACGGAAGGCCCCCTTCAGTCTCCCTCTGCGGCCCTAATCTGCTCAGTCGTAATCCAGGCGTCGGCCTCTGCTTCGGTCCAGAAGCGGTTCATGACAACGGGTTCCTGGCCGGGCTTAGTGATCTCGACCCCGTAACTGCCATCTTCCTGGGCGACAACTCGATATCGGGTGATGGGCCGTCTCGGTGCTTTTGCCATCGCTCAGTATTGCACGGCCAACTCGGGCGCCAGACTTCTATGTGCTGGCTCGCCGCAGCACCCTCCAGACCTGAGATGGCCCCCAGCTTCGCCCGCGCGGCGATGCGATACCGCGATTGTTCAGGGCCTCGGCAATACCGGCCATAGACGCGATCCCGGCGCGCTGGATCTCCTGGATAATTGGGATCACATTAGCGGCGCGCTTCAGCGCGTTCCTGTGAATGGCCGCTGCGCCAATGGCAGACCCTTTCTCTGGCCGGGGCGACCCCAGCCTGATGCCTCGCCGCTTCGCAGCCGCCAGGGCCTCCCTGGTCCGCTTAGCGATCATATCTCGCTCGTGCTCGGCGAAGACTGCCATTACTCCCACGGTGAGCTTGTCCGCCTGAGGCATGTCAGCCGCAACGAAGTCCACACCGCTGTCCCGCAGGGCCAGCAAGAACGCCGCATTGCGGGCGAGACGATCCAGCTTGGCAATAACCAGACGGGCTTTATTCTTTCGGGCGGCAGCTATGGCAGCCTTGAGTTCGGGGCGGTCCTTGAGCTTCCCGCTCTCGATCTCGGTGTGCTCGGCGAGTAGTTGCCAGTTGCCGCCGTTTAGGAAGTCCTCCACGGCTTTGCGCTGAGCTTCCATACCCAGCCCGCTCCGTCCCTGCTTGTCGGTTGACACCCGGTAGTAGGCAACAAACTTACCTTTAGCCATGCCTTCTCCCTTCATTCCTAAACCATATGGTCGTTTGGTTCTGGAATACAAGGGCAGCGTAAGCAGGGAGTGGTATGAGATTGGTTTCGCGGACGCGAGTCCCGCAAGCTACTTTGGCTCTACTAGGTCAGTTCAGGGATCGGCCGGGGGTCCAGACAATGCCGCTCAAGTTCACGCCGGGGCGTGAAGTATACGATCCTGACCGTCGTGTGGTCCTGTTCTTCGCCCGCGATGACCACATGCTACTCCGCTGCCGCGGTCACCGGCAGGGCCTTAGCGGCTGCGGCAGCCCTTCACTCCCTCGATAAGGATAACCGACTCGTCGTCTATCGGTCGCTGAAGGTTAGGATTCAGGCGATCGCTCGAGAGAAATATCGTAAGCGGCTAAGAGATGAGGACGGCTTGGTTGTCGTCCGCAGAAAGGACTTGGGAGCCGTATAGCTCTTCTGGCTAACTGCATCAGATCCGGGAGAAGCGTCTGCTGTTGGAGGTTGAGCGGACCTATGGCAGACGTAGCAAAATCGACGCGAATGACCCCGGAGCAGACATGGGCAGCGTCGCATTGGCTCTCCTTCTTCAACCATCGGACCCGGCGGCAGGAGGCTGTCAGGCCGGATTGATCTCGACGTGTACGTGTAGGTCTGACTTCGACTGCAGATTGCTACCGTCCGAATCGCCGCCGGCGCCGAAAAGCTTGATGACCTCCTCAGTTGGTGCGCCGATCTTACAATCCCGGCAATCACCCTGTGGGTCTTCTCGACCGATAACTTCGGCCGCCGACCAGAGGAAGTCTCGGGGATCCTGACCGCAGTCGAGGCGAAGCTGAGAATGCTCGCGAGCGATCCGCGAGTACATCGGCGCAAGGTCCGCGTTCGCGCGGTGGGCCGGCTGGAGTTGCTCCCGGAATCGACCTTGGCGGCAGTGCGAGCAGCCGAGGCCGCCACCAGTGGCTACGATGACATTCAACTCACGATCGCTGCTGCCTATGGCGGCCGGCAGGAAATTACGGATGCCGTCCAAGCCTTCCTTCGCGACCAAGAGCGGCGCGGCAAAGAGCTAGCGGAGGCCACTAGGTTGGTGACACCCGAGACGATCTGCCGCTATCTCTACGCACCAGACCTGCCGGATCCCGATCTGATCATCAGGACGAGCGGCGAGATCCGTCTTTCGGGGTTTCTGCTATGGCAAAGCGCCTACAGCGAGTTCTATTTTACCGACGTTTTTTGGCCCGCATTCCGCAAGATCGATTTTCTGCGCGCCGTACGTGAGTTCCAGCAGCGCCGGCGGCATAGATCGCGAGCGGGTTGCTTAGGTTATGTTGGCGCCCGTAACGGCGATTGCCGTCGAGAATGAGACCAACGTGGCGCGGCACGGGGCGACCCCGGACCTGCGACAGCAGCCTCTTTTCGTAGAGCAGGTAGAGCGGCGTCAGCGCTATCTGACCGACCCGCCGCACCAAGGCTACCCGAAGATGACTCCGGCCCGTCGAACTCGCTTGTGATACTTGCTTGGTCACGCTCGCAAGCCAATGAAGCATATTCGCCTTACCTCGCTGGTCTACCTGCGTCACGCGAAAACTGGAGCCACGCTCGAGTTTAGTGACCGAATTCCCATGGGTTAGTCCGGGCTCGTTGTCGGCACCGGCACGCCGCGGGAGCGGTGCGCCAGACCCTCGGCAATGCGAGCGGCGAGCGCGGCATAGTCGCCGCCAAGGTGATGTCCACCGCCCGTCTTCACCCCCTCGCCTCCGATCGCGACCAACGCTGGGCAGCCACTTTCGGTTTCCTCGGCACCATAGAATCGGTAGCGCACGGCCCTACCGGTCAATGGGCCCAGGCCGGTCGAATTTCCCAGCGCATAAGCGCAGAACGAGGCCAGGGCAGCTACTGCAATCGGTACGCGTGCGCCGACATAGCGGAGCGCCGACAGGTCATAGCCGATCAATGTGGAATAGCTCGCGAGCGTCGCCAGCCCAGCAAGTAAGAGCGCACGGATCGGCGTCGTCCGCACGCTTTCGACCACACGATGATAATCGAGAGTGTTAATTAGGTCGCGCGACGCATAGGCGGCGGCAATCGCGAACATCACGCCGACCGCGACCAGCGCATAGGTTTTGGCACGGGCGGCCCGGGCAATGATTGCGATCTCCTTATCGTCAAACGGATCAGGCGAGCGGCGGGTGCCGGCGATCGGCTTGTCTGTCACCAATGCGATTCCAATGACCCCAGCAGGTAAATATTTAAACGGGCTCTGGGTTCCTGCAAAAGATCGACACCAAACTGCGGAAGAACCCAATGGTGCCCAAATGAATAATGCTGACGTCTAGTTCTCCAAAACCCGCGCGAGAAGGGCCGATCGACGATCCTAGCGCCAGTAGCCGAGCGATAACCTTTACGCTTCGGTAAGCTAAGTGATCGCTCAGCGGAGCGAGGCTTGCCGGGCCTGTGCAGCCGGTCGGGTGATGAGTTCCTCGAGGAAGACGATCTTGAAGGAGCCGTTACTTGTTGAACAATCCTGCGGGCGGTGGAGAAGCTGGAGAGGGGGCCGCCGAGCCGATCCTAGGCCAACTGGCGGGGCCCGGAGCTATGGCGGTGTCGACGAGGATTGAAGGCCCCTCGTACTGCTTCGAACCGCGCCCCGCTGTCTAAAAGTGAACAATGCCGATGGTCGCGGTATACCGCTCACAAGGGATTTTCTCATGGCCCGAGCAAGGACATCCATAGACTAGTTCGCACGGCCCCAGCAGGCCGCGCAATAGGGGTAAGCCAGACCCGTCACTAGTCGTGGACGACGGACCGCCGATTACCTCCTGCGTCACCCTTTGAGGGCCTGCGCGCGAAGACAAGCTCGCCCGGGAGGTCAAGCTCGAACGTTCGCGAAACAAACAGAGCTGACGATGGATGACATCGCCCGGTAATGTCCACCGCCTCATACTGCAAGCCTCGATGCTCGACGCCAATCGAGAGATGAGCGTGAAACATTTCAGGGTGATTAGTCCTGGGCACGCTACGCCCGCGCGCCCCATTTCAGTCGGTGGCTAGTAGGGGTTCCAGGCTATGGCTAGATCGAAGCTAATGCACGCCGTCTCGGATGACGACGACCTCTCCCCTTTTGCGCAAGACTATGCCCTCATCCACAAGGCCGACGAAATTGGCGAGGACGCAGCCACGTATGCAGCTGAACGGGCCGATCTGCTCGATAGAGAGGGTGACGCTCTGGGAGCCGCGGCTTGGAGACGCATCGCGCCAGTGATCGAGGAGCTACTGCCGAAACGGCGGAAGGGAAAGCCGACGAATTGAGTGTCGGCGCCCCGCTCGACTCCCGGGTGACTCACTACTAAAGCGGATTCCGCTCATATTGAAACATATCCGGCATGAGCGAAGTAGTTGGCGCATTCGTCTGCGCCGAGGCGAGGCACGAAGAGGCCAATTCGGCGGCGAAGGCTGCGCTGCGTCCGCTCGGCAGCTTTGCGTAGATACGCCTTGAGCTTGCTGAAGGACATCTCGATCGGATTGAGATCGGGCGAGTACTTGGGCAGATATAGCAATTCAGCAATTCCGCGCCAACGGCCTCGATCGCTTCCTCGACACCGGCAACCTTGTGGGCTCGGAGATTGTCCATCACGACGATATCGCCGTGGTTGAGCGCGGGAGCCAGGCATTGCACGACGTAAGACAAAAAGATTTCTCCGTTCATGGCTCCTTCGATCACAAGGGGCGCCGTCATTTCGTCGCAGCGCAGGCCAGCCACGAAGGTCAGGGTCTTCCAGGTTCCAAGCGGGACGCGTCCGATCAGCCGCTCGCCGCGCGGGCAGCGGCCATAGCGACGGGCCATGGTAGTGTTCACCCAGGTTTCATCGATGAAGACAAGGCTGGATGAATCAAGCAGGGCCTGCTGCCGGATCCAATGCCGGCGCGCCCGGGCGACATCGGCTCGTTGCTGCTCAGCCGCGCGCAGGCTTTTTTTTTGAAGCTGATGTCGTGACGCTCCAGAAAACGCCAGAGCGAGCTGCGGCTGCCCGGCATTCTCTGCTTGTGCAGGGCCGCGACGAACTCTTCGAGCGTCCAATCCGGCCGCTCGCCGACCAGCGCGAGGACCCCGTCCGCGTAGTCCTCCAGCGGCGATCGGCTGCCGCCGCGTGGCCGCGGCGCACGGCGCCCTTCCCGCCGCCACGACTGAAGCCATTTGACCGCCGAGCTGGCGCTGACTTCAAAACGCGCCGCCGCCTCACGCCGCGATGCTCCCCCTTCAACCGCTTCGATCACACGCTCGCGCAAATCCAATGAACAAGCCTTGGGCATGGCGCTCCTCCGCAAACCGAATCGCCCCAAGACTCTGCCGATTCGTCACCCCTGGGAATCCCGATTCAAATCTGCCGGGAACCGCTTTAGGCTCTTCTGACACCTGACAACGGGAGCCATGCATGGATGATTCCGCCCGCGGGATTGCGACCGCTGCTCTTACCCTTCAATCCGATCTACTGCAGGCCCTTGTCCGCAAAGCTCTACTCACAAGAGCCGAAGCGCTCGATATCGTGGATAGCAGCCTTCTAAACGCCGCCAGCCATCCAGATGCCGAAGCTACTCTTGAGGCAGCGGAGATCACACGAATCTGTCTCCAGGGCGTGCGCGAGGGGCTTGTCGGAACTAGCGCCCGAACTTGATCCCCGAGCTCGACATCTACCGAGCGGCCAAGCTCCTGATCGACCAGCACGGCCAGGAGGCGCCGATCCGCGCGGCCGAGCGAGCGGATGAGCTGCTTGAGGCTGGCGACACTGAGGGCGCTCTGGTCTAGCGGGCAATCATGGGTGCAATTTGAGGAAGCTACAGCGCGGGCGGCAGGCGGCGAACCGCTGAACCGAAGCGCCGGGCTGACACACAGACCAGCGGCAGCAACGGTGGCGCACCTACCTCATGCGATGATGAGCCATGGCTCGCTCTCAGAATCCACCCGAGGTTGGCGCCCGATATCGTCACCGGGACGCACCCTAGATTGTCTAGGAGGTTGTTTCGCAGTATGCGGGCGTTAATGGGCCGCCGGACGTCGTGGTCAGAAGGAGTGTTTCTGACCGAACTTGGCAGAAAACTCTGTCCCAGAACGAACTAGAGCGTAGCGGACAGTTACCGGCGCCTTTGCGTCGAGGCCGAATGTTGCGGGGACGGCGGCCAAAACCACGTATGGGATGTAGCGTAGTCCGAATTGAGTGCTGGGTGTCACCCCGGCTCGTTCCAGGCGGAGGCAATAAAACATTGTCCAGGCGGTGGATACGCCACTCGCTACCACGGCAATCGAGCCGCCAATAGCCCCAATGGTGCCGCCCCGCCCGAAGCCGCTCCATCCGGCAACGCTGGCCAATCTCGTCAATAGATGCACGCTCGTGCGATCACTGGATGGGGAGCATGATCCCCGTCCTGCCAGCTTTCAACGACTGCGCTCAGAGCATTTCCTCCCGTGATTTTTCGGCCCGAGCCGCACCAATTGCGGTCTTCACATCTTTCTGCTCCTCAGGCGGAGGGAGCACAGCCTGGAGACCGAGAGAGGCAATCCACAATTCACGGCACCACCCCTTGCTGTGATAGATATGCTCGTCTTCTTCATCCTCGACTTCTTCACAGGCCTCTTTCAGCGCCTTTGCTTCTTTGCCGCTGGCCGACTGTGCATACTTCGAAAGCAGTTCCCAATTCATGTGATCTTTGGTCTCGGCGAAGATCACGCATTCGCAGGCGACCAGTTCTGCCGCTTCTGGCTTCCCGGCTCCCTTCGCCATCGCCATAGCCGCCACCAAAGATTTGCCGATATGGCGGATGACTTTCCGGCCATCCGTATCCTGGTCAGGCACGCCTAACATCTTGAACAGCGTTTGTAAAATTTCCACGTGTCGCTTGGTTTGCTTGAGGTATCCTTTCCATTCCTTTTCTAAATCATCATTGACCACACATCCCAGCGCTGTCTCATAGACGTTCACACCGCCGAGTTCTGTCTCAAGCATTTGCTTCAGAAGTTCCGTTAGCTGCGGATTCACGTGAATTCCTTTCCACTTCGTGTTAAGGCGACAAGAGAGCCTTCGGTCGCGGAGAATGAAGCGTACGATCTTAGGAAGGTTTCCCCTCTTGTGAGTCATTCGGGTTGTGACGGTCGCGTAACGCGGTTTGTGTCGACTGAAGCGTATCTCGCGCTGCGCCTTCGACCTTGTTGAGGAGCTCACCGCTCCGCGCACTGTCTAAAAGTTCGCCCACCGACGTATCATCCGAAAGGCCATGCGCGCTCGCACTCTTCTGCCCGGCGGCTAGGACTTGGTCCGCGATCTCTGAACCGCGGTCCACAACGCCTTGCGCGGCATTTCGTGCTGTCTCCCTGATCTTGGCCGCGGTATCACCAAGTGCGGCCTCTTCCTGTTCCGATTGAGGGATCAGCGCTCCGAGGAGGGCGCCGAAGCCCAGCGCGACTGCTCCGAGGAGGAGCGGATTATCGCCGACGGTGGCAACAAGTTTGCTGCCAGCCTCCTTCGCCCTGTGACTTCCTTGAGTGACCGTGTCCCCGGCCTGCTGGGCCATGGCGCTCACCCGCCCGCCCGCGTCCGCGACTCGGTCCTGCATTTCATGTACTTTTCGCATGATACTTTGCTTGGCATTGCCTATGGAATCCGCAATCCGCTGGCCGAAGGATTCAGCGGTCTCGCCCGCTTCACGCGCGACACCCACCACGCTCCCCCGGGCGGCATCCAGCCGCGAACGCCAGGTATCCTCGGGTTCGTTCTCGCGACGCACGATTTTACTTTCGGCATAGGACAGGCGCAGATCGAGATCCTCGCCGTCCCAATCGGTCGAATCAGGAGCTGCGCGAGTATCGCGAGGCAGTGTCCCGCTCCGGACTCCATTTCCCATGTCCGCCCTAGCGCCCGATCCTGAGACCATGAGCCAGGCCAAGCCGATGCCGGTAACAGCCGCAGGCAGCGGATTATTTCGGACGCTGGTCATCAAATTGCGGCCAAAGTCGCCACCTCCGCTGTCCTGGAAGTAGGCCATAACATCATCCAGGATCTGGCCCGGCGTCAGGTGTTCTTGCAGCTCGGTCAGACGGCCGTCCATACGGGCTCGGGTCACCCGGAGGTCATCTTCGATGCGGGTGGTGCTATCTGTCATGTCGTGTGTTCCTTCATCATGCGAGCGTCTTTCTGCAGGTTCGCTGCCGTGCGTTCAGGCGCCAGAGTCTTCAGGGTAAGCATCCCAAGGCCGAGGCGCGCTAGAACGGCGCCCACGATGAGGATGATGACACCCACGATCCCGAGGGCGGCCCAAGCCGGAATGCGCAGCGCCAAAGCGGCGGCGCCGCCCTCTAGCAGCACCACGAAACCAGCAAAGCCCACCAGGGATCCGCCTAGCACCCAAAGAAGTGCTCCAAGCAGGCGGTGCAGCTTCTGCTCGAGTTCGACGCGGGCAAGCGCAATTTCGCCCTTCACCAGGTCCTGAACATCGCTTGCAAGACCGCCGACGATCTCCCCAAGGGAGTGGCCATTGCCCGGTCTATTCTGGTCCATTGTCCCCCTCCTTCATCGTCGGCAGGTCGGAGCGGGACGCGCCGGCAAGCGCCACCTTGCCGAGCCGTGCGCTGGCGAAACCTACCGCCATGGCGGCGCCTACGAAAAGCACCGGTTGCCTGCGGGCGATGTCCTCGAGCTTGCCGACGAGCCCTCGCAGATCATTGGAACGTACGGTCGATGCCAGGTTCCCGAGCTCGTCGGCGCCGCGCTCGACCAGCTGTGCCAGCCAATCCTGCTGGCCCTCCAACTGTTCGCCCGAGCGATGCACCGCGCCTGCCACATCTTCGAGGCGCCCTGCCATCCCGTCTTTACTTTCTTCGGCAGCCGAGAGTACCTGATCCTTTACAGTGCCGGCGACTTCCCCGGCCAGGGCCGCTCCGCGCGTCGAGGCATCCTGGGCCATCTCTTTGACGGCAGCCCCCGCCTCGCGGGCACGGTCGCCAAGTTGGTTAAACTGACCAGTTTCGTCCCGCGATTCTGCTTGAGGTTTGTCATCCATGGGCCCTCGCTTCCTATTGTTGGCACAGGATCTGTGCTCGCCAGCTTTCGACCGGCACCAAAACCGATATCCTGAGCAACGCTGCCGCGCATGCTGTCATTGCCTGCTAGGACAAGGATGTGATTGCTGAGTCGTTCCGCAAGGAAGCGAAAAATCCTACTTTTGAGCGGTGGGCGGCCGCAGGAACCTAATCCTGGGCTTCCCCCTTGGTGTCGGCGACCCAGGCCCGGCGCTCACCTATGGGCTTCTCTTCCCCGACTGTTGTATCGCGGACAGTCTGGTGCTCCATCTCGGCGTTCACCTCGGCGCCCAACAGCAGGACGATCGCGGAGATCCACATCCAGGTCATGAAGCCGATGACGGCGCCGAGAGAGCCGTAGGTCTTGTTGTAACTCCCGAAATTCGCAGCGTACCAGGAGAACAAAAGCGAAGCCGCGACCCAGGCGATGGTGGCCCCGGCACTTCCCCAGCTAATCCACCGCCATCGCGCCTGGTTACGACTGGGCGCGTAGCGATAAATCAGGCCTAGGGCGATGGCTCCGATGCAAAAGAGGAGAGGCCAGCGAAGTAAATTCAGAAAAGGCTTCGAAAAACTGCTAAGCCGCAGATAATCGAAGACGATGGGGAGTGCTATAAGCGCGAGGCTGACGAACAGAAAGAAGATGATCACCGCGATCGTCGCGACTATGCTGAACGCATATAGTTTGACCAAGCTGCGTTTTTCGTCCTCGCCATACACAATATTGAGCGCATCGATTAGAGCGCGGACGCCACTACTTGCGGTCCAAAGGGACGTAAGAAGGCCCAGAATGAACGCGAAGCCCAATTGAGCGGCTGGCTGTGCGGTGATGCGCGTGATCTGGTCGCGAAGAACGTCTTGACCTCCGCCGGGCAGCACGCCGGATAATTGGTCGAAAAGCCCTTGGGCCGAGTGCGGGTCGGCAAAGAACCCGTAAAGGGCGAGAGCCGCCGCGATGCCAGGAAAGATGGCTAGCAGACCGTAGAAAGTGATACCTGCCGCAATGGCTAGGACCCTGTGCCGGCCTATATTCGCCCAGATTCTCAGAAGGATATCGCGCCATCCCCGCGGCGGGATCTGACTCGGGGTACGGGCATCCCTCCCTCGCCCCGGTTCCGCTTCGGGCAATCTCTCTGCTGCCGCACCGCGCTTGGCATCCGACCGCATGTTCAAATCCTGGGCGATAACTGCGCCTCTTCCTGCCCCAATGGCGCTGCTGTAATGGGAGAGTCTAGGCTTCGTTCCCGACTTTGGCGCGTCAATGAAAGAACAAGAAACCATTTCTCAGCATCAGGGAAACACCTCTCAAGCGTCGTTACCAAAGCGCTGCCTACCCTCGGCGAGCACGACATAACGGTAGTAATGCACACTGATGCGTCAGAGCCTTGGACTCCCTTTCATCGCCTGGGCGCCGGGGCGGCTTCAGGCCGACTACGGCGTCACGCTGCGCGAAGATCGAAGACATGACAGGTCAGCTGCTCGGTCGTCGATCCAAATTTCGACTGGCAGGGGGAACCCGGCCGCCAGTTCGCTCATGGGAGCATATGATCGATCATAGCTCCGCCTTCCTCCGC
>Ga0207138_1039_pt1 | contig 23379 bp, 24 predicted proteins | sample Alteio_BWMinHeat_6_FD_153589 | JGI IMG/M metagenome (GOLD analysis project Ga0207138, IMG submission 153589) | Enriched cells from forest soil in Barre Woods Harvard Forest LTER site, Petersham, Massachusetts, United States -... | ecosystem: Environmental > Terrestrial > Soil > Temperate forest >...
ATTTGTAATATGAAAGACAGGGTATTGTCGTCACAACTCAAAGAACACATCGGCCAGCGCGTCTCTATTTCGGGCTGGCTGCACAAACAGCGCAAACTCGGCGGCATGACGTTTTTCATCGTTCGCGACCGGCACGGCCTCACCCAGGTTCTCGACGAGAAGTCATCCGAAGTTGAAAAACTCAAAGGCCTCCAAGTCGGCACCGTGCTCACGGTGGAGGGATTAGTTATCGAAGAAAAACGCGCCGCCAACGGCGTGGAAATGCACGAGCCGAGCATCACCATCGACGTGCCCATCGAAGCCGTCCCGCCCATCGAAATCGATAAACCCTTGAGCCATGAATCCGAGAATCTCGACACACTGTTTGAATACCGCGTGGTTGGCCTGCGCAATGTACAGGAAGCAAAAATATTTAAAATTCGCGCGGGGTTGGAACGATACATCCGCGACTTTTTAAACAAAAACGAATTTGTTGAAATAAATACGCCAAAGATTCTAGCCGGCGCCACCGAAGGTGGCGCGGAGGTTTTCACGGTAGATTATTTCGGCAAAAAAGCCGTCCTCGCCCAGAGTCCGCAATTCTATAAACAAATCATGGTTGGCGTGTTCGAACGCGTGTTTGAAATCGCGCCTGCGTATCGTGCCGAGTTGAGCGCGACCACGCGCCATGTCTCCGAAGTGACCATGCTTGATATCGAGATGGGGTTTATCAAGACTCACGAAGATGTGTTGAACATGGTCCAAGACATGACGTATCACACGCTCACCAGCGCGTACCAAGAATTCGCCGAAGAATTAAAAAGCTGGAACGCACCGGAACTCATCCTCAAACCGGCATTCCCGCGCTACACCGTTGCCCAAGTCCATGAGATGTACACCAAAGCCACCGGCACGGATACGGCGAAAGAAAAGGACTTAATTCCCGATGAAGAAAAATGGGTTTGCGAGTACAGCAAAAAAGAACATGGCTGTGAAGCGGTGTTCGTGACGGAGTTTCCGGTAGAAGCCATGAAGTTTTATCACAAAATAAATCCCGCAGACCCCTCGACCGTCATGTGGGCCGATTTATTATTCCGCGGTTTAGAAATCGCGACGTGCCCCGAACGCGAAAACAATTACGAGAAACTCGTCGGGCAAATGAAAAAAGCGGGCCTGGATCCGGAACATCCCGGCTACAAATATTATTTGCAGGCGTTCCAACACGGCTTGCCCGCTCACGGTGGCTGCGGCTTTGGTATCGACCGCTTAGTTGAAAAGACTGTCGGTCTCAGTAACGTCAAAGAAGCCATTCTCTTTCCGCGGGATATTAATCGTCTCGCTCCATAACTAATGCGTATCGGATATATCATTTCCACGGCGACGGTAGCCGCGCTCTTAGGTGTAAACGTCTTTGTAGGTGTTTCTAATTTTAAACTTGGCTCGCAATTGGCGCTCTCATCAGGGGCATTTGATGGCACCGCCGCGGAGGCGTACGTCTTGCCCGTGACGCAGGCGGATTATCTGCCTGCCTTGGACACCTCGGCGGGAGATTTAAACCTCGACGTCAAAGCGGCATTGATTTGGGATGTTAAAACCGGGCGTCTGCTTTATCAAAAAAATATTGCCGACCGTTTGCCGATCGCTTCATTGACTAAAATCATGACTGCCGTCATTGTCTGGGAACGTCTTGACCCCAATGCCATCGTCACCATCCATCCTTCCGCCGTCAAAGTGGACGGCCAACGCCAGGATTTATATCCAAATGAAACGATGAGCGTTCGCACACTGATGCAGTTGATGCTCATTCGGTCATCCAATGATGCCGCGTACGCATTGCGTGACTATGCCACCGAGCATGGTATCGACATGATTGTGGAGATGAACAACAAGGCCCAGAGCTTAGGCATGCACAATACGCACTTTACCGACCCGGCGGGGCTTGATGACGCCGCGTTTTCTACGGCGAGCGACCTGGCCAAAGAAGTGAGCTATGCTCTGCAATACGATGCCATCTGGAACGCGTCACGCCAGCCCACAGCGACGATTGAATCAGCCGACGGTAAGATATCACACGACATCAAAAGTACCGACCAGCTCCTAGGGGTACTCAACGACATCGTCGGTGGAAAAACCGGCTATACAGACGGAGCGCTCGGGTGTATGATATTAATTGTAAACGCGCCGACGAGCGGTGATAAACTCATCGCCGTCGTCCTTGGCTCGACCGCCCGCTTTGATGCCATGAAAAATCTGGTTCAGTGGACTGAACGGGCCTATCGCTGGCAATAAAATAACATGACGACCCCTCCTTCAGTCATAGAAACATTTAATATATTCAACGTTGTGCGACTGTTTGGCGTGGCCACCGTCGCGTTTTTTTTAAATCTTTTCATCACTCATTTTTGGACCAAAGTTCTTATGACGCGCTTCAAGCCGGGCAAACAGATTGAGCGGCCGGACACGCCGATTTTTAATTCTCTGCATCGTAAAAAAGAAGGCACGCCTACCATGGGTGGCCTGCCCATTTGGCTCACCACCGCTCTCATCACGCTCGTGGTCGCGGTGATAGGTGTCATTCATGACGGTATCTGGTCGCGTATTAATTTTTTGACCCGTTCGGAGACCTTGCTCCCGCTGGGATTTTTAATTTTAGCGGGTCTGGTGGGGATGGCTGATGACATGCTTGGTGTATTCAAGCGTGGCGGCCTGCGGATGACCAAACGATTGCTCTTTTTTGTGCTGGTTGCTGCGGTCGGCGCATGGTGGTTTTATTTTAAACTTGATATTCGCACGGTCACGGTGCCGTTTCTTGGCGTGTACACCATCGGCTGGTTCTATATCCCATATTTTATTTTTGTCATGACCGCGATGGCCCATTCGATGAATCTAACCGATGGTTTGGATGGTCTTTCCGGCGGCGTGTTCCTGACGATATTTGGTGCACTCACTGCCATCGCGTTTGACCAAGGACGTGTTGACCTTGCGATATTCATGAGCGCTATTATGGGCGCACTCATCGGGTTTTTGTGGTTCAACATTTATCCCGCCAAGTTTTTTATGGGCGATACGGGTGTGATGGCCCTTGGCTTCACTGCCGGCGTGGTGGCCTTGCTGACCAACACTGAATTGTTATTGCCTTTCATCGCCGTTATCCCATTGATTGAATCAGGCTCGGTCATTTTGCAAACAATTTCTAAAAAAATCCGCAAGAAAAAGATATTTCCTTCCACGCCGATTCACCACACCTTCGAGGCCATGGGCTGGCCCGAGACGCAAATCACCATGCGCTTTTGGATGATTAACGCCATCGGCGCCATCATTGGCCTATTACTTTTCCTCATCGACAGCAAGATTCCACCTCTTCGCTAGGCGTGTTAGAATAACTCTATGCAGAAGAGGCTCTTATGGATTGTGGGGGTGTTGCTTGTGTTTGGTTTGGCGATGCTTTCGTCGGCGGGCATCGTGGACGCGCAAAAGAAATTTGGTTCGCCGTATTATTATTTTTACCACCAGCTCTTGTTTGGGGTATTGCCTGGCTTAGTACTCGCGTACCTCATCTCTAGAGTTAAATACGATGTCTGGCGCAAGTTGGCTTTGCCAATATTGTTCGGCGCGTTGTTTTTGACAGCGCTGGTGTTCCTGCCCGGGCTCGGCTATGGCGCCAAAGGGGCGACGCGCTGGATAAGCATCCACGGGTTTGTATTCCAGCCAGCTGAAGTATTAAAGCTTTCTTTGATAATATATTTCGCGGCGTGGTTTGGCAGCCGCCAGGAACGTTTGAAAAGGGCGGCCTATGGCGCGGCGCCGTTTTTTATCATTCTCGCGTTTGTGGGATTACTCCTGGCTAAACAACCCGACATCGGCACGCTCATCATCGTGGGCATCATCGCCATAGGAATGTATTTTGTGGCGGGTATCACCTGGAAACAATTCGCTATGCTGGGTGGTGTGGTGATTGTCGGCCTGGTTCTGCTGATTGTTGTCGAGCCGTATCGTTTTGACCGTATCAAGTCTTATCTCAATCCGCAAAACGATCCGCGGGGGATTTCCTATCAGGTTAACCAAGCCGCCATCGCCATTGGCTCGGGCGGATTGTTTGGTGTCGGTTTTGGCCATTCCAGCCAGAAGTTTGGATTCCTGCCCGAGCCGGTCGGGGATTCCATCTTTGCTATCATTGCTGAGGAGCTTGGCTTTGTCGGCGCAATGGCGACCATTGGGTTATTCGTGCTACTGTGTTTGACCCTCACGCAGATTGCTAACCAAACTAGAGACCCCTTTGGTCGCCTACTCGTGAGCGGGGTGAATATCTGGATTATGGCCCAGGCTTTCGTAAATATTGCCGCTATTTCGGGTCTTGCTCCGCTGACGGGTATTCCTTTGCCCTTCATCAGCTACGGTGGTACGGCCGAAATAGCATTGCTCGCAGGTCTAGGGATCGTCTATAATGTTGCTCAGGAGAAATAAATTTGTATCTGCTCCGTATGCCTTCGGCTATGCGAACGCTAGCTAATATAAAACTGCTCCTACCGGAGCAGTTTTATATTAGGCGTGTTGAGAAGGCCTATTGCCGGAGCGCGCGTTGGGCGGCCGACTTGAGACGGGAGGCTTTGTTTGGTTTGATGACGCCGCGCTTGGTTGCTTTGTCGACGGCCTGGTAGAGGGCAGCGAGCTTTTCGCCGGCTTCTTTGAATTGCTTGGCCGCGACGAGTTTTTTGAACTGTTTAACCATCTCGCGGTAGGCGTTCAGGCGACCTAAATTACGCCCGCGTCGCGTTTTTGACTGCCGCAGGGCCTTTTTGGCTGATTGGGTGATTGGCATATTAGTACAAAGATAATATCACAAACCCTTATAAAAAACAAGCGGCTGATGGTTCTCGCGAGAACCATCAGCCGTGATTGCGACTCCTCATCTGCAGTCCGGGCACAGACCGTCTTTGAGATAGTCTACGTGGGTCTTTCCTCCGCACTTAGTGCAACGCTTGGTCAGTCCATTTAGGACGAGAGCGAACTCATCCAAGTACTCGTTGTCACCAAGCCACTTTCTTTTCTCCTTGATTGGTCGAGGCGGTTCATTGCTTGTAGGCAGACGACTTCCGTATCCCATGCTCACCTCTAATCGAGAATATATACTTCTATTATAAAAAAATCAAGCGGAGCCGATAGCCCCGAACGAGACCCGCAGTCGGTCGGCTTGGTGTTGAAGCGTAAGCGAGATCGGCCGTGAACGAGGACAGCCCCAATGTCCGCTGGAGATATTGGGGCGAGGGCTCGAGAGGGGCTGTCGGTGGAGCGGCTATTGCGTCTTGAGTTTTCGGATTTGTTCTTTGAGGTCTATTGCGTGTTCGTAGTCGAATTTGCGGATGGCGCGTTCAAGGAGGCGTTGGAGTTGTTTGACGGCCTTGGCGCGTGAGCCGTTGCCAAAGAAGACGACTTCGGTCTCGCCTTCGCCATACCGTTGCTCGGCCTTGCGGCCGGTGGCCATGTCAAAGTCGCTGATGGATTTGATAATCGTGGTCGGGGTGATGCCGTGCTTGGCGTTGTATTCTTCTTGGGTCTTGCGGCGGCGAATGGTTTCTTTCATGGCAAAGTCCATCGACTTGGTGATTTTGTCCGCGTAAAGGATGACGTGGCCTTTGCTGTGCCGCGCGGCGCGGCCCATGGTTTGGATGAGTGTGGTCGCGTTGCGGAGGAAGCCCTCTTTGTCCGCGTCGAGAATGGCGATAAGCGATACTTCGGGTAGGTCGAGGCCTTCACGGAGCAAATTCACGCCGATGATGACGTCGTGGTTGCCCAGACGCAGGTCTTTGAGAATTTTCAACCGGTCGAGCGTTTTAATTTCAGAATGTAAATAATTGACCTTGATGCCCTGGCCGGAGAGGTGTTCGGACAAGTCCTCGGCCATGCGTTTGGTGAGGGTGGTGACGATGACGCGCTCGTTGCGGGCGACGCGCTCACGAATATTGGCCAGCAAGTGCGGTATCTGGCCCTTGGTCGGGACGACGTCAATGGTGGGGTCGAGCAATCCGGTCGGACGGACTAACTGCTCGGCGATATTGGCCTTGCCGGCCTTTTTTAATTCATACTCGGCAGGCGTGGCCGATACATATACAGCTTTTTGGATGCGCGCGTTGAATTCGGGAAATTGCAGAGGACGATTGTCGAGCGCGGACGGCAAGCGCCAGCCGTAGTTCACGAGGGTTGTCTTGCGGGAGTGGTCGCCGTTGTACATGCTCCGGACCTGGGGCATCGTAATGTGCGATTCGTCGATGACGGTCAGGAATTCGCCTTTGGATTTAAAGAAGTCGATGAGCGTGTATGGCGGTTCGCCCGGTTTGCGGAAATCTAAGTGAGAGGAATAGTTTTCGATGCCATGGCAGAATCCCGTCTGGCGGAGCATTTCCATGTCGGCCATAGTTTTTTCTTGTAGGCGCGAGGCTTCTTGGAGCTTGCCCGTCTTTTTTAAAAACTTCACGTGCTTTTGCAATTCGCTTTTGATGTTTTCGATGGCGAGGCCAACTTTGCTGTCGTTGGTCAGCCAAAACTTAGCAGGGAAGACGATGGTGTGGACGATTTTTTCGTAGGAGAGTTCGTTCATCTCCAGCTCTTCTTGGTCGGCGATGGTTGCGCGATACATCTTGCCGACGGTGTCGCCTTTGAAGACAATTTTGATGACTTCCTGGCTGGCGGGGGAGACAATCTCAATTTCGTTTGATGTCTTGCGGAACGAGCCACGCTTGAGCTCTATGTCCTGCGCGTACTGCAGGCGCATCAGTCCGCGCGCCAGGTCGGACGGTTTGATTTTTTTGCCCTCAAATATTTCCAGGCCGAGGTTTTTGTAGTCCTCGGGGTTGCCGAGGTTGTAGATGCAGGAAACCGATGCGACGATGATGACATCGTCGCGGCTGACCACCGCCTGCGTCGCGGCGTGACGCAGGCGGTCTATTTCTTCGTTTATTTTGGAATCCTTTTCTATATACGTATCCGTGTGGGGCATATACGCTTCGGGCTGGTAGTAGTCGTAGTAGGAGACGAAGTAATGCACCGCGTTGTTCGGGAAAAATTCTTTAAATTCTTTGTACAACTGCGCGGCAAGGGTTTTGTTGTGCGAAATGATGAGCACCGGCTTTTTGTATTGTTCGATGACCTTGGCCATGCTAAATGTCTTGCCCGAACCGGTTACGCCCAAGAGCACCTGGCTTTCTTTGCCGGCTTTTAATCCTTTGACCAACTTGGCGATTGCTTGTGGCTGATCGCCCGTCGGCTCAAATTTTGATACTAGTTTGAACATTTAATGTGTGGTAATCTTGCTCTATGATTAGCTTTCTCGAAGGTACTATTGAACATCTAGGGGATAAATACGCCGTGGTGAACGCGGGCGGTATAGGGTACCGAGTAATAGTATCCCCCAAAGTACTGACTATTTTAGCGAAGAGCAAGGACAAAGTCAAGCTCCATATTCACTCACAATTGAACATGCGCGAGGGTACATTTGATATGTATGGGTTTAATAAACGCGAAGATTTGGACTTGTTTCATTTACTCACCACGGTGTCTGGTATCGGTCCAAAGGGCGCACAGACCATCCTGGCCGCCGTCGAGCCGTCGCACCTGAAAGCCGCCATCGTAAATGAAGACGCTGACTATCTGCGCAAGGTTTCCAACCTCGGAGCCAAGACGGCTTCCCGCCTAGTGTTGGAACTCAAAGGCAAAGTCGACCATATCGCCTCGCTGACCGGCGCGGTGAATCTCTCCGAAGAAAGCCAGGCCACCGAAGCCTTGCTCTCGCTCGGCTACAATCCATCAGAAGCCAAGGACGCCCTTCGACAAGCTCAGGGTAAAACCCTCCAAGAAAAAGTCCGCAGCGCGTTGCAGATATTAGGGAAACGATAACGCTCGGGCGGAATGGTCTCCTGCGTCACCGCTTGCGTTTTTATAATTTTATAGTATTGTATGGGCTGGAGGTATCGCATGGGTAATAAGTGTGAGATCGTAATCTATGGAGATTTACCCGCTGGGCAAGACCTGCGGACGGCAATCTTGGCTGGACTTGGGCTCTTGTCCCAGACGACTGGGGCAAAGATTCACGCTTTCAGCATGATTCTGGACAACCAGCAATTCCTCGACCGACAGAAGGTTGTGGACCGACAGCCGGCGTTCTACACCCCGAACGAGTTGGCCAAGGACGCCGCTTCGTTTCTTTAGACTAAGGAGAAGTAAGTATGCGTTACTTTATCGAGGCAGATGTAGATTTAGAGCACAGAAACGAAGCAATCATGGTGACCAGTGAGTTTAGCCTGCGACTCATTGAACAAGGTCGCAAGCTGAACAAAGTTTCTGTTCGTGATGAACAAGGACTCACTATATTCGAGGAGGCCTATACATCCGAATCAAGGAAGCTGCTTCAGGACCAGGCACGGGCCACCTTGATGGACGCCGATGTGTTGGGAGATTAAAATTACCAAAATCGGCGGACTCTTACGCCCCGCGCAATGCTATGCGCGGGGCTCGTTCTTTTTATAGGGAAATGATATTCTAGGCGTAATGAAGTCATTTTTGCAAACAAAGGAATGGGCGGAGTTTCAACGGGCGGTTGGCCGGCCGGTTTTTCATTATGACCACGACGGCATCTCGGCATACATCGTGCGGCATGATGTATCATTCGGCAAAAATTATTTATACATCCCGCACGGGCCTGCAACGATAGACCAGCATTTTATTTCATTCCTTAAAAATCTCGCCCGCGAACAAAAGAGTTTTTATGTAAAGATGGAACCGATGGACGATTCGATAGCGCAGACGTTGATGCATTTTGGATTTCGTACATCGCGCAAGGAGTTGCAGCCCAAGCGCACGGTGGTATTGGACGTAACCAAGAGTGAAGACGAGCTCCTGGCCGCCATGCACCACAAGACGCGCTACAATATCAAAGTTGCGGAGAAGCACGGTATCATCGCGCGGCCGAGCGAGGACTTTGAAACATTTTGGAAATTGATGGAGCAGACCAGTAAGCGCGATAATTTTGGTTTGCATGCAAAAAATTATTACCAAAAACTTTTAACCGCACCGGGATTAAAAGTAGATTTGATACTCGCACTCAAAGACGAACGTCCGCGCCATGACAATCCTGACCACGCGCTCGCCGGAGCGATTATGCTTACCCATGGGGACACGTGCTATTATCTGCACGGCGCGTCCGACCATGCGCACCGCGCGATGATGGCGCCCTACGCTCTCCATTGGGGGATAATTAAGTATCTCAAAGAACAGGGTATCCAATATTATGATTTCTGGGGCGTCGACGCGCGCCGCTACCCGGGCGTGACGCGATTTAAACTCGGCTGGGGCGGTAGAGAAATTGAGTATCCAGGTTCTTTCGATTTACCAATCTCAAACTTCTGGTACTATATGTACAAACTTGTAACCAAAGTAATCTAATGGCGCTCTATTTTATAACGGGCAACAAAAATAAATTAGCCGAAATAAAAACCATCATTCCCGATGTGGAAATGCTCGATATTGATTTGCCCGAAATTCAGGACATCGACGCCCATACTATTATTAAGGCGAAACTTGAAAGCGCGCGCGCGCACCAGCAAGGTGAGTTTATTGTCGAAGATACTTCTTTGTATCTTGAAGGTCTCAATGGTTTGCCCGGCCCACTGATAAAATGGTTTTTAAAAACTGTCGGCAACGAAGGACTCTACAAAATGGCCCAAGCGTTTGGTAATTTTAAAGCACAAGCTAAGACGATTATTGGCTATTCCAGTCATGCCGGAGAGGTGGAATTTTTTGAAGGCGTGGTTAACGGCACGATGGTTCAGCCACGAAGTACAGGTTTTGGTTGGGACCCCGTATTTTTACCCGAAGGTCAAACCCAGACCTTCGCCGAAATGGGCGGTGAATTAAAAAACACGATGAGCATGCGCGCGATAGCCGCACAAAAATTAAAAGAGCATTTGAATAAATGATTAAAGAAGGGCCACTCGACAAAATATTATATAGCACTAAGAAGCTGATACCTAAGCCGGTCTTTGAGTTTTTCCAACCGGCATATCATAAGACATTGGCATATGGTGGAGCGATGCGGTATGGATTTCCATCACGGAAATTAAAAATTATCGGTGTTACCGGCACGAAAGGCAAATCAACGGCGGTGTATATGATTACGCGTATTTTGGAACGGGCAGGCAAAAAAGTTGCCGCCATCGGTTCGCTCGGATTTAAAATCCACGACAACGAATGGCCGAATACATTGAAGATGACCATGCCCGGCCGGTTTCGGCTGCAGAAGTTTTTATCCCAGGCGTTGAAATCTGGCTGTGAGTATGCCGTGCTGGAAGTTACGTCGGAGGGCATCAAGCAGATGCGCCATCTTGGCATCCAGTTTGATACGGCAGTGTTTTTAAATATTCATCGTGAGCATTTGGAAAATCATGGCACGTTTGAAAACTATCTCGCGGCCAAACAGGAGTTGTTTAAGTACTGCGGCCGGACACATATCATCAACGCGGACAATCAGTACGCGAGCGAGTTTATCCAACTGCCGGCCAGAAAGTTGGTAACGTTTGGCTTGAAAGAGGGCCACATCCATCCTGAAAGCTATCAATCGTTCAGCGATCATTCGGAGTTTAAAATTTTGGATGAAGATGCGCATTTGAAGCTCGGGGGAGCGTTTAATATTTCAAATGCAGTCGCGGCCATCGCCGTGGGGTCGGTGTACAGTATTCCCATTGCGGATTCAATCAAAGCATTGGAATCAATTGAAACCGTGCCCGGCCGGGTGGAGTTTATCCAACGAACGCCGTTCGCGATCATCGTGGACTACGCTCATACGCCTGATTCGTTGCGGGCCGTGTACGAAGCGGTGAAACCCTTGCCACCTAATCGCTTGATTGTCGTGTTAGGCGCGGCCGGTGGCGGCCGCGACAAATGGAAGCGACATGAATTCGGCGAAATCGCCGACCAACTTGCCGATGAAATTATTCTGACCGATGAAGACCCGTACGAAGAAGACCCGATGAAAATCATTGAAGAAGTGAAAGCGGGTGTGACGCGTGGTGAAGATGTAGACATAATTCTCAATAGGAAGGAAGCAATAGCTCGGGCCATTGCAATGGCCCGAGCGGGCGACACCGTCATTATCACCGGCAAGGGCTCGGAGATTTCCATGGCCATCGCTGGCAACAAAAAAATCCCCTGGTCAGACAAAGAGATTGTGAAAGGCATTTTGTCGTAGTATATTGTAATTAATGGAAGAACCTGAAGTTCAACTGACCGCAAGCCGGCCATCATTCCGGAAGAGCAACGAGCCCGGCCTTTCTTGGTTGGTCATTATTGTTTTATTAATACTGCTCGCGGCCGCGGTCATTATTTTTGCTAAGCCGCAAGACGTGGCTACGGGCGGCACACCGACCGTAGCGCCGAGTGATTCACCCACACCGGTCATGGTCGTCCGCATTTATACGGTCTCCTATGATGCGGGCGTATTTAGCCCGTCCAACCTACGTATCCACGCGGGCGACACCGTGCGTTTCAAGAACGACAGCATTTTCCCCATCCACGTTACTTCAGCGGATATTGTTGGCTTTGACAGCGTCGGCGACGTGCCGCAGGGGAGTTACTTCGCGTTTACGTTCGCGGCACGCGGTACCTTTACCTACTACAACACCCACAATAAAGATCAAACAGGAACTATAATCGTACGCTGATGTCAGACAACACACTTACCATGCAGGTCGAGTCGAAGATGGGTGCGCTCTTTATCGCGCTCTTTGCTGCGTTTCTAGTCGGCTTTCTTTTTATCGTCATTAAGAACTTTAACTCCGATGCCATCGCTATGGATTCAGACCAAACTCAAATCAGGACGATTTCTTCGACGGAGCGGCAACTCATCGCGCAATGGCTCATCGACAACAATGTGACCGTACCCCAAGGCCAGGGTTACCACTGGGTTGAACAGCAATATCCTGATAAGCCGTGGTTCAAGTACTAAAAATGAAAATAACGTTTTGCGGAGCGGCACAACAAGTGACGGGCTCGAATTTTCTCGTTGAGATAGGCAACTTTAAATTTCTCGTTGATTGTGGAATGTTCCAGGGTTCAATCGAAGCCGAGGCGCATAACCGCGACTCGTTTCCCTACGATGCGACGACTATCTCGGCTGTGTTACTGACCCACAGCCACGCCGACCACTCCGGCCGTCTGCCAAAATTATACAAAGACGGTTTTCGCGGGCCATTGTATGCCACCGCGCCGACGCTGGATATGACGCGCATCGCACTGCCTGACAATCTAAGCCTTTTGGCGGCGAGCGCTCAGCGTAATCAGGTCGAGCCTCTCTACACCGCCAGTGATGTCGAGCAAGTCATGGCGCTTGGCGAGGCAGTTTCGTATGGCAAGCAATTCAATCTCGTGTCAGGTATTGATGTCACGTTTCACGAAGCGGGCCACATCCTGGGCTCGGCGATTATTGAAATCAACGCCGATGGCAAAAAAATATATTTCTCGGGTGACTTGGGCAATCCGCCGGCGCCGCTCCTCAAAAATTTCGAATATCCGCTCGACGCGGACTACATCATCGTTGATTCCACGTATGGCAACAAAGTCCACGAAGACCGTTCGCAACGATTGGAAAAGTTTAAACAGATTATCAAAGATACTATCGCGCGAGGCGGCACGCTCATGATTCCGTCGTTTGCCATTGAACGTACGCAGGAACTTTTATTTGAACTCAACGGCATGGCCAACGCGGGCGAGATTCCGCCTATTCCTATGTTTATCGATTCGCCGTTAGCGATTAAAATGACCGAGGTCTATCAAAAATATCCCGAGTACTTTAACGCCGAGGCGATGCAACTCGTAAAATCCGGCGATGATTTGTTTAATTTCCCCGGTTTGCAGTACACCCGCACGTCCGAGGAGTCCAAACGCATCAACGATGTCCCCGCGCCCAAAGTCATCATCGCCGGCTCGGGCATGTCCAACGGCGGCCGCATCCAGCACCATGAGCGCCGATACCTCTCCGAGCCGAACTCCGGCATTTTGTTTGTTGGCTTTCAAGCCGAGGGGACGCTTGGCCGCAAAATATTCGATGGTGCCACTTCGGTGCATATCTTTGATGATACCGTGCCCGTGCGTTGCCACGTCGAAGCTATCGGTGGCTACTCCGCCCATGCCGACCAGCCCATGATTATCGATTGGCTCGACAAAGCTAAGGCCGGCGGTAAATTAAAAAAGGTCTTCACCGTCCACGGCGAATTAGAATCCGCCACCGTGCTCGCCAATGTTATCAAACAAAAACTCTTCGTCGATGCGTTAGCCCCCGCCCCCGGCCAAACCGTAGAAATATAATTCTCACATACCATGCAAACTATCCGCGAAGATGGCCTGCGCATCATTACAAAAAATTTACCCTACACCAAGAAAGCCAATCTCATGCTCATCGCGGGCATTGGCTCGGCTGGAGATGCTCAAGGCAAGGGCGGGCTGGCCCATTTCTTTGAGCATATGGCGTTTCAGGGTACAACCACTCGCCACAAGGACGAAATAAAAGCAATTTTTGAACGCTATTCATTTCATCATAACGCCACCACATGGCCTTTACAGACGAGATACTATGCAGACACCGTTAAGGAGCATCTACCGATAATATGTAATTTGATTTGCGATATGTATTTTCGGAATTCTTTTCCCGAGCAAGAAATAGAAAAGGAACGAAACGTCATTAAGCACGAAATAGAACGCTTTTGGGACGAAGACAATAAAGCGTTGAGTAAAAACATCGACCGACTCATGTATACGCCAAAGCATCCGTTCTTTCGTCACACGCTTGGCACTAAAGAAGAACTTGATGCTATGGGGCGTAAAGACTTCCTCGAATTAAAGGACACCTGGTACGTGCCGGCCGGTACCGCCGTTATCGCAACTGGTAATGTCGATCATGCAGAAATCTGCGAAATGATTAACAAAGAGATTCCCATTCAAAAAAAAGAAGTTCCCGAGCTCCTGTGGTCAGCCGAGGAGGATGTATTACCTTCACAGACCGAATTTATCTTAGAACGTCCAAATCGTGAGAAGGCGTTATTTGTATTGGAGCTAAAAATAAAAAGCTTATCTCATGCAGAGCGGCAGGCCTTTGCTGTGTTAATGAAGATGATTGGTGGCGGTATGGATTCCATGATGTTCAAAGAAATTAGAGAGAAACGTGGCTGGGCATATGAGACTGGTTCGAATTGGGGTGGCACCGATCCGCTTGGTCGATCTGCACTTTTCAGCGCACAGACATCTCCTAAAAATATTGCTGACTTAAAAAAGTTAGTTCCTGAAATCATTTTAGAATATCCTTTGGACGAGAAACATTTTGAACGCGTCAAAGGGCGATTCGACGACGAAACCCAAGTGGATATGGAACGGCCTGGAGATTGGGAAGGTATGATTGCTAGCTTGCTCATGAATCGAAGACTCGAAGAACTTTCTGACGTTGAAGGGTATAATGACAGAATGGATAAACTCGGCCGGGCCGTCACCTTCGAGGACATTAAAAACATCAGAAAGTTATTCCGCCCTGAATACTTTATCTACGGCATTATGGTTCCAAATAAAGCAGCTCTCTAGCTTCCGATAAGGTGGGGATTTCTCGTTTTTGAGGTGTGGTATACTTTAAATATGGAAGATAACCTCACCAATGGCGCTGTGCCAGTAGCGACTCCGCCTGCGCCCGCGGCGGGCGCAGGCAATATGAACATGCCGGAGTCTAAGTTGCCGGTATACAAAGAACCGGAAGACTTCCGGCAGTCCCTGCACTGGCGCGTATTTCGCATCATTGCCGAGTTTATCGATGGCTGGCAGTTCTTGGCGGATTTCAAAAAGACCGTCACGTTTTTTGGCTCGGCCAGATTTCAACCCGGCGACAAATGGTACGAAGAAGCACGCAAGCTCGGTAGCATGATGGCCAAGGAAGGCTTTGGTATCGTCACCGGCGGCGGCCCGGGTATCATGCAAGCGGGCAATCAAGGCGCACAGGAAGCGGGCGGCGACTCCATCGGGCTCAATATTAAACTACCCGCGGAGCAGCGCATCAATCCCTACGTCAAACAATCATCGGCATTTCATTATTTCTTTGTCCGGAAGTTGATGCTCTCGTATGCCGCGCGTGCGTACGTGTTTTTCCCGGGCGGCCTGGGCACACTGGACGAAGCATTTGAAATCCTCACGCTCATCCAAACCAGAAAGATTTCGGACAAGATTCCGGTAGTATTAGTAGGTAAGGAGTTTTGGAGTCCCATCCACGCGTGGATATCGGAGCAGATGTTCAATAAATTAAAGACGATCGACGAAGCGGACATGAACCTCTACAGCATCGTGGACAGCGCGGAAGAAGCATTCACCATCGTCAAAGACGCGCCAGAACGGACTGATTTCTTTTACTAAGTAATTCTTGCACACATATCCCGTCTTTTAAAAACAGAGACTCTTGAGGACTCATAAAAATATTACGATTAGCACTCTTGACCCAAGAGTGCTAATCGTAATATAATGCCAATATTAAAGTAATAATATAGTCATAGAATCCCACGTATAATTATGAGTGAATTCAAAGTAAACAATATTATCATTCCCGAAGAGCTTCCGCTGATTGCCCTTAAGAACGTCGTTCTCTTCCCGAAATCCGTCGTTTCCGTCATCATCCAGCGTCCCAAGTCCGTCGAAGCTCTCGATTACGCCCTGACTCATAGTCGGCTCGTCCTTTTCGTGACCCAAAAGAACATGGGCGACAATATCTCCGAATCCGACCTCTACGCCGTCGGCACTATCGGCCGTATCGTTTCGGTTTTTAAATTACCCGACGGTTCATCCAAGATTGATATCGAAGGTATCATCCGCGCCGAGGTCAGCCGGTTTGCCGCTCATGAGCCATTTTTCCGCGCCGTCGCTTTGCCTCTCCCGCTCATCATCCATGACACCTTGCAGGAAAAGGCTCTTTTGCGACGCACGATTGAACAGTTTCGTGTCATTAGCGAAAACCGTTCTGCGCCTGCGATGCTACCCGAGTTTATGTATATGCTTTCCCAGCTCAAAGATACCGAGCATCTCCTAGGTATCATGACCGCCAATCTTAATCTCGACGTGGATGACCAGCAAAAGATTTTAGAACTTGAAAGCGTCAGCGACATCCTGCGCCAGTTGAATTTTTTCCTGACCCGCGAGGTGCAGATACTGGAAGCCGAGAAAAGTATCGCCCGCGATACTAAAAAACAAATCGGCAAGATGCAAAAAGAATTGTTCCTGCGTGAGCAGTTAAAGAGTATCGAGAAAGAACTGGGCGTCGAAGACGAAAAAGGGGAGTTTGAAGTTTTACGCAAAAAAATCCTCGCTGCGGGTATGCCCGACGAAGTCCAGGAAAAGGCTCTGAAAGAACTTCAGCGCTTGGGTAAAATGCCTGCGTTTAACCCCGAAGTTTCATACATCCGCACGTACCTAGACGTGTTGGCCGATTTGCCATGGGTTAAAAAATCCAAAGAAAAGATTGACCTAAAAGAAGCCGAAAAGATTTTAAATGAAGACCACTACGGCCTGCGTAAAGTTAAAGAGCGCATCCTGGAATATCTCGCCGTCCAGAAACAAGTCGGTAAACTCAAGGGTCCCATCTTGTGTCTTGTTGGTCCGCCGGGCACGGGCAAAACTTCCATCGGCCAATCCATCGCTCGCGCGTTAGGACGCAAGTTCGTACGCGTGTCGCTGGGTGGTATGCGCGATGAGGCTGAAATCCGCGGTCATCGCCGCACCTATGTCGGTGCGATGCCCGGCCGCCTCATCCAAGGCATCCAATCCGCCAAGGTTAAAAATCCTGTCTTTATGCTCGACGAGATAGATAAAGTCGGTGCTGATTTCCGCGGCGATCCGTCGGCGGCTTTGCTTGAGACGCTGGATCCCCAGCAGAACCATGCCTTCTCCGACCATTACCTCGAAGTGCCCTTCGATATGTCGGATGTGATGTTCGTGGCCACGGCCAACATGCTCGATACCATCCCGCCCGCCCTCCGCGATCGGTTGGAGATTATTGAATTCCCGGGCTACACCGAGGACGAAAAGTTTCACATCGCCAAAAATTTCCTGTTGCCGAAGTTATTTAAAGACCACGGTCTAAAAAAACGCCAGCTCACATTCCAAGACGCGGCTATCACTGATGTCATCCGCAATCATACCCGCGAAGCAGGCGTGCGCGAGCTTGAACGCCAGCTGGCCTCCATCATCCGCAAAGTTACCCGCAAGTTGGTGGAGTCGCCATCCGTAAAAACCATGGTCGTCACGCCCGCCTCTGTCCACTCATATTTGGGTGTGGTTAAATATGTCCACGAGCTTGCCGAGCAGGAGGATGAAATCGGCCGCGCGACCGGTCTGGCCTGGACGCCGGTTGGGGGTGAGTTACTGCCCATCGAAGTTCTGCGCATGCCGGGCACGGGCAAACTCTTGCTTACCGGTCAGCTGGGTAATGTCATGAAAGAATCCGGCCAAGCGGCGCTTTCGTACGCTCGTGCGTACGCGGCCAAGCATGGCATTAAGGAAGCGTTTTTTAAAGAAGACATCCACATCCACATTCCCGCTGGCGGTATTAAAAAAGACGGCCCATCGGCCGGTGCCGCCATCACAACTGCGCTTATCTCGCTTCTTTTGAAAAAACCTTTCCGTAAAGAAGTCGCCATGACCGGCGAGGTTACCCTTCGCGGTAAGGTCCTGGGTATCGGCGGATTGAAAGAAAAAATCCTCGCCGCGCACCGCGCGGGCATTAAGACCGTCATCGTGCCCGAGGATAACAAGAAAGACATGGACGAAGACGTGCCCAAAGAAATCAAACGCGACATCAAATTCGTTTTTGCCAAAACTATGGACGACGTGCTCAAAGTCGCCCTCAAGTAGTCGCTCCGCCGATAGCCCCTCTCGAGCCCTCGCCCCGATGCTTCCAGCGAGCATCGGGGCTGTCCTCGTTCACGGCCGCCCTTCGCTATACTCAAGGACCTCGCCTTCGCCGCAAGCGGCTCGGCTAGCCGGCCGACTGCGGGTCTCGTTCGGGGCTATCGGCTCCGCTTCCTCAAAAAGCCTTATTTTACTGATGTTTTTAGGGGGTTGACTTTATATACCAGTTTGATATAATGTAAATACGATAGATGCCCCGGCAACCGTTTTTGGACCTAAAGTCCCTAGTTCAAGTGCCTTGATGGGTTCTGCAGAATCCCCTTGGTATTTATGCAACTAGAGCGGTAAGAGAGAGGTGAGACCGGGCGGCCTCTCCGCATCTGTCGTTCCTCGTTCTTTTTCAAAATCGTGGTTCCGATGTCCATTGCACCGAGTGAAAACAAAAAGGCCAAATAAAGAAAGCAAAAGGCCAATTAGACAATCACTCTCGCCGGCCCTGGTTTCCAGGCGGCAACTTGCGCAGACGCGCAGGAGGTGTCCGATGGCGCAGGATCCACTCGTTGGTCAGGTTATCCAGGGGATGTGCAATGTCATCTCTAGTCGGCATCAAGCTGCCGACATTCTTCATCGTGTGGCCGAGGAGGGAAGCGCTGGTTGCTTCCCGTCCGACGTCACATCTGAGGAATTGGGTAGGGCTCTTTTCCGGATCGTGATGAACGCTCCGGACCAAGACCCCCTCCTGGCGCTTCTCAAAGGGTATCGTGCTGCAGAGCATGAGTTCCTTGAGAGATGTGCGGGGCATCACTTGCCCTGACCTACACACCCCCTGCGAGGCAATCGTGCCGAGCAGGGGTCTTCGCTTTTTATTGACAAAAAGGCGCTTGGGTTGTATTTTATAGAGCAGTTCTTATCCCACGTTTTTGATTGGAGAACCCATGAGTATCGGCAATGTGTTGTTGTGGTTAACTTCTCTGAACCCAATTCGCTACAAGGCCACAAAGTGTGGTCATCGCACAAAACAGACTGGTCGGGTTTCGGCCTTTGGACAAAGCACTGTCATGAAAATGCCGAAGAACAAGGTCGGTTCGGTCGACTACTGCCTTGACTGTATCGGCATCATGACTGTTCGCTGTGCGTGGTGTTGCGACCCTATTTTTATCGGCTCGTCGATTACACTCTACAGTCCGGGTCCACGGGAAGGATTCTTCTCGAGCAGAGAACCAACCGATGCTCAGGAAAAGCGAAAGCAAAAAGATTTTGCGCTTCCTGACGGTGCAGTCATCTATTTTGAGCACCCACTAACTTTAGTTGGGTGTCTTGGGTGGAATTGCGCTGATACTGGCGCAGACCGAGCTGGCTTCTGGTTGCCCGGTGAAGATGGAAAGGGTCGTGTGCAACGCGTACCGACCGTGCTTGAAACGCTTCTTGGTGCTGAGAAAGATTCCGTGCTAGTAGTCGATGACTTGAGCGACATCAAGGAGGCCCGAAATCCAAGACTCATTCCGCTTGAAAGCCAGAAAGCAAAATGAGCCGCTGTCTTGGCGACGCGCCGCGGGGTTAGACCCCGCGGCGTTCTATTTTTATGAGGTAATTGTTATACTCAATTGGTGAGCTTTCTTGGACATAATCGAAAATTTTGGTACGCGGTGGCGGTGATGGTGGGGAGTATGGTTGGCGTGGGGATTTTTGGATTGCCGTACGCGTTTGTGAAAGCGGGCTTTTGGGTCGGGGTCGTGTTGCTCGTGGTTATCGGTGCCGAGACGTTACTCATCGACACGATGTATGGTGAAGTGGTTTTGCGCACGCAGGCCAAACACCAGCTCATCGGCTATGCCAACAAATATCTCGGGTCGGTGTTTCAAAAAATAGTCTTTTTCTCGGCGGTGCTCACCGGCTACGCGGCCCTCTTGGCCTATATTATTATCTCGGGTGATTTTTTAAATACCCTCCTTTCGTCATTTTTTTATGGGCCGCTTACGGGCTACAGCATCGTATTTTTTATATTCTGCTCGTTGGCGGTTTTACGGGGCTTAAAAACCGTATCGTGGCTCGAGCTGGTGTTCAGCGGATTTTTCGTAGGTATTATTGTTTTGTTCTTTTCAGCTGGGCTTAGTCACATTAGTATTGCGAATTTTTCTGGCCACATGTACAGCTATGCGTATCTGCCCTATGGGGTGTTACTTTTCGCGTTTGGTGGCATATTGGCAGTGCCTATAAGCCGTGAGGTATTGGTTGGCCAAGAGCGTAAACTAAAGAAAGCGATTTTGTATAGTGTGCTTGGGGTGGGCGTGTTGTACCTTATTTTTACGGTGACGGTAGTGGGTGCGTCCGGCTCGGCTACCTCGCCGGACGCCATATCCGGGTTGTTTGAATTCATCGGTCCGCGCATCTCGCTTATTGGCGCGCTGTTTGGTATTTCCGCCATTACGACGTCGTTTCTCATGCTTGCCTCGGGGCTGACTGAAGTCTTTCATTTCGATTTTCGGATTCATAAATTAAAAGCCTGGCTACTTGTCGTGGTTCCGCCATTTTTATTATTTCTTGCAGGCATGCGTACCTTTGTGGATGTTATCAGTTTGGCCGGCGGGGTGGCGCTGGGCATCGAACACATCATCATCGTGCTTATGTATGCCAAAGCAAAATCAAACGGCGATCGCGTACCCGAATATTCGCTTCGTATCCCAAGCTGGCTTCTTTGGATTATCATGGCTGTCTTTGCCGGCGGCGTAGTTTATTATCTCTTTATGCGATGAAAAAATTCGAACAATTTATCTTTTATTTTTTTATCGTCTCGATTCCGGTATCGTTGCGGTATATTTTCGGCTATCAGCCATTCGGCTTTGCCGAATGGAAAGCCATCTCAATTTACGGAACAGATATATTATTTGTCGTGTTGTGTGTGTATTGGATTGCTTTCGGCCAACGATTTAAATTAGGTGTGGGGGATTGGTTGCTCGTGGCGCTGATTGGTGCGGCCGGTATGTCGAGTCTCCATGCTTTGGATTTAAAGGTGTCGATATATCAAACACTTAAGCTTACCGAGTTTGTAATATTTTTCTGGTATGTTAAGTACTATGCGTCGCGCGTGTTTGAAAAGGAAAAAATATATTTTGCGCTCGTGGTGGGTGCGGTGTTCCAAGCTGTTGTCGCCATTGTGCAGTTTATGATCCAGCACAGTCTCGGTCTGAAATATTTCGGCGAGAGCGTGCTCTCGCCGAATATGTCAGGTATCGCGGCGTTTATTTCAAACGGCGTTAAAATCATCCGCGCCTATGGCACGACGCCCCATCCGAACGTGTTAGCCGCGTATCTCATTGCAAGTATCGCGGCCTACTGGCTGGTGTATCCATTATTTAAAAAATCATGGCTGTGGCATTTCGTGTATGCGATATTGCTTTGGGGACTACTTGTCACGTTTTCGCGGACGATTATCGGCATTGGTGTGTTATTTTTTACCGTCTGGGCATTTAAAGAATTTAAAAAATACCGCGTGCTGGTCATACTGTCCCTCATCATCGGAGCTATTTTCCTGGCGACGTACTGGCCGTATGTGGTTAATCGGGTGACGATTTCGAGCGCGGACGAAGCGATTAGCCTGCGGGTGCTGTATAATCATGAAGCACTCGCTCATGGAGTCTCGTGGTTTGGGATTGGTATCGGTGACTTTGTGCCCTGGCTGATGCGCCAACCCTTACCGGTAAAAAGCATCGGTCTACCCGCTGAGCAGTACCAGCCGGTTCACAATATTTATTTACTTATCTACGCCGAGATGGGTCTGGCGGGGCTAGGGGTATTTTTGGCATGGCTTATTGCCGCGGCGGTTAATTTTTTCAAACAGGTATATATTTCCCGAGAACAATATACCTACGCCGGCCTCTTTGGTGTGTTGCTTCTGGCTGGCCTCTTTGACCATTTCCTCTGGACAATTCAATCAGGCCAGTTATTATTTTGGTTGACGGCTGGCCTATTATCACAAAGAAATGTCTAAAACTGACCAATTACGCAAGATTAAAGACGAAGTGTTGGCGCTCAAAGCGTCGCCGCTCTATACCGAGCGGGTTAAAAACAAAGTCTTTCCCGTCATCGGCGAGGGGAGTCATGACGCGAGTATTATGTTCATCGGCGAAGCGCCGGGTAAAAATGAAGCCGCCACCGGCAAACCGTTTTGTGGCGCGTCGGGCAGGATTCTCGACCAATTGCTTGCTTCAGTGGGCATTAACCGCAAAGACGTCTACGTCACGAACATCGTCAAAGACCGGCCACCGCAAAATCGTGATCCCTTGCCTGATGAGATAGAAATATACGGGCCATTCTTAGATAGACAGATAGAAATTATCGAGCCAAAAGTGATTGCCACGCTTGGACGATTTTCGATGGATTATGTCATGCGCCGACTAGGCCTGGAGGCCGAACTCGACTCTATCAGTAAGATGCACGGCCAAGCGTTTACCGCTAAGACCGGCTATGGTTCGGTCACGGTCATCCCTCTGTACCATCCGGCGGTGGCGATATATAATCAAGCATCCAAAGACACATTGATACAGGATTTTAAAATATTAGAAAAGTATAAGTAATGGAAAAATTCTTCGACACGATTCAGTCACAATTTCCACTTCTTATCCATTATAAGTATCTTTTTTTATTTCTTGGCGCAACGATTGAAGGCTTCAACGTTATTATCTTCGCCGGCTTTTTGGCATCCATCAGTGCGGTGGCGATTATACCCGCTTTTCTCATCTGCTTAGTCGGGGACTACATCAACGGCTGGATGTGGTACACGGTCGGATATTTCGGCGGGGCCAAGCCCATTGATAGATGGGGCCGCAAAGATCCCAAGACTCGCAAAGTCATTGAAACCGTCGAGCGGTATTTTCAGCGATATAGCGGACGCGCGATTATCTTTACGAAGCTTACGTGGTCGCTGACTATCGCCACGGAGATTATGGCCGGCTCCTTTAAATATGATTTCCGCAAATTTTCTTTATATAATTTTATTGGTGGTGTCGGTTGGACCTCCATGACGTTCATCGTCGGCTTTATTTTCGGTAAAGGTTATAAATCCATCAATCTCGTCAACAATGTCGGCTACGCCGCTTTATTTCTTGGTTTGGCCATCACTACTTTGTTCACATTTAAAGTTATCTTTAAATCCAAGTTTATCCAGTCGCTCACCGCTATGGAACACCTCCGCCTTGTCGGCGAACGTATCCGCGATGGTATAGATAAAATGCTGGGGGAGTAACGCTCGCCGATATGGCTTTCTTTAGTTCCGGCTTCGCCGGGTTGTGGATTGTTGGTTTGCCCCCGATATGCTATACTGGATAGCACAACAATGAATATACGAAAACCTTTGGTTTTGAGCTTGTTTTTTGTCTCTTTCTTAACCGCCATCAGCCGCGATGATGCCCGCGACATGCGTACCGTGGCCATTTTTATCTTCGCATTTGCCATTCACGAATCCGGCCGATTGAGAGAAGTCAGCACAGT
>Ga0207138_1040_pt1 | contig 23244 bp, 17 predicted proteins | sample Alteio_BWMinHeat_6_FD_153589 | JGI IMG/M metagenome (GOLD analysis project Ga0207138, IMG submission 153589) | Enriched cells from forest soil in Barre Woods Harvard Forest LTER site, Petersham, Massachusetts, United States -... | ecosystem: Environmental > Terrestrial > Soil > Temperate forest >...
GGCCAGCTCTCCGACCTGATCCGGATCGTTCACATCGATTTGTTCTGTAATGCCAAGCTCTTTTTGCAGCGATTGCAAGCCCTGGGCCACCTCCTTATCCGTGATACCTTTAATCGGGCCGGCCACACCGAGTTTTTGCAAGGTCGCATTCAGGAAAGCCTTCGTATCCTCCCGCCGCTGCAGTTCATCCTTCGTGGTCTGATCCAGCAGACCGGTGGTCGGGACGCCCAGCATCGTCTGCAGGGCCTGCAGATTTTCCTTATTCCCTGGTTTATCCAGCCGGAACGCGAAGTCACCGCTATTCCCGTTGATGCCGGCTTCCTGGAGCGCCCGATCAATGTCCGCGACGATTCCCGGGCCCAGGCGAAGCGCGGTACCGGTCAACAGTCTCTCCAGGGCCGCCGTATCTTCCTCAAAAGCTTTTACTGCTTCAGCCGGCACCGGCTTGCCACTCCGAATCGCGTCTTCGATGGCTTTTACAGAATTGGAAAGTTTAGTCAGGGCCTGCTCGCCGTCCGCCGGCAGTCCCGGCAGTTCGTGCAAGCCCTGCGACAATTGCGCCTCATCCTGGATAAAGACCTGAATGGTGTCGAGCGCGGCCGCTTCAGGGCTGACGGGCGCGGACGCTCCAGCGACAGTGGTGCGGGCGACGTCGGTGCGCAGCGTATTCAGGGTGCGCATCACGCTATCAACATCACTGGCACGGTAAACAGGACTCAACAGGCCGCGGAATAACGGAATCATGGCAGACTACCTACTTTCGATACTGCTATAGATATACCCGTACCGTTAAATGTTCTCCCAGTGACGGGGCCCGGTAGCGCAAGAAACCCATGATGACTGCTGCCCGCTTTATTGGGCGGCTGTGACCCAGCCGGAAAATTCACGATGTTGCGCCTGACTGGCGCCAAAGGACCACGACAGGCCGATCGTAGGTGTGCCGTTGCTGGTCCAACCGACCTGGGGTGCCGGGGAGAACTGATCATGCAAGCCGATAACGTCGCGCAGCCACAACACACCTTTGGCTGTTCCATAGCCGAGGGCCGCACCAGCGATGACATCGGTGAGGTAATGTTGCCCCAGGTAGATGCGGGAAAAGCCGACTACGCTGGCCATACCATAGGACAACGCCTCTACCCAATCCAGTGGATACTGGTCCGCGATAATGGTGGCGACGGCAAAAGCCACGGTGGTGTGGCTGGAAGGGAAGCTGCTGCCGGTGTCCAACTTCCACTTGATGCGCAGGTCCGGCTCCACCACGTAAGGCCGATCCCGGTGTATCGCCAGTTTCAATAGTTCCGAGTCCCCAAAGGCCAGGATCCCGGCTACGGACATGAGGATCGCCGCCTTGCGCCCTCGGTCGCCGAGGCCGATGGCAAAGCCGATCGGCGCCAGCACCGGCAAAAAAGTTTCCGATGCACCCTTCATGGTATCGTCGAAAAAACCGTTGGCCAACTTGAGGTTGACGAAGCGAGTGACCTCACGGTCCAGCCCGTTTTCCGCCCGGGCCGGGGCGGCGGTAGACGCGAGGACCATGGAGGCCGTAACAACCCTAAGGAGACACGAACTGAGCCTATTGTTGAGCATGAATTCTTTATACCACATTAACCCTTATGCCTCTTTGCAGCGCCTTTGCCTGCACGATGGGAGCCGAGCCATCAGTGTTTCAAACGGCTACTTCTTAGCTTGGTTGGCAGGCGACTAAGTCAATGAAAACGCCGAGATGAAATCGAGAATCTAATGAAGGAACATGATTCCATAACGGAGTACTGCATGTCATCCAAAATAATATTGCACATTTCTGGATGAGATGCTATACTCCAAATGGAAAAAGCCCGTGGTGCAAACACGAGCTTTCTCAAGCAACCGTAGTCGGTAGGCAAGACCTGAACGCGGCCAATAGTTGCTCAAAGGCGTAACTTTAGCGTACTTGAGGCCGTCATGCTAGTCAAGCCTGCCATCATTCGCCATATCATAAAAGGAGGAAAAAATGGCAGAAGGTAGCAAGTTAACAGTTTACGGGGCTTCTGGAATCCCGTACGAGTTCTGGGTTTATCCATGGGGCACTGAACTCAAGCCAGAAGGAGGCGATTATTTGGTGCTCAAGGACAATGGTATCTTGTATGTTGGCCAGACCAGTAACCTTTCGGAACGATTTGATAATCACCACAAAAGATCGTGCTTTGATAGGAATGGGAAGACTCACATCGGCGCCAGATTAGAGCCTTCAGAGGATAAACGGCGGGCAATTGAAACCGATTTAATTAATAAATACAACCCACCGTGTAACGGCTAAAACAGGAGGCTGGCAGTACTTTGGCAATTAAACACTTAAAGATAACCGAATGTGCCGAGGTGCTGCCAGGCTTTTCTGCGAAGTCAGCCATAATTAACGATCCAGAGGGTACCTTGCAGGTAATCATGTCTCAGCACCTGACTAAGGGAGAACCATACTATTACCAGGATGGGCACAAGCTTCGCATCAAGCCGCCGCGTGCCAGCGCAAACCACTTACTTGCAACAGGGGATATTCTGTTTATGTCCCGAGGAGCTAACAATTATGCGGTACTACTGCAAGAATTTCCGAACCCGGCGATTGCACCACTATCGTTTTTCATCATCAGAGCTAAACACAATGTCGTCTCCGGGTATCTGGTTTGGGCACTCAATCAGGAGCCAGTCCGAGCCAGATTAAATGAGATGAGAACGGGCGCAGGTACTCCGATGATCCCGCGTCAAGAATTTGGCAAGATTGTCATTCCGCTGCCACCTAAGAAAACTCAGCAGACGATCGCAACTATCCTTGCTTACCAGGCGAAGGAACGTATGTTCCTCAGGCAATTACTTTTGGAAACCGAACGACTACACCAGCAAACCAGCCAGTTGCTGCTTTCCCAATTGGATAGCGATGAAAGGAACTGATACTACCATGTCAACCCACGTCTCCCAGCAGGAAATCAACGATATCCTTTGGAAGGCCTGCGATACGTTTCGCGGCACCATCGATGCCACGGAATACAAAGAATATATCCTGACAATGTTGTTCGTGAAGTACATTTCGGACGTTTGGCAGGATCATTACGATGACTACAAACGACAATTTGGCAGCGACGAAGAACGCATCTACCGCCGGCTGGAACGGGAGCGCTTCGTGTTGCCTAAAGAAAGTTCTTTCTCATATTTATATGCTAATCGCGAGGCAGACAACCTTGGAGAGTTGATTAACATTGCTTTGGAGCAGATCGAATTATCCAACAAAGTCAAGCTATTAAACGTCTTCCGCAACATCGATTTCAATTCGGAATCCCGGCTAGGCAGCACCCGCCAGCGCAATCGAATCCTGATGCACCTCTTGGATGATTTCAACGATCAGCGCTTGAACCTCCGACCCAGCCGTATCGGCAACCTGGACGTTATAGGAAATGCCTACGAGTACTTGATCGGCCGCTTCGCTGCCGGTGCCGGGAAGAAGGCGGGAGAATTCTACACCCCGCCCGAGGTGTCAGTGCTGCTGGCCAGGCTGCTAGATCCCAAACCAGGGGAGCGGATCTGCGATCCCACCTGCGGTTCAGGCTCGCTGCTACTCAAGTGTGCCCGGCAAGTACGTGAAGCCTTCGGTAGTTCCGATTATTCGCTATTCGGCCAGGAAGCCATCAGCGGCACGTGGGCGCTTTGCATGATGAATATGTTTCTGCATAACGAGAATAGTCCTCGCATAGAGTGGGGTGATTCTCTTCTAGAACCCAAGTTGATCGAGAACGACAAGTTGATGCGTTTCGAAGTAGTGGTCGCTAATCCCCCCTTCTCGTTGGACAAATGGGGTGCCGACAAGGCAGGTGAAGAGGCAAGGCACTTCAACCGCTGGCATCGAGGCGTACCGCCAAAAAGCAAAGGCGATTACGCGTTTATTAGTCACATGATTGAGACTTCCACCCACGGAACTGGCCGTGTCGGCGTGGTTGTGCCTCATGGGGTGCTGTTCCGAGGTGGGCCGGAAGGACAGATCCGCACGGCGCTGATCGAGGAAAACCTGTTGGATTCTGTCATTGGTTTGCCCCCCAATCTATTCTTCGGCACTGGTATTCCAGCAGCCATCCTCATTTTCCGCCGTGACCGGGGTGAACGCACCGATATACTTTTTATTGATGGCAGTCGAGAGTTTGAAAGCGGTAAGAACCAGAACTACCTCAGCGAGGAAATCGAGATTGCTAAGATCGTCGAAACCTATCGCGTACGGCAAAGCATCGATAGGTACGCTTATAAAGCAAATTATATTGAGATCAAAGAGAAAGAATATAACCTCAATATAGCCCGCTATGTAGACACCTATAAACAGGAAAAGGAGGTAGACATCTCATTAGTCCAGGAACGTATTGACAGGATTGAACGAGAGTTGTCAAAGGTACGTGCACAGATGGCAGACAGCCTGAGAGAACTAGGCTTGTGACTATACAACATCACTTCTGGAATTCAGCAACACTGGCAGAGGTAGCCCAGATCTCTTCAGGGAGCACTCCGACTCGTACTATAGAGTCATATTGGAATGGTAATATTCCCTGGGTAACTACCAGCTTAATTGACTTTAATATAATTGATACAGCTGACGAATATATTACGGAGGAAGGCTTAAGAAATTCAGCGGTTAAGATATTTCCTGCTGGTACCATACTTATGGCCTTATATGGGCAGGGCGTAACACGCGGTAAGGTAGCAATGCTAGGTATTGATGCAGCAATTAATCAAGCTTGTGCGAGTATCATTCCAGGACCTAAGGTAACACCGTGGTTCCTTTTCTATTATTTACAGCATCAATATGAGGCGATCCGAAATCTTAGTCATGGTGGCCATCAACAAAATTTAAGTGGTCAACTTATCAAGAAAATCGCTATTCCACTTATGAGTATTTATGAACAAGATTATATTGTAAGAATCCTTTCAATTTGGGACCGAGCTATCATTCATATTACTGACTTGATCACGGCGAAAAGAGAACGCCGCTCACTGATGTCACAGCAACTTTTAACAGCCGCATATAGATTTCCTAAATTCACTCACAATTGGACAAAGCGAACACTCGGTGATCTCATCATTCCAGTCCGACGACTTACCCCTAAACCATCAGGCCCTTATAAGGCACTTGGTATTCGAAGCCACTGCAAAGGTACATTTGAAAAGGTAGTGAATGAACCATCAACTGTAGCGATGACGGAGTTATTCACTGTTCAAAAGGGAGACCTTATTGTAAATATTACATTCGCATGGGAAGGGGCTATTGCTTTTGTTCCAATTGAACACGATGGATATCATGTGTCGCACCGATTTCCGACATACCAGCTTGTGGAAGATAAGGTTATCCCAGACTTCTTGCGTTATGTTGTTACGCAACCTCAGTTTGTTTTTACACTGGGGCTCATCTCCCCAGGCGGGGCTGGCCGCAATAGAGTACTGAACAAACGTGATTTTCTTGAGATTGTGATTCCGGTTCCGTGCTTAGAGGAGCAACGAAAAATTGGGACTTTACTAAAGTTAGTCGATTGTGAGATTGATTTGCTTTCTCAACGCCTGAACGCTTTCCGAGAGCAGAAAAAAGGGCTAATGCAGCAATTACTGGCCGGAAAAAGAAGAGTACGCGTAGCCGAAACAGAAGCGACGGTGGAGATAGTACCATGACCGATCAGCATTCCCTGATTCCGTCAGAGCAGATCGAGCGAACCATTGTGGTGATTCGTGGCCACAAGGTCATGCTCGACAGCGACCTGGCCGAGTTATACGGGGTGCCGACCAAGCGGCTCAATGAACAGGTCAAACGCAACCTGGACAGGTTCCCCGGCGATTTCATGTTTCAATTGACGGCTGACGAGTTTCAGAACTTGAGGTCGCAAAATGCGACTTCAAGTTCCTGGGGAGGTAGGCGTACCCTGCCCTACGCGTTCACTGAGCATGGCGCCTTGATGCTTGCCAACATCCTGAAAAGTCGCATTGCGATTCAGGCCAGCATTGAAGTTGTGAGGGCATTCATTCGTCTGCGGCAATATCTGGCCACTCAGGCTGAATTAGTTCGTCGTGTGGATGATTTGGAACAGAAGTACGATGCGCAGTTTTCAGTCGTATTCGAAGCAATACGCGGGTTGATAACCCCATCAGATCCCAGCGGCCGGCAGATCGGGTTCAAATAAATGGGAACTAGACTGTCTTATCTGGAGGATTTTGACTCGGTGATCCCGGCGATCCAGCTCTTAAACGCGATGGGCTGGCAGTACCTCAGCCGGGAGGAGGCGCTGCGGCTGCGCAATGGCCGTACCGATCAGGTGATCCTGGCGGAGGTGTTGCGACCATGGTTGGAGGCCAATAACCGCATCAGCGTTAAGGGAGAGACTCACCGTTTCAGCGACGCCAACATCGAGGAAGCCATCCGGCGGCTCATCGAGGAGCCTTTCGACGGCCTGGTGCGTACTAACGAGAAGACCTACTATCTGCTTACGCTCGGCACCAGCCTGGACCAGACCATCGCTGGCGACCGCAAAGGACGTTCCCTGCGTTACATCGATTGGGAACACCCGCGCAACAATGTTTATCATGTCACCAACGAGTTCGTGGTGGAGCGGCGGCGGTCCCACGAGACCGCGCGGCCGGACCTGGTGCTGTTCGTGAACGGCATACCTTTCGCGGTCATCGAGTGCAAGCGGCGTGACAAGGACCACCAGGCGGGCCAGAAGCAGATCGAAGTGGCCATCGAGCAGATGATTCGGAACCAGAAAGATGACTGGATTCCCAATCTCTTCCAGTTTGCCCAACTGCTAATCGGGACCAGCGTAAATGAGGCCCGCTACGGCACTATCGGGACACCGCGCAAGTACTGGAGCGTATGGAAGGATCCGGGCGACAACGAGGCAACCATCCACGCGCTGGCCAACCGGCGACTGCCGGGCGACGTGGAGGCCAGGATCTTTGCCCCGTTGGAAGAAAAGTCAGCAGTCGCCTATGATGAGGCACGTCAGTATTTCGCAGATTTGTTTGGGGAGGGCGACCGAATGCCAACGGTCCAAGATCGCACCCTCTGGGCGCTGCTCCGCCCGGAGCGATTGTTGGAGTTGGTTTTTGGATATATCGTGTTCGATGCGGGCATTCGCAAGGTGGCCCGCTACCAACAGTACTTTGCGGTAAGACGCACTATCGACCGAGTAATGCCGCTGTACGATGGCCAACGTCAAGGCGGTGTAGTCTGGCACACTACCGGCAGTGGAAAGTCTCTGACCATGGTAATGCTGGCCAAGGCGTTGGCGCTCCATCCTGCCATTTCTCATCCGCGAGTGATCATCGTAACCGACCGCGTGGACCTGGACGACCAGATTTGGGGCACCTTTCGGGCCTGCGGCAAGGAGCCGGAGAAGGCCAGCACCGGCGAGCACCTGATGCGGCTCATTCGGGAAGGCAAAGCCAGCATCATCACGACCATCATTAACAAGTTCAGCACAGTAGGCGGCAAATATGGTGTACAGGATACAAACCCTAACATCTTCGTGCTGGTGGACGAGAGCCACCGTACCAACTATGGCACCACGGCCGCTCTGATGCGGCAGGTCTTCAAGAACGCCTGTTACCTGGGCTTTACCGGCACCCCCCTCCTGAAGGCGGAAAAGAGCACGGCTGCCAAGTTCGGCGGTTTCATCCATTCCTATACGATGCGCGAGGCGGTGGAGGATGAGGCCATCACTCCGCTGCTGTACGAAGGCAGGATGGTACTTTTGGAACAGAACCAGGCAGCCATGCAGCGCTGGTTTGACAGGGTGACTGCCAACCTGACCACAGCGCAGAAGGCCGATTTGAAGCGAAAAATGGCCACAAAGGAGGCTATCCAGAAAGCAGAGCAGCGCCTGCGGATGATCGCGTTCGATATCAGCTCCCACTATAAAGATAACTTCAAAGGGACTGGCTTCAAAGCCCAACTGGCAGCCGACTCCCGCACCAGCGCTATCCTCTATCGCAAGTACCTGAACGAGTATGGCATGGTCGAAGCTGAGGTTGTCATGTCTTCACCGGATACCAGAGAAGGCCAGGAATCCCTGGAGGAGGAAGACACACCGCTCGTCAATGTGTTCTGGGCTGAGATGATGAAGCGCTTCGGTACTGAGGAGCGGTACGTCAAGCAACTGGTTAGCTCATTCGGGAACGAGGCTGGCGTTGAAATCCTGATCGTGGTTAACAAGCTGTTGACCGGCTTCGACGAGCCACGCAATACGGTGATTTATATCGACAAGCAACTGAAGGAACACAACATCCTCCAGGCTATCGCGCGTGTTAACCGAGTTTACCCCGGCAAAGAATTCGGCTACATCGTTGACTACCGGGGGATTCTGGGCGAGTTGAACGAGGCCATGAACACCTACGATGCTTTGAGCGAATTTGACCCCGCCGACGTCGATCTGACAGGAGCTGTGATTGACACCCACGCTGAGGTGCGGACGCTGCCGCAGAAACATTCTGACTTGTGGGGCGTGTTCAAGGAAGTATCGAACCAGCGCGATAAGGAGGCGCTGGAGAGGCACCTGGCGCCTGAAGATCGGCGGCAGGCCTTTTATGACGCGCTTAGGGCCTTTCAACAAACACTGGCTATTGCCCTGGCCACAGAACATTTCCACCAGGACACACCTGCCCGGCGCATTAAGACCTACAAAGACGATCTGGCCTTCTTCCGCAGCCTGCGGGCCTCGGTGCAGCAGCGGTTCTCGGAAGCTATTGATTACAGGCAATACGAGAAGCAGATCCGCAAGGTGATCGACAGCCACATCCAGGCGCCCGATGTAGACGTTGTGACCAACCTGGTCAATATCTTCGATGTCGACGCCTTCGACCAAGAAGTAGAACAGCGCGTAGGCACGGCCGCCAAGGCCGATACCATCGCTAGCAGGCTCGTGAAGACGCTGCACGAGAAGATAGATGAGGACCCGGTTTTTTACCGAAAGTTCGCAGATCTGGTGCAGCAAGCGATTGACGACTATCGAGATGAGCGGATTTCCGATGCTGAGTTCTTGCAAGGCGTGCGGGACTGCCTGGCAACGGTACGCCTTGGACATGAAGCAGATCTACCCGAACAACTGACACGTTATCGGGAAGCACCCGCCTACTATGGCATCATCAGGGAGGTCTGCGCTGATTACGGTGTCGATGGCAGCAATGGCCAAACACTGGCCGCCGACATAGCGGTAAATATTGAGCAGATCATTGCCAGACTAAAACGCCGCGACTGGACGACCATGGATGACGTGCTGAAAGATATGCAAAACGCCATTGATGACTACTTGTTCGAAGTTAGAGACTCACGTCGCGTCAAGCTCTTGACTACGGATATGGATGCTATTATCGAACGTTGCATTGCTATAGCCAAGAAGCTGGCCGGTGCCTGATGGAAACCTACGTGGATACCGCAATCTGGGGAATGCTTGAGATACCCTACCAGTACCGATTCTCACCACGCAAGACGCTGGCGATAAGCGTCCATCCAGACCTGGCAGTCAAAATCAATGCACCCTTTGGTACCAGCCGTGAAACCATTCGGCACTTCGTTCGTCGGCGGGGAGGTTGGATCCGTAGGCGATGGCGCGAATTCGAGCAATACCTGCCGCAGCAGCCAGCGCGGCGATATATCAGCGGCGAGAGCCATCGGTATTTGGGACGTCAATATCGGCTCAAGGTCCGGCAAGGGGATACCGACAGCGTTAAGTGCCTGCGAGGGTGCCTTTGGGTAATCACAAGGACCGAAGCTTTACCTGAAAGGGTCAAGATTTTACTTGATGGGTGGTACCGATCCCATGCAGGAGTAATCTTCCACGAACGCCTGCAAGTCTGCCATGAGAAGACCAAGAGGCTCGGGATCGCATCACCAGCCCTGCGCATTCGACTTATGTCCAGTCGTTGGGGGAGTTATTCTGAGAAAGGATGCATCACTCTTAATCTGAAGCTCATCCAGGCTCCGAAAGATTGCATTGATTACGTCATTATTCATGAGCTTTGCCACGCCAAAGTCAAGAATCACAGCCAGAGCTTTTGGAGACTCTTACGCCGCTTAATGCCCGACTTTGAAGAGCGAAGAAAAAAATTGAATATCCTGGGCGTTGAAATGGCATAGCGGCGATATGGAACTGGTATTGACAGTAAGTTGCAGGCTGAAGACAGATTGCGAAGCTATGGCGCAGCTTGATATGACCCTTCAAACCTTTGCAGATGCCTGTAACTTCATCAACCAAAACGTTGCCCCTGATGTGACCAGTGCCTTCCGTATACAGGCTTTGCTTTATCGAGAAGTCCGAGAACGATTTGGATTGTCGGCTAACCTAACCATTCGTGCTATGGGGCGGATTGCAGCCAACAGAAAGACCGCTAAGGCAATAGGCAGAAAGGTATACATGTTTCACCCCACCAGCGTCAACTATGATGCCCGTATATTCAGCTTTCGGGAGAGAGACTGGACTGTTAGCCTGACGCTTCTGCACAAGCGGCAGCGCTTCCAACTGGACATCGGTGATTACCAACGTCGCCTGCTCCAGGAACGGACTCCAACCAACGCAACCTTAAGTAAAGATAGAAAAGGGCGCTACTACGTCCACATTCAGCTCAAGTCGCCAATACCGGATTCCATCCAGGCTGAAAAATTCTTGGGAGTGGACTTGGGCCGAAGGGACATTGCACATACTAGCGAAGGAGACAGTTTCACTGGAAAGGAGATCAACCGACTCAGAGACCACTGTGCTCGGCTGAGAGCTACCCTCCAACACAAGGCTACAAAGGGCACACGGAGTACTCGGCGACGGTGCCGATCGCTCTTGCAACGGCTGGCGGGCCGGGAGAGACGCTTTCAGACCTGGCTAAACCACACCATTAGTTTCCGCATCGTCAAACAGGCCAGACGATTGGGTTGTATCATTGCTCTGGAAGATCTGACGGGAATCCGCGATCGAACTAACAAATGCCGCAGAACCAAGGTAGAACGTCGCCGGTCCAATTCCTGGGCGTTCTTCCAACTCCGCCGTTTCTTGGCCTACAAAGCGGTGAAGTATGGAGTAACAATGCTTCTGGTCAATCCCGCATACACAAGCAGCATGTGCCATCGATGCTTGAGGTTGGGCAAGCGGCTGGAGAAGCAGTTTCGTTGCGGATTCTGTGAATTCAAGGGTAATGCGGATTTTAATGCGGCTAAAAATATCGCGCTTTTGGGGGCTGTTGTAAACCAGCCTGGAGGTCCGGGGTTATTTTGCTCGTTGGATTCGAGTCCCAGGGCTGCTGAAAGCCCCTCTCAAAGTACTTATGCGTTGAAGGGGGCCGTTTACGGTTTCGACGGGAAGGCAAGCATCTCGTGATTTTATGCTAAGATATAAGTGGATTCAATAAGGGGATGTCACGGCTTCGACAGGGAACATGGTGGCATCGATAGCGAGTAGAGGATGCCGACGTTACTCTTTAAACCAGCGGCAAAACAACTAAACGCAAAGAAGAATATCTTCGCGCTGCCGACTATGAAGACTTTTGCAGCCCGCCCTATGTTGGCGATGGCTATCTAAGACTTCAAAGAAAGCTACCTGATCGCTCTGCCCCGCTTGAGGGCGATTGGGAACCTAAAGTGGGTGCCTTGCAGCATGCCAGGGGGCTGCAAGTAAGCTAAACTCTGGTTGGCGAAGGATGGGCGGCGTCTGCTCGGCCCACCGGAGCGACTAAAGACAAGCGGACTACACTCGAAGAAGTCGGTGTGGCTGGTTTCTTGGACGCGGGTTCAACTCCCGCCATCTCCACCATTTGTGCAGGGGGCAGAGCAATCTGCTCCCTGTTCGCTTGTATACCGGGCTAGCCAACAAGGATATAGTTGATCGTTCCGGTCTGGCTCAAATCGCCGGTCAGCGTAATGGCGCAGGAGCCGGAAGTGACGGAAGTGACCGCTGCGGTGTAAACGCCCGGGGAATTCTGCGTCACAATGACGGTTGCCTCGCCCCCACAGCCGCTGGCAGCCGGCGGGCCGCTGCCGTTGACCTGGTTCACGGATATGTTCTTGGTCTGGCGAGTAGAGGTGAATGCGGGGGGGGTGATGGTGCTGAGATTGCTGTTGCCGGGGAAGGCGATGCGCCCTACCGGCGTCAGGGTGACGGTATTGGAAGTGACGACGCCGGCCGTGGTGTTAGCCGTGGCCGTATAGGTGACGGCGTCGCCCTGGGTGCCGCCACCCGTATAGGCGACGTTAACGGTCGTATTGTTATCGGGGACGCTGACCGTGGCCGTCGCCGGGTTGGCACCCACAACGAGCAGTCCGAGGCCATTGGCCCCTCCGCCGGCGACCAGGGACGGGGTACTATTGTAAGTCCCGGTGATGGGGTTAACACCCGCATCCAGGACACTTACCGTCAAGGGTATGCTGCCCCCCACGCCATCGATGATCGGCCTGGGACTGGCCGCAAGCGCCAGGTTGATGGTGAAAGGGATGCCTAAGAGCGTCACCTTGGGTGTGTTGGTCACGCCCCTGGTCACCGTGAAACTGGTGGTTGCGGTCGCCAACGCGTTACCTGTGCCCGCAGATCCGTTAATTTGATCGTAGAGCGTGATTGTGTAAGTTGTGTTGCCGAGGGGCGCATCAAAGGTGACGTTATAGGGGCCAACGCCGGGGTTATTCCTGACCACCTTCCCATTGCCGGGACTGTAGGTAATCTCGATGGAGATTGTGGAGGCGGAGACATACTTGGTCTTCAGACGGGGGGGAACGATGATGGTAAACGTAACAGGCGCTGTCTCCCGGGTCGAGGCTACCGGGGAGGTTGCCGGTAGTGCCGGTCCAGGCGCCCCGGCTCCGGCGCACCCGGTTACCAGGATCACCAGGAGCGAAGGCATCACTATCTTATGGTTCATGGCTCTCCCTCAGTTTATTGTGAGCGACGTAGAGGAAACACCGACGTCGATCGATTTGTTGGGGACATTGGTGCCGGTCACGGTCAATGTACAGGTGCCGACTGCTACTCCCGTGATGCTCAGCGTCGTGCTGTCGGCCGGCCCCGACGGCGTGACGGTCGCGATGCCCGTACAGGTGCCGATGCTCGCCCCGACCGTGCCGTTGACCTGGCTGGCCGTCACAATCAGGCCGGAGCCGATGCCCAATATATCAATAGTAGAACTGCTGAGCACCAGCGGTCCGACGGGAGTCAGGGTAACGCTGTTGGACGTCGCATTGCCGGCCGTAGCTGAATAGGTAATAACACCGTTGGTCGCGCCATTATAGTTAATGGTCACAGCCGTCGCATCGTTAGGGACTGTTGTTGTCGAGAGCACCGCCGCACCATTAGTGACACCACTGCTATTGAGCGTAATGGCGGTATTGTAGGTCCCGGTAATGATTTTTCCGGCAGCGTCCTTTACGGTCACCGACAGGGCAGGGGCAGCGGATGCGCCGATCAGCGGCGTGGCATCACTGGGCACAGATCCCACCTGCAGCAGGATGCTCGCCGGTACACCCAGGGTCGTAATCGGCACCACGTTGGCCTGTCCGGCCGTCAGCGTGACGCCTACCTGCGTCGTTGAGAGCAAATTGCCCGTGCCGCCAGTATTGTCGTAGAGGTTGAAGTCAAAGGAGTTTCGTCCTGCATTGGCTCTAAAGTTCACGGTGTACGGACCTTGACCGGGGGTTACGTCCACGATGGTCGGCACAGTCTCGTTGCCCACCAGCTTAATGGACACGGAGGCGGTGGCTGTCGAGACATACTTGGCGCGGAGCTTATCCGCGGGGATGGAGATGATGAACCGCGCGATTGCCTGCGGGAGAGCCGCGGTTGCAGGTACCGACGGATTCGGTCCCGGGCCCGCACAGCCGACCAGCAGCCCTGTCACCAGAAGCAGTGGGGAAACTCGCCTGGACATGGTGCCGTTACCTCGTTGCCTGCTGCAAAGTAAATGCGGTCGTGGTAACCACTACCCCGACATCTACCGATTGACTGTTATCTCCTGAAATCGTCAGGGTGCAGCTCCCTACGGCTGCCGACGTCACGATAAATTCCCCCGCGGACGGTCCGGCGGCCACAGTGGCGATGGTGGTACCGCCCGAAGTGCAAACTGCGCCGGTGCTGAAACTACCACTGGCGTTGCTTTGGGAAACGGTGAGGCCCAGGGCCCCTCCGATGGACGTAAATGTCAGGGGTGTCAATGACGGGATCACCGGGCCCGGCGCCGGCGTCGGGCCTGGGGTAGGCGTTGCGGTCGGGGAAGCTGTGGGACCGACGGTCGGGGAAGCGGTCGGAGAAGCGGTCGGAGAAGCTGTGGGACCGGCTGTCGGGGTAGCACTGGGGGACGGAGTAGGCGAAGTAGTAGGTGTAATTGTTGCCAGGGGGGTGGGAGAGGCATTGGGCGAAGAACTGGCCGCCGGCAGGCAGAGCAGCACGAAGACCAGATGCGATGCTGAAACGTCGGCAGTGGCAGTGATAGAGATTATTTGTGGTGCCCCATCGCTGGCGGTAATGCTGGCCGCCAGCGTAGAACTGCGGTTTCCTTCGATCTCTATTAACTGCAGCCGTTTTGAGGCACAGCGAATTCCGGTGGGCAGCGTAAACGTCACATTAATTAGTTGTGCATTTGTCTGCTGCACCTTGAGTTGTTGCACGCCCAGGCCTTTGTTGGCTGATGCCACGTCCAATTGCAGGGCCCCCAGAACGGCATCGCTGCTGGGGATAACGCCCTGCGCCACCGTCTGATCGCGCGCATTCAAGCCGCCTAAGTTGCTCAGTTGAGCCGTTACCTTGATCGGCCCCTCGTTGGCAAGCGGGCCGGCAAATGAACCGGGCGGCAGGGTCAGGTCAAACGTTCCGCCCGCAACACCTGCTACGCCCAGGCACGGTGTCAGGTCCACCTCCTCGGCATTGCTGACGATCCGGCGCGTAGCCAGGATCACGCCGGCCGGTGTAGCGGCACAGGGTACCCGTGGAATTGGCGGCAGGCCGTGGCAGCCGGCCAGTATGGTGCAGACAGTCAGCAGGGCCAGAGCCAGCAAAATGAATGAGATACGCAAACGATGAATCATTAACGTGAAGAATAAAGCCATTGCTGTCTTGCTGTCAACAAACAGCTGTAGCGTTGGAGCTGGCTGGCAATGGCTCCTGGTATCACACAACGCCCTGGCAGCCGCAAATCTGGCGCATGACCATTTGGAATTTGGCATTTTTTATGCAGGCAAATTAATAAGAAATACTAATCAATATTATAAAATAATTAATTTTACTAAACACGATGAAAATAATATGATAATAAAAGATTAAGAACTAGTTAATAACGCCTGGCCTGGGGCTGGTGTTGAGAGGAGACTAAGATGACTAGGATCAAAATGACAGCCTGTGGCAGTATCCTGGCCGCCATGCTGCTGGGCGGCTGTGGCCAGGTTGGTGGGACGGCCTCTACCTTTGAGACGTTCCCGACCGCACAAGTTCAGGACGCGCAGCCCGGAAATACCAGCAGCCTTGCGGATCTGGTTATGGCCAAGATCGGCGGCCAGATTCAGGGACAGCCGGCTTACATGCAGAGAATAGTCACGCACCCGGTTACGGACCCCACTTACCTGGCGCAGGGCTATACCGTAGGTTTTACAGCCTATGTATCCACCGATCCCACCGGCCAATTCGGGAATAACGATTTTCTGGGCGTTGAAGATACAACTCATCAGCAAATTGAGTGGGTGGACAATAATGTTTACGAGGGGATTATCGCGCCACCTGACGGCCAGTGGGTCATCGAAGAAGCCAAGCTCGTCCCTCAGCCATTGAATCGGTCTCAGAGTGAGGTTCAACTGAATGGCAAGGACTATTTCGGCCAAACAGTCCAGATCTCGGCCGGCCACTATGTCGGAAGTACGCCCACACGGACCAATATGCCGGCGCACTATGATTACTATGACTACAACGTTGGCACCTTTGCAGATGGTTACAGAGCGTTTGCACCCACGGTATTGGCGAATTTGTTGAATCACGCGCATCTGCAATCCGGTGTGAGTGCCGGTCTTATCCAGGAAGCCATTCAACTCATCCAGCTGAAGACGCTGCCCTGACTTATGATGTAAACATGCCGCTGCACGCCGAACAACTGGATGCCTTCTGGACTGTGGTCCAAACCGGGAATTATCACCGGGCGGCGGACGCGCTGTTTATTACGCAGTCGGCCGTCACCCAGCGGATCCAGGCCCTGGAGGCCCAACTGGGTCACAAGCTGCTGATCCGTTCCGGGCGCACCGTGACACTAACCGAAGCGGGACAGCGGTTGGTGCGCTACTGTCGGGAGCAACGCCAGGCCGAAACGGGCCTGATCAAGTTGTTGGACGGCAACGGCCGCGGGCTGGTGGGGCGGTTAGCGGTAGCTGCCGGATCCTCGGAAGGCCGCACGTGGCTCTTGCCGGTACTGGCGGAAATGGGCCTGGAGCACCCGGATCTGGATATTTTTATCATCGTGGACGATGCCCTGGATGCAGGCGCATTGCTGGAAAACTGCCAGGCCGATGCGATTCTGGGTGAGACTCCCCTGCGGCGCCGGGGCATTCGCTCTTTGCACATTGGGACCGTGCCCTATGGCCTGGCCGCCAGTCCTGCGCTGGTGGGCCATTGGCCCAAGTCTCCGCAAAGGAAGCACCTGGATCGCGCTCGCATTATTGATTTTGAGCCGTTGGATCGGGTGACCCTCGATTTATTGGCTCTCTGCCTGCCTGACGAAGATTTTTCTACGGTGCGGCGCCATTTCGTGAATGACATGCAAGCGCTCATTGAATGGGTAATAGCTGGTGGCGGCTATTCTGCCTTGCCGCTGCCACTCATTGCCGCTCACCTCAAATCAGGAAAGTTGCGACGTCTTTTTCCCAACAAACGCAGCGAGCGCCAATTGTATTGGTCCGTGCCCGACGGTCACCTGGCTCCCGCGGTCAAGCTACTCATGAAGCGTATGCAGGGGTACTTTAGCCCATGAACTCACTTTCCCCGGATCGACCGAGGATGGATGAGGTCACTCGATCTTGCGGATCACGTAGTTATTGTAATCGCCAACGTACAGCACACCCGCAGCATCTACCGTAATGCCATTGGGACAGTTGAAGCGGGCGGTTGTCCCCGTTCCGTCGGCCGAGCCGCTGCCGACCTGGCCCGCGAGGGTGGTAACTACCCCTGCTGCCGAGATCTTGCGGATCATATTGTTCAAGGTATCGGCTATAAAAATGTTGCCATCGCTGTCAATCGCCATGCCAATGGGACCATTGAATTGCGCGGATGCAACGGTGCCGTTTGTAGTGCCTGACGCTGTCTGGCCGGCAAACGTCGTCACGACACCAGCTGTCGTCATCCTACGGATAATATTGTTGCTGTAATCCGCTATGTAGAGGTTGCCGGTACCATCGATCGCTATCCCGGTGGGACATTTGAATTGGGCGTTGGTCCCGGTGCCGTCGGCGGTGCCTGGAGTCGTCTGGCCGGCAAAGGTTGTGACCACACCGCCCGGTGTGACCAGGCGGATCAAGTTGTTGCTGGTGTCTGCGACATAAATATCGCCTGTGCCATCCACGACCAGCCCATTGGGCCAGTAAAACTGGGCCTGACTGCCAGTGCCATTGGCCGTTCCGATGGGAGTCTGGCCCGCGATGGTGCTGATTACGTCGGCCGGCGTGATCTCGCGAATGCGGTTGTTTACTGTATCCGCGACAAAGACGTTGCCGGCCGTGCCGATGGACATGCCAAAGGGCAGATTGAACAGGGCGCCCGTACCGATGCCGTCGGCAAAGCCGGCCGTCCCATCGCCGCCGATGGTCGTTACCACCCCGGCTGCGGTTACTTTGCGGATAGCACTGGCGTTATAATCGGCCACATAGATATTGCCGCTGCCATCCACGACAACACCCCCGGGACCGGCAAAGCGCGCCCCAGTGCCAGTGCCGTCAAGCAACCCAGCAGCCGCCTGGCCGGCCAGGGTCGTCACCACGCCGCCATTGACCCGCAATACAGGTGTGATTGTAGCACTGGTAATATTTCCAGATGCTACCCCAGAGCTTGTAGCGCCAAGAGTCACCGCCCCGATGTTGGCCCCGTTGTAGGTTACCATTACCGATCCCGATGTCGTCACAAGCGAACTACCCAGTACTACTGCTCCCGTAGTATCGCTGTTAGTCAAATTGATCGGTTGGGCATAAGTGCCCACGATAGTGCTGCCACCGGCATCCACGGCCACAACCGCCAGTTGATAATTGGCGGCGATCCCTTTGAAGGGTGCAGGATTGTCCATTTGCAATTGGATGCTGGCCGGTACCCCGGCGGTCGTGACGTTGACCGTGTTAGGCGCGTTCACTGCCAGTGTAGTCGTAACCTGGGCCGTCGACAGCAAGTTCCCGGTACCGTGTATATTGTCGTAAAGGTTAACCGTAAAGGTATTGCTGCCTGCAAAAGCTTTGATCGCCAGTGTATATGCCGCCTGGGCGGAATTGACGTCGATCGTCCGTGTTGCAGTGGTGCTGCCCGTCAGGCCGATCGTTACCGACCGGGTAGCGTACGAGACATATTTTCCCTTTAAGCCGCCTGTCGGGACAGCAGGGACTGCAATGACAAAATGCGCAACGGCCTCAGGCCTGGTGGATGGAGCTTGCTGGCTCGCGGGAGGGGTCGTTACTTTTCCTCTGCCACAGCCCGTGATCAGCCACGCTGCCACCAGGAATACAAGCTTTCGTTTCCACATCACGACCGGCCTCTACAGTATCCTACGGATCCGTTGGTTGGTATCATCGGCCACGTAGAGTATGCCAAAATAATCAGCGGCAATACCTACCGGGAAATTGAAAATGGCTGCCGAGCCGGTGCCGTCGGCGAACCCGCCCGAGCTGTTACCGTTACCCGCCAAGGTCGTGACGACGGCCCCCGGGGTAATCATGCGGATGATGTTGTAGCCTGTATCCGTTATATACAGATTACCGCTGCCGTCAAAGGCGACCCCTGAGGGATTGTAAAAGGTGGCCGCGGTCCCCGTGCCATCAGCAGTACCGCCTGTGCCGTTGCCGGCCAACGTGGTGACTACACCACCCGGCGTGATCATGCGGATGCTTTGGTTGCCCTGATCGGCAACGAACAAGGTGCCAGTGCCATCCACGGCGATCCCGGCGGGCTGATTGAATTGCGCCGCCGTGCCTGTACCATCGATGAATCCGCCGGTGCTGTTGCCGTTGCCGGCCAACGTTGTTACGTTGTTTGACGTGTCAATCATACGGATATCATTGTTGCCTTGTTCTGTGATATACAGATTGCCGGGCTTATCCATGGCGATGCCCCAGGGTTTGTTGAATTCGGCAGAGGGACCGGAACCGTCAGTCGTTCCTGGAGAACCGTCCCCCGCGAAGGTCGAAACAATGTTGCCACTGCTGATTTTACGAATGGTACTGTTGCCGTTTTCGGTGACATACAGGTTTGACTGGCTGTCGCGGACGATACCAACCGGGTAACCGAATTCAGCAGCCGTACCGCTGCCATCGGTGCGGCCGATGGTGCCGTCGCCGGCCAACGTGGTCACCACTCCGTTTGTATCGAGCCTCCGTATTCGCTGGCCATAGGTGTCGGCTATATACAGATTGCCCTGGCCATCCACAGCGACACTATAAGGACAGTTAAACTCAGCAGTAGTGCCCGTGCCATCGGTATAACCGCTGGTGCCGTTGCCGGCCAGCGTCGTCACCACGCCGCCATTGGGTTCCAACTGGGGCGTCAGCGTGGCGGTAGTGACGCTGCCTGTAAAGCCGCTCACTCCTAACGATGCTGCGCCTGTCTTGGACCCGTTGTAACTCACGCTCAGCGTTGTCGGGCCGGTCGCAGTAGTGCCTGCCAGCTGTATGGCCCCCGTGGTGTCACTGTTAGTGAGATTGACCGCTTGCATATATGGTCCCGTGATCGCATTGCCGTCAGCATCATTGGCTGCGACCGTCAGCTGGACCGTTGTCGCAATACCCATGCGCACGACGGGCCTGTCCAGGGTGAGTTTGATGCTGACCGGAATGCCGATTGTGGCAACTTTCACCGTATTGGCCCGGTTAACAAAAAGTGTCGCAATTACCTGTGCCGTCGATAGCAATTTGCCGGCGCCCTTGGCCTGATCGTACAGGTTAACAGTGAAGGTATTGCTGCCTGCAAACGCTTTGACAAACAAGTAGAAAGTCTTGGGGCCGGTGACCACGTCAATCGTCGTCGTTGATGTGGTACTTCCGGTCAGGCCGATGCTAACCGATTTCGTTGCCGAGGAAATATACCTGGCCTTCAGGTTGCCCAGGGCCGGCGGGACCGTGATGGCAAACCGGGCAATGGCTTCCGGGCGCGTATGCGGTGCAGTCGAAGCACTATCAGGCACCACCGGCGCGGTCTTGCCGCCACCACACCCGGCTATCGATATGGCGCTAAGGAGTATGGCCAGAAAGCGCTTATCCATACGCCACGACCTGCTGAGAGATAATCAATAATGCCGATTGTACCATTGTTTCGTTTCTTGCAAGTGGAGACCGGGGCGCTATTGGATTTTGCGCACTAGACCATTTCCATAATCCGTTATAAATACACTACCTGCATAATCCACCGCGACGCCCCATGGATTATAGAACACAGCGCCGCTGCCCGGGCCGTCGGCGAACGCGCTGAACGGTCCTGTAGATTGGTTTCCCGCCACAGTCGTCACCACCCATTGTCCAGATTGCAAAGTTAGCTTGCGAATCGTCTGGTTGTAATAATCGGCAACATAAATATTCCCGCTACTATCCACCGCAATGCCCTGCGGTCCATTGAATTGGGCATTCATGCCGGTCCCATCAGCATAGCCGGCAGTGCAGCCCGCAAGCGTAGTAACGATACCTTTCGGAGTTACTTTACGGATGGTATTGTTCATGGTATCTGCCACGAAAAGGTCACCGGCGCCATCAATGGCGATGCCCATCGGCCCGCTAAAGAGGGCATTGGTACCGGTGCCATCGAGTGCCCCCGCATTACCCGCCACGCCGGCCAGCGTCGTGACCACATAATTGGGGTCGATCTTGCGGATCGTGTTGTTGTTCGCGTCCGCAACGTAAAGATTGCGGCTATTATCTAGGGCAATCCCGGCGGGGCCATTAAACTGGGCGGCGGTGCCAGTCCCGTCAGCACAGCCGTAGACGCCATTGCCCGCTATTGTCTGCACCACATTCTTGGCGTTCATGAGGCGGATAGCATTGTCACTCGCGTCCGCGATGTAAAGGTTATCGAAGCCGTCTACCGCAAGGCCTTCCGGGAAGTAGAACGATGCATTGCTGCCCCGGCCATCGCCCAGGCCCGCCCCATTCCGACCCGCCAGGGTTGTTACCACGCCCGCCGCGTCTACTTTGCGAATGTGATTGTTGTCTCCGATGAACACGTTACCCCTACCATCCACAGCCACGCCGGTAGGATTGACGAAGGCTGCCGCCGAGCCTACGCCGTCATTGAAACCTCCTGACTCGCCGGCAATGGTTGTCACCACACCTGCCGGCGTCACCTGGCGAATCTGGCTGCCGTCGGCAACGAATATGTTACCCACGCTATCGACTACCAATCCTTCGGGGCCATTGAATTCAGCTGCGTTGCCGATCCCATCTATTGAACCCGAATACTGGCCTGCCAGGGTCGTTACCACACCACTTCCATCGATCTTGCGAATGCTGTGGTTGCCGGGATCTCCGACAAGCAGGTTGCCACTGCCATCCACGACGAGGCACAATGGGCTATTGAACTGGGCGCTGGTGCCGGTCCCATCGGCGAACCCGCCGATCGGTTTGGGAATTTGGGGGATGTACTGGCCCGCAACCACCGAAACCAGCTTGTTTGTGTCGATTTTCCAAATCAGGTTGTTATAACTGTCGGCGACGAAAAGATTGCCAGTAAAGTCAAATGCCAGGCCATCTGGATTCAGATATTCTCCCGATGTACCGGTAGTATACTGGTTCAAATAAGTGGTTACCGTTCCATTAGCATCTACCTTGCGAATACGGGCGTTTCCTTGATCTGCGACGTAAATATTATCCGATTTGTCTAATGCAATCCCTTCGAGGTGATTGAACTTGGCATTGGTACCAGTCCCATCTGCGTAGCCAGTTACGTTAGCGGACAGATTTCCAGCAATGGTGGTGACTACTCCATTGCTGTCAACCTTGCGAATGGAGTTAGTATCCGTAAGGAAGATGTTGCCTTTGGTGTCCAGGGCGATGCCATTCACACTCCCGAACGACGCGGCAGTGCCGGTACCATCTATTACCCTCGGTGCAAAGAATCCGCCCGCAACCATTGTTACCGTACCATTACCGGTGACTTTGGCGATACCAGTATGGTTATTTCCGCTCGCGACATACAAATTGCCCTTACCGTCTGCTGCCAGGCCATTGAAAGTTATCCCCCTGAGCGCCCCCAGCCCGCTCAGGAGACCGCTGCGCCCGGCCAAAGTACTTACCACTCCATTATTGATTATAAGCGGCGTCAGCAGAGCATTTGAGACACTGCCTGGTGCAACGCCGGCCGCAACGGCACCAATCGTGACCGTCCCGATATTGCCGCCATTGTAATTCAAATTGATAGTGGCAGGACCTGTCGTATTAGCGGACGCGAGCAGCATAGAGCCAGTCGTATCGCTGTTTGTCAAATTGATACTTTGCGTGAAAGGCCCGACGATCGTATCGCCGCCCGCATCTTTGGCTGCTACTGATAATTGAATCGTTGCCGGGAAGCCCTTGCGCGGGTTGGGGTGGTCCGTACTCAATTGGATGCTGGCCGGCACCCCATTGGTCGTGATGCCCACATTATTCGGCTGATTCAAGGCCAGCACTGTCGTGACCTGCGCCGTCGAGAGCAAGTTTCCGGTCCCGTCGACCCGGTCGTACAAGTTTACAGTAAACGTGTTGCTGCCGGCATAGGCCCGGACCGCCAAGGTATAGGTAGACTGGCCGGAGCTGACGTCGATCGTCCGAGTCGATTCGGTGTTGCCCGTCAGGCCGATGGAGATGGACTGGGTGGCATAGGAGACGAATTTGGCTTTGAGAGCGCCCGGCGGTGCCGGTGGTACTGCGATAACAAAGTGAGCTATGGCCTCAGGCCGTGTCGGTATCACTGCCCCCTGGCCTAATAGCTTCACTCCTGCCTTACCGCCGCTGCAACCCGTGAGCAGGGTGAATGTGAGGAAAATCAGCACAATGCGTTCAATCATTCTGAGCGGCCTCACTGAATCTTGCGAATGAGG